>Ga0209373_10000380_pt1 | contig 76626 bp, 75 predicted proteins | sample Higcelweek5metaG_FD_187173 | JGI IMG/M metagenome (GOLD analysis project Ga0209373, IMG submission 187173) | Freshwater pond sediment microbial communities from the University of Edinburgh, under environmental carbon perturbations - High... | ecosystem: Environmental > Aquatic > Freshwater >...
ATAAACCGCTTTAGCGGTGGATTGAAACAATATGCGGCTGGCGGATCTTCATAGGGCTTTCAGCCCTGCCAGTAACATGCCCTTATAGGGCTGAGCAAACCACCAGCTTAGCTGGTGGTCATGATTAAAATATTTACATGCAATTTTTACAAAGTCAGTGGCAATAATCCAACCAATTATAGTTTTTTATGTTCAACATATTCAACAATCGTACCATCCGAATGTTTTATAGTCATATTCATCCCAGTAGGAACAACTTTTATATCATTAATAACTTCTGCACCGTTATTTAACAGGAAATCTTTGTATTCAACTATCGAATCAACTAAAAATGTTGCTTGAGTATCTTTAAAAGGTTTTAAAGCTTCATAAGATCCACTTATAATCAAAATAGATCCAACTCGTGCTATTTCTAAATTTGCTTCAGAATATTTAAATCTTGAACTACATTTTTCGTTTATTACTTTTTCATAAAATTCTATTCCATTATCAATATCGTTTACATAAAAACGACATAAGATTTGTATTATTTTCATTTTAGTCCTCCCAAAAACCTTTTATTTCGTCATGTTATGACCACTAACCAACAATAAATTTAACCGCATCCTCATAACTTTTAACTTTTTTGACGTTAAAATACTTCTTGAATTCTTTTGTCCACATGTCCATTTCCTCTTCTATTTCATTTACTTCATTCATGATAAACACAACATTTCTGCAATTTGTATTAGCCATCGCTGGAAGCAATATAGAAAAGCCCCATTCAACATCCTCTTTTTCATCCTCAAATCCGTTTCTTGCATCTACAACAAAATTACTATTGGGGTATTTCTTAAGTAGTTCTAATGCAAATGTTGCTGGAGTTCTGTAATCATCAAAACAGCAAAATTTTTTCCATTCAAGGAATACTATGTTGTCTTCATTAATATATTTTACATTGCAAAATTCTGAATCAAATTCGTTCTCACAAATACTCATAAAATATCTCCTTGTAAGATGTTCCGATAGAATATCCGATACTATAAGAACTATTATCACTTGATAGTATCATTCTTCCTATAAAATCAAGTAAAGCACGTATCACACCAATGCTTAAAATGATTATAAAAAATATTTTTATCACTTTCATAATTTAATAACTCCTTTGCTTCTCGATTGTTATTGTCTTTGGTTGATGTTATTTTTCAAATAATCAACAATATCTCGGACAGTAAAAACTTTTGTTACTACTTCATCTGGAATTACAATATTGAACTCCTCTTCAAAAGTCATTATCAATTCAATAATATCAAGTTCGTCAGCTCCAAGATCTTTTGTAAAAGAAGATTCCATTTTAATAAGATTTTTTTCAATTCCTAGATGATCAGAAGTAATATTCTTTACTTTATCAAATATGTCACTTTGTATGTTTTGTTTAGGTTTATCTGTAGAATGGTGTAATTCTTTGTGGTTTGATGTGTAGTCAACAGTTTCTTTATAACATCCAGAAAAAGTAATCACAAATATAGAACAAAAGCATATTAGTGCCTTCTTCAATTATATTCCCCCCGCCTTTAATAAATAAATAATAAATAATTACAACCAAAATTTGTCGCATATATTTCGTTCTTACATATATTACACAAAATTTTTCTATAAATCGAATTACAATACACCATCTATATAATTTCCAGTATACGGCGCTTTTCATGCATCATAAAATAGACATGCTAACCGATTTATCTATAGATTAAGCAAGTCGCATATCGCATATTACATTGATTCCTTCAAATGAGTATCTATGTATAAATAATGCCTTCCCTGCGATAATTATACCTTTTCATTCATCTTCGCTTACCACCTCTTGAAGCATCTTTCCATGCTCAGTCGTCCAAAAAATCCAATAACGAAGGTTCATTGAAAAGCGTCCCTTTCATATCGATAATATTAGCTACGTCAAATATTTCTTCGTATTTATATATTGATGCAATGAAGATCTGATGCTCGGAAAAATCACGCTTTAGAAGATTAAGCATTTCGATAATTGTCTCTTTTTTCACTTCACGCCCGCTTGGAGAATCACAAAATATAGGTACAGGATATCCAATTTTTTGACTAAGCAACTTGATATAAGCCAACTTATATATGAACACCATTTTGTGTAGTATTGTTCCTGATTTAGACTTTAAATTTCTTGTGAAAATATCAATCTTATAATCGAATGGAACATCAATTTCTTTGGCATAATCAGAAATTATTTTATATGCATCAGTTATCCAAGTGTTATCTGTCTTTGTTCGGATTTTTAGTGCATCAGAAAGCTTATTTTTCTCTTTGTGAAATTTATTCAACATAGCGTTTACTTCAATGGAACTTATCCCGCTAATACTTGCCAAACGGCTTGTCATCTCAGCATCGACCGTTGGTAAATTAAGCAGAGTAGTTTGCTTTTCTTGCGAAGCCTCAATTTTAGCAATTTGACGTTTGAGGTCATTCCTCTCGGCAATCAACATACTTTTACGCGCAGAATTAACCTCTTTAACCGAATCGTATTCAAATAATGTATTCTTCGTCACCCTTATTGGGTCACCGCCATTTGGATTCTTTACATACACTTTTTTCATTTCAATATAATCAGAAAAACTTTTGTTTTTTTTCATAACATCAGTAATTCTTGATATTTCTTCCTCAACCTTTTGTAGCTGTATGCGTCTCTCTAATAATTCTGAATTAAGACCTTGCTGGTAAGTTTGAAAATCAAGTTTATGTTCGACATCCTGACTTAAAGTTGCTTGATACTCTGCAACATTTAACATCAGCTTGTACTGGGCAATTTTTTTGTTCAGTGCGCTTATTCTTTCAACCATTTGGTAGCTTTCATCGCTTTCATCTTCTTTAAGACCGCGAAAAAAACTTTCCACATTAAATCGGTTGATACCAATAATTGTTCCGCGATTGAGCAGAGTCCAGCCCTTTTCCTGGTCGAAGTAAATTGTGCCTAAAAGGTTAGTGAGTATATCAGCGTTATCTATTCCAAAAAGAAATGAATGCGCAACTCGCTGGTCGACCGGCAAATCGAACTCCTGCCCATTAACGGTCAGAAGGTTGCATTTTCTCTCAACAGAAATCAGTGCACCATTATGAACTAATTCCAACTTGAATTCATAGTCTTCAAAGCTGATTAACTCGGTGTCAGGAACAGGAAAACCAATCGTATACAGTATTGCCCTAATCAGAGTGGTCTTGCCAGTTGAATTCTTTTCACTGTAGATAATATTCACGTTCGAAGCAAAGTCCAGTTCTTTTGCAGTGAAGGCGTTTCTATGTTGCAGGCTTAACTTATTAATCATCATAGGTTTGTCGCCTCCTTTATGTCGTTGATTTTACTCCGTTGAGTGATAACTGTTAAGATCAACAACTTTATCAAAGCTTCACGGGTCTCAGCATTTTTAATTATAGAGAACCTAGACTCGTAATTTTTCCATTCGTTTCTTACATAATCAAATTTATAGTATGTCTTATCAGCGACCAAATTTCGCTTATAAAGATAATCACCGATGACCTCTGAAAAGAATTCATACTCACATACATTTCTGTTTATCGTCTCACGGAATTCTTGACTAATTTCTGTGTAGTTATCATAATCGCAAACCTTTGCAAAATCGCTCTCGCTAACAGGTGAGTCGATAACAAGGACAATAACTGGATAAATTACATCTTTTTTCTTAAGTTCTAGTTTCTTTGGTCTATTAGGTTTATCCGAGGCATTTACCATGAATGTCTCAAACCAACTGTTGAGTAGCTGTTTATTGTAAGACGGATCATTAATTGCTTCACGCAAAAACTCTGAAATCTTCGCTTTTACGCTTTCAAATTTATTATCACCCTCACCAAAGAAACTTAGAATATGGAGTCGGAATTTTTCTATGGGGAAATCATCACTGACCTTTTCTCGAATCTTTGCCTGTAACTCGTTAGGGAGTATTGAAAACTCGTAGCTGTTGCCAAATTGAAAAGCTGATTTAAATGCACTTGATAACGGGTTGGCAATGTTTGTGATATAAATCAACCTTGCTGCATCGCCATTATCTGCATCTTTTGAAAGTAGCTTCAGAGCATCATTCAAATTTGTTGAAGCACTGCGCTGGTCACCCATTTGAACTACAGATTTCGCTTGAGCATATATTTTCCCCGAACGGAGTGTAATTTCAATATCATCTGAGGCACCCTCCATTTTCATAGAAGTAAACTCTTTCACATTTTCAAGCATAAGTGTTATGCCTGCGGCGACCTGAAAACACCAGCCATAGGCAGAAGGCGAAGCGTTGTTATCAACGGGCTTTCTGTTTATTTGCTTAATGGCACTTGTATTTTTATTCATGCTTTACCTCCTGCTTTTGTTGTTATTATAGTGATTCCATAACATTTAGCAAACCTGGTAACTATCAACTTCGTGGTACTTCACACCGCTTGTGGAAATTTCATTAAACAACTTCTTTGCACATAAAATTTTCGCTTTCTCAATATCATCAGTACGAATCATTTCACCGAATTTTATTGATTGCATACTTCCTTTCGTTTCAGCAATAAAGAAAATATGTTTTACTGAACCCTTCCTGAAAGAAATTGCCCAGTCACCATCAATTATAAAATTAAATTGGTTTCATAATACTGAATTTTTCAACCTATTTCAACAACCTGAAACACCTTAATATTCTATTATTTTTACTTCCCATGCTCTTAACCCCTCATAGCTAAATCCTAAAAAGAATCTTACTCTTTTATTAATATCTGTCCTTAATATATTATCACGGCCTGGAACAAAGAAAACTTTGAATCTTCCCCTTATAGAGATATAACCTGCTCTGTCATTAATATACTGTGCAATCTTTCCTTCTACTGGTTCAAATATATTTCTTGATTTATTATAAAAACTGTTCCATTCTCCTAATTCGAGGAAGTTTTTGACTCTTAACCCTGTACTTATTCCCTTCTTTACTAACCATTCATTTGAGTACCTATTATACCGCTGTCTATTGATCGGCGTTTCACTGCATTTATCAATATAAAACTCGACTTTCTCATAATTATCACTCAACTCTTCGTACCAACTAACAAAATATAAAATATACAAATAAAAATTCAAGTCCAGTTTCTCATTAATAGAATTATGATTGTCTAATCTTGAAGTTGCTGTACTTATATTACAGGTACTACTTCTTCTATATGACTCGAACCAATACATTAAATCTGTATATTTATCCGAACCATTTAATATGTTTTGATCCATTAGTTGCCTAATCAATTCAATTTGTTGATCGTCAATATCCTTCCAACTTTTTTTATCTATATAAAATGTGTTAACAACAAAACTTCGTGCTTCGTTGTCATCAATATTTCTTCTTGTTTGTATTGCTTTTAAGGTTTTAATCATATCACTATTACTACTTAAAATAGAAGTTAGTTGAGTTTCACATTTCTTTGTCATGTATGAGAATTGAATTCCATCTTCTTTTTTTCTTTGATTCGTTTGCAAGAATTTTATCCTGTTTAATAAATCACTTGCCAAATTAATTTTTGACCTTATCCACTCTGATTCAGTAGTAGTATCATTTAGGAATTCGCTATAGCTCTTGTATGACGATATTTCATATGAATTAGTTGTAACCTCTATCACAAGCTGAATATATGAAATGTAAGAATATATATTCTCGCCGTTTAACTTTCTTGAACTTTCAAATGCTTCTTCAGCATTTTTAAAATCAACTTTAATATCATTAATTACTTGTTCTAAACTATTCCTTTGCAGTTTAGCATTTTCAAATTTATAATTTATCTTCCTTCTGTAAACAAGTCCTAAAGTATGATAGTGACTTGAATTATTATCAAGATCATTACTATCTTTTTTTAATTCATTTTCCGTTTTAATAGCCTCAAATAGACATTTTTCAGCTTCGTTGTAGTTTTTTTGGTAGTAAATAAAGTATCTACCTTTGTGTTTCCAAAAATGGGAATTTCTAGGGCACTTTTCGGTCAACTTATCGAATATTTCGAGCCTTTCATATTCATTTGGGATTGTTAATATTATTTCGGAAAATAACTCCTTATTATTTGAATTAGTATCAGTTTCAATACTGTTCCTACTTATAAAAAGTTGATGGAATTTCTTCATGGTAATATCAGGTGTTTCATAGCTTATTGCCACAAAGCTTTCAATAAAATGAATACATAATTTTTTTAAATTTATATGCCAATGTATGCTATTTTTGTGTTCGTCATTTTTACTTAAAGAGTGTATCAAAATCTGTTCTGCAATTATCGGATGAACAACCAAATAGCCATCCCCTTCCTTTTTCAGCAAAGAGTACGCAGATCCAAAAAATGTTTTAACGTCAAAAGTGCCATTTCCACTCCCTATAATTCTTTTTATCTCATTAATAGTTACTTTACTATATTCATTCTTCTGACCAAAACGGGTTAGTAATGATAAATATTGAAGAACTCGTAAAGCATGCGAAGACAATGGCTTTATGCACCCTTTAATGTAACTTGGTATACTCACAAGATTTTTCTCAAATGTATATAAACCATAGAAAAATGGAGAACGATACTCATACTGTTCTGGGCTGTATGTTAATTCATACAATTTGGTTGCTCTTTCTTGTCCGTCAGGTAACTCTTTTGTGAAGTCAACATATATATCATAAAACCTACTTGGCTCATCATTCTCCATAGGATTTCTTAAAAAGAAATCAATATTATTCGCTTGAGGATCCCTAATTAAGTATAAAATTGTACTCCTAACATCTGTTCCTCTTAATGACTGTTGGAATTGGTATAATTCTTGATTACTTATAGTTGCAGCTTCAGCAATAACGAATATTGGCATATGAACTTCTTTATATAATTCTTTTATCTTATCTACACTATTTGAAGAGAAGTTTTCCATCATTAGGACTGGAAATAGGTTTCTTATATCCCAGCCAATTCTTTTTGAAACAGTTGTAGCTCCCGCACCTGGCATATAATAAAGCTCTATAATTTCAACGGTGCCTGATTTTAGGTTGGAAATAATTTCTTGCTTCAGACGTTCAGTTATATCCCTTTCGACATCAAATCTGTCTGAAATTTCTTTCCAGTTAATTTCATACCCACGATAAAAGTCATATCCAATCATTCTTTCAGAATTGTATTCATTTTTTATCCATTCATGGACAATGGTAAAATCTTCACTCACCTCACTGACGGTCTTCTCATTTAGAGGTTTGATTCCATTCTCACTTGGAACTTTAACCTGTTTCTGTTCATCTAATTTATAGAAAATACTTCTTATGCCAATAGCTAATTCTTCAAAAGTACAGATAACATTAGTAAACGAACTTGCATTAACTTCTAACACATCAGCAGTATAAGAATTGCCAATTAAAATAAATTTAACGTTTTCAGAAAAATATTCTTCTATGTATGCCAAAACTTGCTTAAGGTATGTAAGGGAGTCAGTGCTAATATTTTCGGCATTTATTATTACAACGATATTTTCTGAAGGGAAGACATTATATAATTTGTTTAATAGATTTCTTATAGGTTTAGGGTACTTTTGCCTCCACTCAAAAGTTTTAGTACATAATGTATCTTCCTCGCCCTCCTCACCTTGAGTCATAAACCAGATTTGAGCCTTCTCAATATTGACATCGATATCAGTTTTATAGTGCCATTTATAAAAAGGTATCCCTTTACTCTCTATTTTTTTACTGATCTTTTTATACAAACCATCTATACAACTTTTTTTGTCAAAATCAAAAACCAAAGACCAGGGTATATCCCCAACAGTTTGAAGATTCTTCTCATCCGACTTACTTTTACCTGAAATTAATACATATTTTGTTCCATCACCATTAAAGTTGTCAGCAATATTGGCAACATCCCTCCAACAATTACTTACTTTCATATCTAATTCTTCTTCAAAAATTACAACTTGTTTCGTTTTTAAACTGTTGTTTCCTTCAATGTCTAACAAATTGTTAAGATTTAAAGCTGCATAAAAGAGTGCCTTAATTCTCGCTTCAATATCTAATCCATTCTTATAGGCATAATTCAAACCAGCTATAACTCTTGCAAGAATTGCTTGTTTTAATAAATCCTCTTGCCTTCCGCCATAGTATTCAAGAATCCATCCTTCCTGGGATGACCTTAATAATCTTATTATATTAGCTATTCCCTCATCCTTTTCTTCAAATTTTGTATAATCGATTTCGTCTGCTAAAAAACATGATATAGACTCCACATATTGGATCCATAAGTCTATATGATATGCCGATAGTTTTTCAAGCAAATAACTAATCTCAAAGTATGCGTTATCAAAAAACAATAACCCTTCGGTGTTATAAAAAGCTAAATCTATAATGTAATATTCAAACTTTTCACCAGATAACTTGATTAAAATATTATTACCATGCAAGTCCCCATGACTAATTCCGAAAGCAAATTTTCTCTCTTCACAGCCTGCCCAGTTATTGGCATAAAATAATGGATTAGGGTATAATTTTGATTTATAGTAGAATGCTTCGGAATTTGGATCTATATGAAAATCATTTTTTAATAATTTAAAGATATTGTTTTCTCCAATTATTCTATAATCCAAGCACTGCCTCATTATACTACTGTTATTACTGACTTTCAGAAATACTGAATCTTGATTCCATTTTGATAGTATTTCACTAAAGACTTGTCTACTTATTTCTTTTAGCTGAACACTATTTTTTATATTACATAGTGGTAAAACCCTTGACTCCATATTACCCGCAAGTTTTGTTAAAAAAACAACTGCTTTTTCATCCTCGTAAGTATCAATAATTTCTGGTAGATGTTCTAATGCAAAACTTTCATTTGTCTTTAAAGCAAGCTCATACTTGTGATGCTCACCTTGCTCATATTTTTTATGTACTTTATACCACGGAAAATTAAATTTCAAAACAGCTATGCCATTGTATTTGTTCATTTGTATATCAACAAAAAAAACTTTCGCCCCTGATTTTCCACTGCTTAATTCATTCCTTAAGTCGATACTTTTTATATTCCACTTTTTATATATATCCTCTTCTAAATATCGGTAATCTTCTGGCCAAATAAACTCCATGTTGCCCCCTATATTGATGAAAGTTTATAGTAAACAAAATTTAAATATTATTTATGTAATTCTATAAATAAATATAAACTCCTCTAAATTTTAACAACTTTTTATTAATGGGGGAATATAAATATCTAGTTGTGGGTCATGTGATTTATCAAATTCTGTACTCCATGGACAAAGTTCTACATTATCAATTTCATCTCCAGGAACATCATTAATTTCTGGATGCAAAGAAGTTATCTCTCTATAGAAATCTTCAATTGCTGGGTGTGGAGTAACTAAATTACTTCTTCCATCACATAATTGTTTATAAAGTGCTTCTGCTTCAACATTTGTTGGTTCCTTGTAAGGATACCATACTGCAAAATCACAACTCAAATGAACCGCTCAACCGCTCCCATCCTAGTATTTTTTCTTTTAAAATCAACATATTTTCATCTCGACTATCCTTTAATTATCAGGTAGCAGAGAAATCACTAATTTATGTTTCGGTATGCGCTTTTAAGTAATCCGCATCCCGTTAATCTGGATTTCACCTGTCTCTCCATCGGTTGGTTTCTTGTAAAACGCTACCAAATAACGGTAAATATCTTCGTCACTTTCTCCAAATAGCAAATTGAATGTCTCCTGAAGATGAGAGTGTCTGGAAATTTGTCAACAGTATAAGGTTTATACCCTTCTTCACAAATAACAAAAATGATTCCCTTATCATCCAGCATACAATTACGCGTCTTGAAATTTTCGTATTCTTCCGCTGCTGCAGACTTAGGACACCTTTTAAACTGTACTTCCAGAGAATACATTTTCTTTTGAATTAATCTTACAACCTGTGAAAACACTATGTAACATAGTATTAGAGAAATCATCCCTATCGCTTTCATAATTACAATGCTCTCCATTTACTTTATTTCAACCATCGACTATGCTATCACATTTCTTAATACACAAATTTCTCTGAAGTTCGTCACCTCTAAGCTTCAATTACTAATTTTCCAAAATACTCAAAGTTCAGAATATTTAAATAATGTGCACTAAATTTTGTTTAGAAAGTTATTTCACTTTTTTTACTGGAATAATAAATGTTTGTACTAAAAGTGCAGAAAATAAAAGTAATACAGCCAATAGCCAATCAGCAACTTTTAGGTTAAAAAAATTAATAAGAGAAAAAATAATTATACAAGATACAATCGTTACTAAAATCGTAAGTCCCAATGATGTAGTAATTGGATTACCACATTTAAAACATATGTCATTATGTCTAATTAGCCATAATTTTCTACCAAAAGTGATTACTTTTTCATTACAATGTGGGCATTTGAACATTTTCTATACTCCTTATGTGTTAATATAACATTATAAATTAGAAAAATTTTATTGTTATAAAAAGTAACGATTAATTTCGTACTTTAAAACTTATTCGCACAATATAAATAAAAGCAACATAAGACATCTTCTAATTATGCTTATTTTATAACTTCTGCAAAACAGGTATTAAATGCTCCCATCCAAGTCTATTAGCAAAGTCACAAGCTGTAAATCCATCGTTTGTCATCGCATTAACGTCTGCGCCGAATTGGATCAATACTTCAACGCATTCCTTATTTCCTGCTATAGCTTCTCGATGTAACATTGTATAACCAAATTCATCTTTTTGCACCAGATTGTCAAAATTTGAACGGAGATACTCTTTAAGTTTTTCTTTCATATTTATACTCATAGGGTGCTCAACTAAGTGCTCTGGATGTTCATCCTGTTCATAAGCCAAAAGAATTTTATCTGGTTCCCCAAAATCTAATCCCCACAAATTGTCGTGAGACTTTCTCTCCTTTTTATCCATCTCTGCACGCAGTACTTGGATTGTGAATCCTCCATAAGCTCTTGATTTTATTGAGAATAGCCAGTCGCTTATCTCAGAAATTGAAATCTCTACAAAATCCCCTTGTTTTACATTGGTTAAACGTTCTGGATCATTTAACAGATAACCTTTGACATTAATACCATCAAAGTCAATATCGCCTATCCACATATATTCTATTAGTGGCTTTTCTGAAGAAGTTTCTTGAGTAAAAGCTGCTTTTACACAAGCCATGTCTAAAGCAGGCACTATTCTACGTTGTTCCCACCATAATTCCCGCCAGAAATATTTAAAGGTGCTTTGTGCCTTTTTGAAGGCTTCAAGCATTTGTGGTGTTTCGTTTGAATAAAAGATTTTGTTTGTATTCATAAATTTTTCTCCATTATTTTATTATTAGTTTGGGTTATATATTTGTACTTTTTTCGAGACCAAATAGATCTTCCAGTCTTTCGCTCATATACTGGTGTGCATCCCGTATACCTTGATTATAAAAGAATGGGGAAATTTTCTCTGTAATGAAATCAAGAAATAGTTCAGCAGACAAATCACCTATATTTTCATCTCTTTCGGTTGAAAAGTATTTTTTTATTTCATTTATGGCTTGTATCTTCAGATCCTTTGTTAATTCAATTTTTTGCATATATGTCCTCCCTGCTATTGGATAGAGTTATATGTATCAACTGGTTACAATAATGATATCAATGATTTACTATATGGTCAAATCATTCCTTTTCAAATGTTATAAACCCTACTTACACGCCAAAAAGACTGGCCTTGAAAGCCAGTCTTCTTGATATATATTGAGTAAGTCTATAAGCCGGGTTCTCTTGCATAGACCCTGCACATGTACTTTTCGGCGTAGTTACTGGATTCCAAGAACCTTAGAATTTAGGGCTTGAAAATAACAGCATTATAACCAGGTTATAGACTGTTATCCGTAACATTTCCTACCATAGTAACCATTTTATATTAAGGAGGATACATGTATGAATCTGGACTATTATTTTGACGAATTTATCGACTATTTAAAGGCTGAGAAGGATGTTTCGCACTATACAGTTACCAACTATACCAGTGACTTTAAACAATTCTTAAATTTTTTGAGGGTCAATGGTATACAACCAAAGTTGAATACTATTACTACACCAATTATTAGGCGGTATTTGGCTCATTTGAAAACAGACAAAAAATATGCAGTAGAGACCATCCGCAGAAGAGTTCACTGTCTTAGTTCTTACTACAAATTCCTAATGGAACAGGAGTATATAATTAAAAATCCCATGTTGGCCATCCATGCTCCAAAGTCTCCTGAAACAATACCGAAGTTTTTGTCAACCGAGGAAATTGAACTTTTAATGCAAATGCCAGATAAATATTAACCTGATAATACATTGCGGAACAAATGTATACTTGAATGTTTTCTGATGACAGGTTTACGCAGACAAGAACTTCTCGATTTGGACTGGGATGATATTGATTTCGGAGAAAAAACTATTACTGTTAGGAACGGTAAGGGCAAGAAGCAAAGGGTCATACCCTTCACAGAACCACTAGTATCAACTCTTTGGAAATACCTACAGTCAAGGCTTCCGCTTACTAACCATGCACTATTCATATCTTCCAACGGTAGCCGTTTATCATGCACACCACTTGAACAGACCTTTAGATTATATATGAAAAAATCAGGATTGGATAAAAAGGGCTACACCATACATACATTACGGCATACGTATGCAAGTCACCTAGCATTAAGAGGTGCATCCATACTCTCAATACAAAAACTACTTGGTCATTCTGACCTTAACAGTACTCAGATATAGGCACACGTGAATACCGACCACTTGCGGGGTGAAGTAGAGAAACTTTCATTACTGAGAAAATAAGGAATAGGGGCTCACATGCTCCTTTTTCTCCTATTTGTGATGCCTTTAGATTCTTGCTCTCATATACCAATTAACTTCCTGTTTCCGCCATCCAAGTTTATTCTATAATATCGATGAACCTCTCCGCTATAGACTTCTACAATTATCTCATTTCCCGTTATTTCATAACTCAAAGTTAAGTAATCTAAATAATTATCAATAAATTGTAATAATATTTCCATCTGAATCGTTCTTTGAAAGAATCGCCATATCCATACCGTATTTATAATGATTTTTTTCCTCACCAACTGTAAAGAAGTATATGTTTCCATTCTTTATCATTAAGTCTTGAATAACCAGCCACCATTTTTTTATTGGTGAGTTAATTTTGGGGTACTGATTGAAAGGTAATTCATTGTATAAAGAGTAATCACCAACTCTGTTCCATTTAGCCGCACCATCCTTTATTTCAAGGATACAATAATACCTTCCTATGCCACTATAAAAATAATCACTTAAAGAAAGAATTACTGAGTTCTGGTTTTCAATATCCGATGCTCTTAAAGCATTAATATACCTGTCTGCTGTATCCCTTTCAAAATCATTAGCAATTTTATATTCCACACATTCTTCGTGAAAGCCGCTCCAAATATATATAAATTCTCTTACTATCAATCCAAATCCTTTTCCAAATTTAAAGAATGCTATTCCAACCTGTAGTTTTTTAGTGAAAGCATATACTTTTTAAGTCCAGTTAATTTTTGTGATACATTATTGTAATAACATTTTCCGTTATCCAGAAGTATTAGATAATACTCTCTTGATTTTTCAGACTGTGCTAATGCAATTGCAGTATATGTGATAGTACCCATCATCTTGCTGATTAATATTCTTTGAGAAATTTAAGTAATAATAATTAACCGAACTCTTAATATTGCTTCTAAATACAACTTATCATAATTCTGACAAAAACGGATAAGTTCATCCGAACCTTCATCAATGCAAAACCTAAAAGATTCTGTCCTTTCCATTATAAAGGATTTTCTATATATTTATCATCAGCAGCCATTCCTATTCTCCAAATTTCATCATAAGGGCTGGCTTCAATAAACACCTGATTTTTGTCCTGTATTTAAAATTACATCAGCCCTTCATTATGAAGGAACTTTGCGTAGTTACGGATGCTTACTTTTCAGTATCTCTTATAGGATTTCTTTATCATCAAACAGCCTTGCTTTTTAGCCATCGTATAATTGATTGAATTTCATTCCACAATCATTCTTTTTCCTTTTAAACCTTGTGCAATTTTACTTTTATCATGGTTATCTACTGACCCTGATACTGGTATAATACCTATGTCAATAAAGTTATCCTTATACTTATTGGACCGTCTAATTAACGGGAAATCGTGAACTTCAAACACATTCAAATCATTATTATATTCATGTAATTTATCTCCAACCTTAATTGGTCTATCGCCAGTAACTTTTCCATATATAATAATGCTCTTTATACCTGTAATAATAAATGTATCCTCAATTTCTACCATAACCATAATAATCTCCTCGATATTGTTATTCAACGACTTCATATGCTAAAAGAATAATTACTCCATTATAAAAAGTTTATATGCCATTTATTAGATTTTATATATGAATCGTTCTATTGAACACTTGATATACACCACAATCTACTTTTTTTGCAAATAACCTTTCTTCTTCAATGAATCTGTCTACATACTTCTCGAGTTGCTCACCTTTTGGGATTATCTTCTTGCCATTGCGAGGACTCTTCATATCGGCTTTATCGAATAACTGTTGAATATCAAATAATGAAAAAGTAACATTTCCACTATTAATAATAAATTCTATCATAAAAATAACTTGGGTTTCTCTAGGCAAACAATCAAAGTCTTGATTAGGTTTATTAACAATATTTTGTAATTGTTGAATTGAGTAATTAATCAATTGAAACCCCTCCACATTTTTTACATTAACAAAAATGTTAGCATAATTATTTGAAATTACATTCTTTTGTTGCTTAATTCATTGCTGTTAAGAACTATTCTCCAGTCTTGGTACACCTCTTGATAAACATTTTCATTCTTCCTCTAATTATACAGTAAAATTTGGTTATTTACTAAACAAATGTTGAAATAACAACCTACTACTTAATCCTTGTTTAAATTACTCTCCAAATTCTCTAACCTTAGATAAAAACACACACAATTTAGCACTTTAAGCAGACGACTATATTGCAGACAAAATGTATCAATCACTTTCTGGAACCTACCAAATTCTTGTGTGAATATTTTAGGCAAATTTGATATTGTAATGATAGAAGATATTTTAAAATTTTTATTGTTCTTAAAGTTTGGAACGTTGTTTTTTACATTAACTAGTACACAGGATAATAGATAATAAGTAAATATATATCTTTAATTGTTTAAGGAAGTTTATTTACATCTTAGTATCTTAGTATTTGAATTACCATACCCCTACATGATAATATATTAATAATAACAATATAATTTTGTGAAAATACACCCTTTAATGGCATCTTTCAAAAAAGTTTTATTTGGAAAGATGTTTTGGGATAAGTTGCTGAAAAAGTAATACTTAAAATTAAATAGCAAAATCCATAAATAATTGAGGTGATAAAATGGCTCGTGATAAAAAAGAAGTATGCCTATGGGGGTTGGACCAACTTTCTCTTATAATTCTGTGCAAATCAGGAGTTAACTATTATAATCAGGTTGGAGGCAACTTCTGTTTGTGTATGGAAGAAGAAGGTCTATTGACCATAATATTTGATGTTACAAGCATATTAGAAGAATTGGCTGCATTCTGTATAAATAAAATTAGATTAACTGAAGAAGAGGCAGATGAAATAGATAAGATTTTACAGAAGCATGGTACGAGTTATCTTTCTGTTGATAGAGATAAGTTAGATAATAGCGTGGAAGCATGGCTATATGTAAATATATTACCTGAGAATGAAAGAGATGATTTTGTAATGAAAATAGATGATATGGAGGTTTCCTCACCTATTGCACGTCCAGGGTTTGATTTTTGGGGATTTGAAGAAACAAAAGGTGTTTTAACTTGGGGAAATAGCTATTAACTCCTGTTTTAAGAGATTATCCAATCTTAGATTATGAAGATGAAATTATTGATAAGGAATTAAGTTGGGAAAGGATATTCGATTTGGAATATTTACAACGGCATCCTGATTGGGGTATCTTGGGTATACAAGGTGTTACAGGTAAGATAAATTTAAATATAAAGGTACTTATGCGGAAGTTGCTAAATTTGAATATGCTTTTAAAAGAGTCGGTATCAAAACAAATATAGTTAGGCTTAATTAAGGATTGAAACACCTTAGCCAAAAATATTGGAGCATCTTTATGGAATATTTTACATCTTCTTCAGCTTGCCAGGAAAAGACTCTATCATTAAGAATTAATTTACTTTTACTCTTTTTACTGATACCCACTTTTTTACTTCTCATTTCAATAGTTTTGATAATAATCCAAGCAATAAAGAATATCAGAAAATGTTAGTTTACAATATCACCACATTCTTCCATAGCAATTCAATCTTCAATCTTTTACTATTGAGACCTTATTATCTTTATAATATCCAGTAAATAACCGTTTGGTACTTAGTGACGATGACTTTTCTAATTGCTCAATACTTTTTATCCATTTCACAAATTCAGGTAATATTTCTTTTTGCAAGCACTCTCTAGCGGTATATACATCCTTTTTAAATATCACTCCAGCCCTGATATATAATCTATTAAAAGGATTGTTTTCATTGGGCAACCAGTAATGCACTTCAAAAATCGAACCAATTATTTGTGGTTTCCAGTATTCCAGAGTTACATCGGTAATAATATTTTCACTTACAAGTATCTCTTCAAGTTGCGATGTTTTAAGCACAAACGAAAAGTCTTTTGGTATTTTTGATTTAGTTATTGATGAAATCATCTACATATCTCACTTTCAAAAATGTTTATTTAGCAATAACCAATTATATAAATTGTTCATTTTCGCTATTCCTCAATCATTTTTCAAAAAACTCCTTTGCTTCTGGAATATTAATACAGTCTATATTGTTTTCATTAGTTTTTTGACCCTAGCAACAGCGATTATTGGATAGTATTTATTTAGAAACTCAATATACTTAAATGACCACACTCTCCAAAAGTTGAAATCCTGTAACTTCTTTGATAGTGACATTATTCTTCATCTATACACATAACTCTACAACTCAACAATTTAGCAAGTTCAAAATAATCAATATAATGATTTATAAATGGCCCCAAAATCAAAGGTATCAGTTCCATTACTATTACATCCTTATACAAATAATGCTCCTCTTGCAAATTCTCAGAATCATAAAGTATTTTTCCCGAAGTACATTCTATAAACTGTTGAGGTATCAAATGCTTGCCAGGATGCAAACTTAATTTGAATAATAAAACATATCACTTTTCCCTATACTTCGACACCTTGTCCTCAAAAGTCAGTATCAAAGACTGGTTTTAAATCAATTTCTAGGTCAGGGAAGATTGATACTTTAATTTTATCTTCATCTGAATATATTTCGGGTCTGCCATAACTGCCATTAGCCTGTAAAATAAATACACTTATAAGTTTTTGGTCGGGTTCTACAACCCAATATTCTTTTACACCAGCTTTTTCATACTTATTAAATTTTATAAGTTTATCGTTTTTTCCTGATGTCGGAGATAATATCTCAATAATCATGTTAGGTGAGCCTTTACAACCTCTTTCATCGAGTTTTGATCTATCACAGACAATAGTTATATCAGGCTCTACTACGTTCTTTACATCATTGTCATTCGTTTGAACATCTAGCCTCACACAAAATGGTGCAGCAAAAACACGGCATGTTTTACCTTTTAGATAGGTATGAAACTGTGTAGAGAGTTCCATTGATATTTCCTGATGTATTCTTGAAGGTGCTGCTTGCATATATGGCACACCGTCAAGAAGCTCCCATCTTTCATTTTCATTCCAAGTTAAGTAATCAGCATATGAATATTTTTGTTCAGGTTTTGGTAATGGCATTGTGAAACACTCCTTCTATTCATTTAATTGTCTTAAAGAATTCAATTATTTACACCTTGGACATCTCTTGTTTAATTATACAGAAAAATTTGGTTATTTACAAATCACAAAAACACCCGCCTTAAAAGCGAGTGTTTCTGATACTTATATTGAGTAAGTCTATAAGCCGGGTTCTGTATTGGATAATCATCTATCTAGGCAATACATTTCTGTACTGCTCAAGCCACCTACCAGGAACTAGCGGGCCGCGTTATCGCTCCTCTTGCGGTGTTGCTCCGAATGGGGTTTACATAGACCGGCAAGTCGCCATGCCGCTGGTAAGCTCTTACCTCACCTTTCCACCCTTACGTAAAGACATTGCTGCCTTTCCGCGGTATATCTCTGTTGCACTTTCCTTGAAGTCGCCTTCACCGGGAGTTACCCGGCACCCTGCCCTATGGAGCCCGGACTTTCCTCATGTAAGACCTTTCGGCACTTTACATGCGATTATCTGGCTTACTCAATTGAATTTTATTGTTTACTGTTTGAATTCAGCATTTACATGTTAATACTATTTACCCAAAAAGTCAAGTAACAGTAATTGGATAATTGGATCCAAATAAATTGGCAGCAAGTCTAATTCGTCGACTTTATTCTGTTTTTACTCCTTGAAGTACTTGTTTCTTTCCACCACAACCAGGGAGTTTCTTGAGAGTAAAGCCAGCTGAAATGAGTGCGCTTTTTACAACACCTGCTACTGTAAAAGTGGAACATGTGCCTCCAGTTTTTGTTTTTTTCCCAATTTCCAAAAGCAGCTCAGGTCTCCAAATTGAAGGATTCTTTTTGGGACTGTGTCCATCAAGAAACCAAACATCGCAAGGCTTTTCCAAAGCATTTAACATTTCAAGCGCTTCACCAATCCATAGATTTATATTAATGGTTCCAAATGATTTCTGAATTCTCATTGAATGCCAACCAGTTACTGTGATATCAACTTCTCGATATGCTTCCAAAAGAGAATCTATTCCTTCACCAACACGGTCTTTAAATCCATCTAATATACAAAGCATTCTTTCAGGACTCAATGGATATAGTTCAACGGAATTATATTCAATAGAAATATTCTTCAAACCACTTTTTTCAAGAAATTCTATTAGTGATAATACCACACGACCAGCGCCAAAGCCTGTTTCACCAATAATAAAAGGTGTTTTTGTTTCTATACCCATTTCAATCCGCTCTATTAGATTATTATTCTTAAAATATATCTGTTGAGCTTCATCCAAAGCACTAACTACATCGAAATAACGATCATCAAACTGTTCGTTTACAAGATAAGATGGTATAAACATTTTTTATAATTTCCTTTTCAGCTTTTAATTGCGGCAAGCCGCAGGGATTCAGAAGTCAGAATTCATCCTGTAAGTAAGCTTAAATCTCAAACAACAGTATATGGGTCTGATTGAGTTTTGCTTTCTTCAATCTTGACATCAGTATACTTCTTTGACAAAATCGAAGCTAGCATTCTTACAACTATGCTTTCAGTACCAAAATGGCCTGCATCAATAACGCACAAGCCCATTTCAGATATATCTAGTGCATCGTGGTATTTTATATCACCAGTTACGAGGATATCTACATTTTTTAGCGATGGTACAATGCTGTTGTCAAAGCTGCCACAAAATACAGCGACCTTTTTAATATCGCTCTTTGGTTTTCCTATTACACGAATTGTTGCAAGTCCGAGGTTCTTTTTAACTAAAGAGATAAATTCTTCGAAGCTGTGTGGTCTATTAAGCTCACCTGTTTTTCCAAAACCAGTTTCCTTATATGGTTGTTTTAATTCATAAATATCATACGCAACCTCTTCGTATGGATGAGATTGTTGCATTGCATTTATGATATTGTTTAAATTCGAATCATTTGCTACTGTCTCAAGGCGTAATTCCTTTACTTTTTCAAGATTGCCTGTTGTCCCGATAAATGGATTTGTTCCATCTAGTGGTCTAAAAGTACCTGTTCCCTCAGTCATAAAAGAACAATCACTATAGTTACCTATCCAACCTGCGCCTGCTTTACTCATCGAATCTCTAACAGCTTCTATATGGCTTTCAGGAACAAAAGTCACGATTTTGTATAGCTTATCGCTTGAATGCACTTTGAGGTTCTTTATATTGTTCAATTGGAGGGCGTTTGCAAGATTATAGTTTAATCCTTCGTCTGCAAAATCAAGATTGGTATGTGCGCTATATACACCAATTCCTGCCTTTATAAGCTTGTAAATTATGCCACCCTTTAGGTCCTCGATATTTATTTTTTTGATACCCTTGAAAATCAATGGATGATGTGAAATTATCAGATCTGCTCCTATTTTAACAGCTTCTTCTGCCACTTTTGATGTAACATCAAGACAGATCAATATCTTTTTAATATCCTGATCATAGCTTCCTAGAATCAGCCCTACATTATCATAATCCTCGCTTAGATGTCTTGGTGCAATTTCCTCAAAAAAATTGATTATTTCGTTACATTTTACACTCATAAGCCACCTCGTTTTTATTTATATTTATAGCCTTTATATGAATCTTCATTGCATTTATTTTATCTTTATACATTCTTATTTGCAATCTCTAATAAAGCCCTAAACTTAAGAATAAGCTCAATATTTTTATTCTTTAACTCAATATCATTAAAATCGCCTTCCTCCATACTATGTACAATGGCTTCAAGCTGATTAATTTTCCTTTTTATAATTACATCTAGTAAAGGATCTTTTTTTTCGATGAGCTTTGAACCAAAATAATAATATTCTTCATCAAGCTTTGTTTTATTACCTGTCCATTGTGCAGTCAGGACTGTATATATTTTTTCACCTTCTCGGGTAAGTTCTTCATCAATAATATCAAAACCGTTGGTATATAGCCATTCCCTGACCTTTTCTATTTCATTCATTGGCTGAAGAACCAGATTCTTACAATTTTTTGCTTTTTCAAAATCATCGGTTAAAATCCTGTTAATGAGATTTCCGCCCATTCCCGCTATTATAATGACATCGCACTCGTTGTTTCCTAGTGGTTCTAATCCATCTCCAAGCCTTGTTTCAATCTTTCCACTCAAACCAAACATCTCAATGTTTTTTTTCGCAGCAGAAAGTGGTCCGTTTTTTACATCACATGCAATTGCATGATTACATATATTGTTTTTAATTAGATAAATGGGTATGTACGCATGATCAGTGCCTATGTCAGACAATGTTTGACATATAATGGCCTTATCTGCAATGAGCTTCAATCTTCCTTTTAACTCCATAATATCACCTGCAATAAAATCTCTTGGTTATAATTTCTATACATAGACATAAAAATAAGAAGCTATTGCTAGCTTCTTATTTGGTGGGCCTTCAGGGACTCGAACCCCGGACCAACCGGTTATGAGCCGGTTGCTCTAACCAACTGAGCTAAAGGCCCGTTTGGCTCCTCAAGTAGGACTTGAACCTACGACCCTTCGGTTAACAGCCGAATGCTCTACCGACTGAGCTATTGAGGAATATTTTACTGTGCCATCGCCTTGGCACGTTTTATATTATACTTAGGGATTAATATTTGGTCAAGAGTAAAGTCTGCTGTTTTTGGCGATTATTTAACTTTGTAGCCATATTATTCATTATTTCATCGTTTTTCTTATCTGTTCTATTAGTTTTGCAATCACTCGAACAATTGCCTTATTTCCTTCTCTGTCATTTTTGTAAGGAAGTTCTCGCCAGGCTTTATTACTGAATCAATCAATTCTTTCTTTTTCTGCTGTAATTCAAATATTTTTTCCTCAATGGTATCCTTTGTTATTAATTTAAAAACCTGAACAGCATTTTTTTGCCCGATCCTGTATGCCCTGTCAGTTGCCTGGTCTTCAACCGCAGGATTCCACCATGGATCGAAGTGTATAACCACATCTGCTCCAGTTAGATTTAATCCCGTACCACCAGCTTTTAATGATATTAGAAAAACGTCTTTTTCTCCTGCATTGAATCCATTTGCAAGTTCTATCCTTTCTTGTGCAGGTGTTGAGCCATCGAGATAATGATATTCAATTTTTGCTTTTGATAGCTCATTTTTTATCAAACCTAGCATGCTTGTAAACTGTGAAAATACAAGTATCCTATGTCCTCCAGAAATTGCATCATCCAATAATTCCATAAGCATTTCAAGCTTACCACTTCCACCTTTATAGTCTTCAACAAATAGAGCAGGATGACAGCATATCTGCCTTAACCTAGTTAAGATTGCGATTATTTTAATTCTGCTATTCTCAAAACCATTTGATGAGATCTCTTTTTCCAACTCCTGTTTCGCTTTTATCAAATAAGCAGTATATAGCTTCTTCTGCTCAGATGACATTTCATTTGTCATTTTGCTTTCGATTTTAACAGGCAATTCTTTTAATACATCCTTCTTCATTCTTCTTAGAATAAACGGTTTAATATGCCTTCCAAGCTCCTTAAGGGCATCTTTGTCTGCATTCTTTACAATCGGAGTTTCGAATTTGCTAATAAATTTATTATGATTAAGCAGATATCCTGGCATAACGAAATCAAATATTGACCAAAGCTCTGTCAGAGTATTTTCCACAGGCGTTCCTGTGAGTGCAAAATATCCACCTGCCTTTATTTGCTTTACAGCTTTTGCATTTAATGTATTGGGGTTTTTTATATGCTGAGCCTCATCGATAAAGCAATATTTGAACTTGTACTCCTGATATAGCTCTATATCTCTCTTTATCATTCCATATGAAGTAACTACAATATCTGAGTTTTCTATTTCTACAAACATTTCACGCCTTGCTGCTTGCGAACCAGAAAGTACTGTCACAGTCATATTAGGGGCAAATTTCTTTACTTCCTCCTGCCAATTGTATACAAGTGATGTCGGCGCAATAACGATTGAAGGCTTTCTTTCCGAAGCATTTTCCGACTTAACCAGTGTAATAATCTGAAGTGTTTTTCCAAGCCCCATATCATCAGCAAGTATTCCACCAAAGCCATAGCAAGATAGAGTTTTTAACCATTTAAACCCTGTCTTTTGATAGTCCCTAAGCTTTCCATGTATTCCTTCAGGGATTTCAAATTCCATATCCTGCGGCTCAATAACATCCTGTACCATCTTTTTGAAATTGCTACTTCTTTCAATATGTAGGCCTTCTTTTTCCCTTGCAAGGCTATCGATATACATTGCACGGTATTTTGGCAGCTCTATAACTTTTTTTGTAATATCTGTATGCGTTAAATTCAATTGGTCTATAAGCTCTGCTGCCGACTGAAAATCTGATGAATCAAGTGGAATGAAATTTCCGTTCTTTAGCCTGTGATATCTTTTTTTCAGCTTGTATGAAGCAAGTAAATCCATTAGTTCTTTTGGTTCAATATCTTCATACTCCATTTTCATTTCCAGAAGCCCAGTTCCAGTATTGACTCGGATCCCAGCAGAAATTTTCCCGCTGGTTTTAATGCTTATATTCTTAAACTCATCAGAGTAAAAAACCTCAGATAATTCTCTGATTTCATCCAGACCTCCCTTAATAAATTCATAAGTACGATCTTGGTCTTTTTGAATATACCTGTTATTTTCAATTTCAAAGCTGAATTTTTTAAATAGATTTAATACCTTATTTTCCTCACGTATTTCTCTAAGAAGGCTCTTTCCATCTATCATATCGTCTTTGTTAGAAGTCACGTCAAGAGGATTTATCAAAACGTCTCCATATTTAAAGTTTATTTTTGCAGCAATTCCATCTCCATACTTATCAAAATATACTTGTTTTTCAAGGACTTCACGATAAAAATTCTTAGTCAGTGAAGAATCCATTTTTACATTAGCTATTCTTTCCATTTCAGGCATAACACTAGAAACGAATGCACTCGTTTCAGTCTCAGGAACCAATATTTCAGGCGCTTTATTATCTCGAAAACACTTAAGTATTGCAGCAGAATACTTTGAAAAGAGCTTATCTACTTTGTATATAGTTTTTTTATGGTAACAATAACTTGAGTTGTAATCCAAAAATATGTACTCATCATTTTCCATATCAATTGCTAATCTTAAACCATTTTCAGCAGATGTTACTTCAAGCTTTAAATCAGGCCTTCCTTCAACTATTCTGCAATTTACCATCTTATTCCCATTGATAGATAAATCAAAAGCCTCATCCTTCATTATTTCAAGGAATTTTATTAGATTTGAATTGCTCAATTTAAACTTTCTTTCATCTGAAAATGATGAATTACTAGAGCTACTGTAATAGTTATGTGATTCTAATGCTTTTTCATCCAAATATGTATTTTTTAATAATCCATAAATATTTTGAGACATATCATCAAAGACAGTAGTTGAAGGGTTTAGAACGTAATTTTTGCCATAATTAATTTTTCTATTATAATGCATCGACTCAACAAATCCTATTATGCTTCTCATTACATATAGACGTTCATTGCCGATTGACATTTCAAGCCAATATCTAGTTGTCAAGTAAGATGTAGAAACACAAAGCAAAGGTCTAATACTAGTATTAGGAACAGCAGAAATCATCACAGGATTGTTATCTAATTCTTCATCGTTTATATTGTTAAAGAAGTTAAACATGTCCTTGGTGCTTTGACTTATTCTTATATTTTTTCCTTTAAGAATCCTATAATTATCCCAACCTAATTGTATTTCCTTAAGTAAAGCCACAATATGCTTACATATACCTGGATACTCATAATATGCAGGACAGCTACATGAAAACTCTTCGATATCTCCATTTTCGTTAACATCTACTGAAACTCTATAGTTGCTAGATCCCTTAACTAATGCGTTAAATCTATCATTTTCACGATCATACTCAATATTCTTTACACATCCCCACCTTTGGTAGCTAACGCCATTAGAATATGCACTTGATAGAAATACTTTGTTTCTTATCTTTTGATCAGTTAACATTGATTTTCAACTTCCTTTTGTAATTAATAAATAATTAAAGATTAAATATATCCGTTTTATACAAATTAATATTTTTTTCAATATAGTTAATTGTCATCTTAAGTCCCTCATCCAGAGTATATTTAGGACTCCAATTCAAAATTTCTTTAGACTTATTATAATCACACACCAGCTCAAAAACTTCGCTTTTTTGCGGTCTATAACGCTGGGCATCATTTATTACATGTACTTTTGCATCCATTATATCAATAATCTTTTGAGCCAATTCACCAATAGAAACAGAATGCCCCGTGCCAATATTAATAACCTCGCCCACTGTATCCTTATTCTCGGCAATCGCAATAAATGCTTGTACTGTGTCCTTTACGAAAACTAAATCTCGTATTGGCTTTAAGTCACCAAGCTTAATTTCGTTTTTCCCTGCAACAATCTGAGAAATAATTGTTGGTATTATTGCTCTTGCAGATTGTCTTGGTCCATAGTTGTTGAATGGCCTGATAGTAGCCGCAGGTACATTAAAAGAATTGACGAAGGATTCAACTATCATGTCTGCACCAATTTTACTTGCGGCATATGGTGATTGTGCCTTGAGTGGATGCTTTTCATCAATTGGTGTGTATTGTGCAGTCCCATATGTCTCACTTGTGGAAGTATGGACTATTTTTTGAATATTTGTTCCAATCGATGCCTGTAATATGTTTGATGTACCTATTATATTTGTTGTAATGAATTCCTCTGGAGCTACATACGAATATGGAATTGCAATTAATGCAGCCAAATGAAAAACAATATCTACATCCTTCAATAATGCATTACAATAATGAGATGATCTTATATCTCCTGATTTTACATCGATATGTTTTAAAACCTCTGGCTCCAATTGCTCCAGCAGCCCCCAATTATTATTGCTATTATAATGCACTAAAGCTTTGACATTTGCCCCTCTTTGTATCAGTTCTTCTGTCAGATGACTTCCTATAAAGCCACCAGCTCCTGTTACCAATACTCTTTTATCTTTCCAAAAGTTCATTCTATGCTCCTTGATATTTTTTATGTACCACAATCATAATAGTGTATTTAAGGCGATTTCAAAAATTTCATTGTTCAATTTTTAATGGCGAAATGTACTAAAATCAGTATTTTTGAAATCGCCAGTTGACCAGTTAATTTTTATGAATCACCTAATATGAATTATATACGAACTACATAAAAATCACAATTAATTTCCTATAAATAGATAAAATTTTGGGGGCATCTAGCCCCCATTCATCAATTTCTCCTATAGTCAAGCAACATCTCTCTTAACTTTGTAGCATGCATCCCTTCATCTTCAGCGAACTTCTTGAAAACGCTCTTTACTTCCTCTTCCTCAATCCTTTTTGAGTACATTTCAAAATCCCTTACCATCTCCATGGAATTCTCCCATGCCCTCAAAAGCCTGTCGTATGTTGTAATTTCAACTTCGTTATTTGAAACTGAATCCTTTTGCAAATAAATCACTCCTAAATTTTTTTATTAACAATACTATTTTTGCTAATTAGGAATAATTTATTCACTTTTAATCATAGACTCAACTTGTTTTATTGCTTTTTTATCAATTTCAAAAAATAATTTTACAGTAACTATTCTGTAACCATTTCATAACCTATGTCTGATACTTCTATGATAAGATTATAAATGTAATAATTCCAATAAGGGGATGGTTTTTTTGCCAAAAACATTTACATATTTAAATTCAATAAAGAAGTATCAGATATTTCCCGTTGTCCTTATGTTAAGTTCTATTCTTTTTATATCAGGATGTGCTGATCAAAAATCACCTACTAAAAGTACTGTTTTAAAACCAACAACTGAACCTACAGCGACAAATCAGACAAAGCGCATTGAATCTAAGGATTTGTATCCTATTCGTGTTGAGAAAAAAGGTAAGGTTCTTTGGGGATATATTGATGACACAGGCAAGGTTATTATTAAGCCTCGTTGGGATGGTGTCGAAAGCTTTAAAGCCAACGGAATAGCAAAGGTTTATAATTATAATAGCGCTACCGGAAGTAATAACAATGGTATTGTAGACTACAAAGGAAATGAAATAATCCCAATAAAAAAAGGCTCTTGGGATTTTCCTGTAATGGGACCAGAATATATTGTAACTTCTGGTAGCGAAGATGAAGTAAGCACGATATCGATTGTTTATGATATGAGAGGTAAAAAGCTTTTTCAAACAGACAAGTCTATTGAAAGATATTCAAATGGTTATTTTATATTTAACGATACTGGTTTGTGGGGGCAAATGGATAAAACAGGTAAGATAATAAAAAGTGGACTGAAGTATATCAGTACACCTATTAAGAAAAATAATAACAAAGATAAGCTTATAATATTTGAAAGAGCAGATAAATTAAAATATGGCTTGAAAGACAGTAAAGAAAATGTCATTGTTCCAGCCAAATATGACAATATATCAGAAAACGATAATGGTGAATCATTTTATTGCCAGGAGACCTATGGTTCAAATGGAAAACACGAATTACTTGATAAAGATGGGAAGTTAATTCAGATCAAAAACTATAGAGACATATTGTATTATGGAGACGGTTTGTTTCTGATATGTTTTGACAATGACTTTTATCATTCTATGAGCATTACATTTAAATATAAAATTTTTGATATAAGGACTGGTAGCATCTCAAATCCGTTATTTGTGCTAGGAGGCAACTTGATTGATGGAAATTCTGGCAAAATAAATGCGATAAGTGTATATGACGGGAATAAAAGCTTTTTTGTTGGCAGGGATGGAAAACAGATTGCAGGAAGCAAGGCGTTTGAAGGAAAATGGATTATTAGTAATGAAGGTAGCCTGATAAAGGTTGCGTCTCAGTCTCATTCAAGTTATGATGATTTTTTTACTTATTATAATAAAGAAGGCAAAGAAATTTGGAAAACCAACTACGAATTTGATATTGGAAATGGGAGAACATTAAAGAGGGCATATTATGCACCTAATATATGCTATAGTGCTTCTTACATTGAGTTGAAGGATACTGCTAATAGTAGTGCTGAGGCAAAATTCAACTCACATATTAAAAAAATCATTCAAGATAAAAATTTAACTGAATATAAAGAATTGTACGGTTTTAATGTGAAAATCGGTATAGAATCCCAATTTTTGATTTCAAAAGATTTACTGACTGTCATACATTCTAAATCAAGCTATAGCGGCGGTGGCATGGGTAATGTTGACAATTATTATTACCACTTCAACCTAAAAACTGGTGAACAATTTGAGTATCTGAGCTTTTTGAAAAAAGGAGATAGCTATAAAATAAAGTTACAGAAGATTGTTAAGGAAAGATTCGAGTCTAAATACAAACAATCAGGATTCCTACCTATTGATGCTAATTCTCAGAATTACTATTTTACTCCTGATGGAATAGTATTCATTTTGGACGGATATAAATTCCATGGTAATATTTTTGTAAAGTTTAATGAAATAGAAAGTTTATTAGACAAGAATGCGGAAATTTTCATGGTATGTGATCTTTCGAAATATGCACCATACGATGAGAAAACATTTTGACAAAAAGAAAACCTCGATGAAGGTGATTTCAAAAAAATAACTGGTCAACTGGCGATTTCAAAAATATTAATTTTAAAACTTATCACCATTATAAATTGACCAATGAAATTTTTGAAATCGCCTTAAATCGAGTTAATCTAAATAGTCTTTTAATTTTTTACTTCTGCTAGGATGTCTGAGCTTACGTAACGCTTTCGCCTCAATCTGTCTAATTCTTTCTCTTGTTACATTGAACTCTTTACCTACTTCCTCAAGAGTCCTTGCTCTTCCATCGTCAAGGCCAAATCTAAGCCTTAATACCTTTTCTTCTCTTGTAGTCAGTGTATCTAAAACATCAATAAGCTGTTCTTTTAGCAATGTAAATGCTGCAGCTTCAGCAGGTGCTGGAGCGTCATCATCAGGAATAAAATCGCCAAGATGGCTGTCTTCCTCTTCACCTATAGGAGTTTCGAGTGATACTGGTTCCTGAGAAATCTTCATTATTTCACGGACCTTGTCAACCGACATTCCCATTTCCTTTGCTATCTCTTCAGGTGCTGGCTCTCTTCCAAGCTCTTGAAGTAGCTGCCTTGAAACCCTAATGAGCTTGTTAATAGTCTCAACCATATGAACTGGTATTCTTATTGTCCTAGCCTGGTCTGCAATGGCTCTTGTAATTGCCTGTCTTATCCACCAAGTAGCATATGTGCTGAACTTGTAGCCTTTTCTGTAATCAAACTTTTCTACAGCTTTTATAAGACCAAGATTACCTTCCTGTATAAGGTCAAGGAACAGCATTCCTCTTCCTACATATCTTTTTGCAATACTTACAACCAATCTAAGGTTCGCCTCCGCGAGCCTTCTTTTTGACTCTGGATCCCCTCTTTCCATTCCACGTGCCAACTCAATTTCATTGTCAGCAGACAATAATGGAACCTTACCAATTTCTTTTAGATACATTCTGACAGGGTCATCAATGCTTATACCTTCGGGTATACTTATATCGATGTCTTCTTCTGCAAGCTGTATATCTTCCATTTCGGCTTCTATATCGCCAACAACATCTATACCTAAATTTTCTAAAGTCTCATAAACTTTCTCTATATGTTCTGGTTCAATCTCAATTTCTTCGAATGCGTCCATAATTTCTTTATATGTTAGCATTCCTTTAGATTTACCCCTATCAACCAATTCCTTTAAAACCGCTTTTCTGCCTTCATTAATTGGTTTCAAAAGATGACCTCCCTTCAATACAAATCAATATTATATGCTTTTTTTCATAATTAAAATGGACTTTAACTCGTCTTTTAATCTTTCAACATCTCCTTCTACATCATTGTTATTACCAGAAAGTATATCCAATATTTCTTTCTGTCTTTTTTCCAGTTTGAACAGTTGTATTTTCCTATAAATATCCAATATGGCTTTTTTATTATCTTCGCAATTACATTCTTCTTGTATTATTCGTACATATTCATTTGCTTCATCATTTCCAATTGCGTTTAAAAGCTCTGCTGGAACAATCCCTTTATTATTATCAAGTCTATCCAGAACAATCTGGGCAATACTCCTGTTTTCGTTATTAAAGTATTCAATACTTAACTTGTCTTTTATAAACTTATATGCACTATTATCGACACTTAGGAAAACTAAGAGCATCTTTTCTAGGTGTATAAGCTTACTATCTTCTTTACCAGGCAATTTATTTGCTTTAAATCCAGTGTGCTCAATAACAGGTTTTTTAAAGCTTGTCTTTGGCCTTGTTCTCTTTAATACCTCAGAGAAAATAGCTTCTTCTGAGATCTCATAATCATTTGCCAATTTTTTGATATACATTTCTCTTTCAAGCCTGTTATCTACTTTGGTTAAAACATCAGCTGTCTTGTTCAGAAACTTTATTTTTCCTTCTGTCGACTCCATATCGATTTCATTTTTAAGGACTCGAATTTTGTATTCAATCAAAGATTGTGAATTTTCCAGAAGCTTATAGAAAGCCTGTGGACCATTTTTCTTTACAAACTCGTCTGGATCCTTACCTTCAGGAATCGACAACACCTTTACATTGCAACCTATTTCGTTTAGTAAATCAAGTCCTTTCATGGTAGCAGCTTGTCCCGCAGTATCTGCATCATAAGAAATAATAATTTCTTCGGCATATTTTTTAAGGATTCTTCCCTGCCCCTCAGTTAGTGCAGTCCCAAGAGAAGCTACTGTATTTATTATTCCACTCTGGTGAAGAGATATCACATCCATATATCCTTCTACAATAATAATTCTCTTATCACCTGAGTTTTTAGCGTAATTTAAAGCATAGAGGCTTTTTCCTTTGTTATATACACAGGTTTCAGGTGAGTTCATATATTTAGGTAAGGAATTATCCAAAACTCTTCCACCAAAACCAATAACATTCCCTCTTAAGTCAAATATCGGAAATATTACTCTTGCCCTGAACCTGTCAAAATAACTTCCACTTTTATTGGGTATAATAAGACCACTTTCTTTAAGTGATACATCATCAAACCCTTTCGATGAAAGGTATTTGTATAAACCATCCCAATCTTCAGTTGAATAACCAATCCCAAACTTCCTTATTGAATTATCACTGATTTTCCTGTTAATCAGGTAATCTTTTCCTTTGTCACCTGTCTTGGAGTTCAAAATATTATGAAAATATCTTGCAGCCTCAACATTGATCTTTAATACTTCTTGTTTTAAAATTATACGTTTTTTTTCTTCTTCACCTTCACCTTCGGGTAGTTGAATCCTTGCTCTGTCAGCTAAAAGTCTAACCGACTCCAAAAAATCCAAATTTTCAACACCCATCACAAAGTGAAAAACATTGCCGCCTTTACCGCAACCATAGCAGTGAAACATCTGTCTTGAAGGCGTCACACTGAATGAAGGAGTCTTCTCCTTGTGAAAAGGACATAATCCAAACATATATTGCCCTTTTCTATCTAACTTCACATATTCTGATATTACATCAACTATATCATTACTTACTCTAATTTCCTCTATTATCTCTTCAGCATAATGAATTGACATCAACTAAACCTCAAATACCATATATACCATATATAAAAATCAACTAACTTACAAGTCCTAAATTAAATAGAATTACACTTGTAACTAAAATTATATATTTATAGATATTTCTTCGACATAATTATTAATATTCCTTCTTTTTATAAATAAATTAATACAATTTTGAATTATATTAAATACATTATTAATCGTACTTAATATATATTTATTTTTTCTTTTTTTTTACAATCATATACCTTGAGTTTAAAATATTAGAATATTAAAAACTCCATGAAGTAGGAATAAAAATATCTTTAAACTTTTTTACTGCATAACGATCGGTCATTCCTGCAACATAATCACATACAACCCTGTGTACATCATACTTTTCAAGTGACTTCGACAACTCTGTTGGAAGAAACTCAGGTGTTTTTACCAAATAATTATATAATTCCCTTACAATATTCTGCGCTTTTAATTCGTCTTTTTTTACAACAGAACCAACATATACATTTTTAAACATAAAATCCCTTAGTTCGTTTTTCGCCTCCTGAAAATCTGGACTCATTAATATACTATCCTTATCCATGCTATTTTGAATAATATTTACTATCATGTTATTAATTCTTTTACTTGAGTTTTCTCCAAGAACTTTAACACATTCCTTTGGTAGCATATCTTGTTGTAAGACCTTGCCTCTTATTGCATCTTCAATGTCATGGTTTATATAAGCTATTCTATCTGCAAACTTAACAATTTGACCTTCTAATGTCTTTGCAATCTCATTTCCAGTGTGACATTTTATGCCATCCCTTACTTCCCATGTAAGGTTTAAGCCCTTATCTCTTTCAAGAATATCTATGACTCTAAGACTCTGCTCATTATGTTTAAAACCGTGAGGGCAAATGCTATTTAACACCATTTCACCTGAATGACCAAACGGTGTATGTCCTAAGTCATGCCCTAATGAAATCGCCTCTGTAAGATCTTCGTTTAGCTTTAGACTTCTAGCAATAGTCCTTGCAATCTGGGTAACTTCAAGAGTATGTGTAAGTCTTGTTCTATAATGATCTCCTTCTGGAGATATAAATACTTGAGTTTTATGCTTTAATCTTCTAAAAGCCTTTGAATATATTATCCTGTCACGATCTCTTTGAAACTCTGTTCTAATATCGCATTTATCTTCAAGACTGCTTCGGCCTTTTGTTTTGCTACTTCTCTGTGCAAATGGGGATAATTGCTTGTCCTCAATCAACTCATACTCTTCACGGATGACCATTTTTACCCCTCCTCATAACTTATACTCATGAACATTGTAAAATTCTTCAGTATAACTATCAATATATTATAGCACTTATAATTGATTATCAAAAGAAAAATGATGAAAAACATAAAAAAATAAGTAGACCAGAAGTCTACTCATTTATAATATTGGGAGTGTTATTATAGAAGTTAACTAAGTAATATTTCAATCATGACTTTAAACACCTATTAAATCATCTATTACAAAAGGCAGCGCTACAGGTGTAACCGTATTGTATGCCAATTTTTCAAGAATATTTTTTGCAATTTCTATACACGAAGACAAATTTCTAACTATTTCACTTTCGAAGTTTTTCCCTTCGGTTTTCTTAATTATTTCAATTCCATACACTTTGTCTTCTAGAAGTCCATCCAATCTGACCGAATCGCTTTCAACAAGGTAATACTCAAGCTCAATATTTTTCTTCATGTCCTTAGTTGTTTCAATTGAATCAATTTTAATCTTCTTCTCCAGGTACTTTTTAAACATTTTACATTTCCTCCTTAGTAAATTATGTTAAGAAATTTATTGAATATAATTTTCATTATCTTAAAATCTAACAAAATTATATTTTCAAAACTCCTTAAATTCTATCTTTTGTAAACTACAAAAGTTATTATAATTTATTGCCCAAGTTTTGAAAACAAAAACTCATCGCGCAAACCCTTATATTTCAACACTTTTCATTGATTAAACTAATGGTTAATATCGAAAAATGTAAATAAAGAATTTATTTTGTGAACATTGATCACAACTGGTAAAGATTTATGGTTGAAGGTCCGTCATATTTATGTTAACATCAAATAGAATTTATTGATCGGTTGAACAAAGGGGGGGTATAGTAGATGTACTTAAACATGCCTAAAAACATACAAAAAATTGTTACTGAACTTAAGGGTCTTAATAACCTAGCAAAAAAAATACTTAAAATTGGTTCTAGAATAGCACTAGGTATGTTCTTAACAGGAGCATTTTTAATAACAATAAATCATTTTTTACTAAATGATAATGACTTAATTTCAATTATATCAAGAACAATAGTTAAAGACAGCTTTACAATACTGGCTGAAGCTGTTATCGGAGGATTAATATTGGACTTCTTATCAAAAAAGAATTGAAATAATAATTTGTAAGAATTCAGGATTCTGAATTTTGAATTCTGAATCCTGAATTCGATAGTTATGCCGTTACAGAGGAAACAAAAAGCGCTTACGCGTTTTTGTTCTTTATCCTTTTTGTCCATGTAATTCTTTACATTTTACTTTTGTAATCTGATTATTTTCATCTACAAAAACAACTGTTGGTTCAAAGCCATTTGCTTCTTTTCTATCAAATAATCCATAGGTAATAATTATAATAACATCACCTGGCTGAACAAGCCTTGCAGCTGCTCCGTTCAAACAGATAACTCCACTTCCTCTTTCACCTGGAATAACATATGTTTCAAATCTATTTCCATTATTATTGTTTACGATTTGAACCTTTTCATTTTCAAGTATGTCAGCCGCTTCCATCAGATCTCTGTCAATGGTTATGCTTCCGACATATTCAAGGTTTGCTTCGGTTACTTTGGCACGATGAATTTTTGATTTCATAAGAGTAATAAACATATTTACACCTCCACTACAATATTATCAATAAGTCTTGTCCTTCCAAACTTTACAGCTAGTGCAATAAGGACTTTTCCAATTAAATTATCAATAGATTCCAAATTGTTAAAATCAAGTATTTGAACATAATCAATTTGAGCTGATTCTTCACTTGAAATCCTGCTAGTTATATGATTTATAATATTTTCTGCTTTCCTCTCGCCATCCTTAATCATTTGATCTGCTTCAAAAAGTGATTTTGACAGTATAACTGATGAATTTCTTTCGCCTGAAGAAAGATATGTGTTTCTAGAGCTCATTGCCAAACCATCTTGCTCTCTTAAAATTGGGCATGTAACGATTTCTATCCCCATATTAAGATCTCTAACCATTTTATTGATAACAATAACCTGCTGAGCATCTTTTTGTCCAAAGTACGCTTTATCTGGCTGGACTATATTAAAAAGTTTGCAAACAACAGTAGTTACACCTTTGAAATGCCCTGGACGTGATTTTCCACACAATACTTCAGTTATTTTTTCAACATCAACATATGTCTTGTACCCATCAGGATACATTTCAAATACACTCGGTGCAAAAATTACATCAACACCAGCTGACTCCGCAAGCTTGGTATCTCTTTGCATATCTCTTGGATACTTTTCAAAATCTTCTTGTGGACCAAACTGAGTTGGATTCACAAATATGCTCATGATTGTAAAATCATTATCATCTTTAGATGCTTTTACTAATGAAAGGTGCCCCTCATGAAGATAACCCATCGTAGGTACCAACCCTATTGTTTTTCCCGATAATTTTTGGCTCCTAATAATAGCCTTTAAATCATTTATGCGCTCTATAACCCTCATTTGAACTCTCCCTCTAAAATATCTAGTATTTCATCATCCATTGTATATGAATTATTCGGAGTTGGAAACACGCCATGTTGTGTTTCATGAATATAACTAATAGTTGCATCTTCCATGATTTTTCCAACATCGACATACTTTTTTGCATGTTTTGGGCTAAAGTCTCTATAAAGACCTACTGCATCATGTATTACCAAGACCTGGCCATCGCAACCAGCACCAGATCCAATACCTATTGTCGGTATAGTCAATTTTTTACTTATAAACTCAGCAAGTTTAAACGGTACACATTCTAATACAATTGTAAAAGCTCCTGCCTGTTGAAGAGCTATCGCATCCTTTAGAATCTTTCTAGCACCTTCGATTGTCTTTCCCTGGACCTTATGTCCACCAAATATATTAACCGATTGAGGCGTATACCCTAAATGACCTGCAACTGGTATTCCCGCTTTAATTATATGATAAATATCCTCAATGAATTCTTCTCCGCCTTCAAGCTTAACTGCTTTACATCCACCTTCTTGAATTAGCCTTCCAGCATTTTTTACACTTTCATACTTTCCTGTATGATATGTCATGAATGGCATATCCCCTATTACTAGTGCTCGTTTTGTGCCTCTTACAACTGCTTTAATATGATGGACCATATCATCCATAGTCACCCTTGTTGTATCCTCATACCCAAGAACCACCATTCCAAGAGAGTCACCTACCAATATGCTGTCAACCCCAGACTCATCGAGGATTTTAGCCGTAGAGTAATCATATGCAGTAAGCATTGATATCTTTCGACCTTCATTTTTTGATTTTATAAAACTAGATGTAGTAAATTTTTTATCCATATCAATTTCTCCTTCTTAATCTGCTCTATTCTTATAAAACCACTTTATACTTAACTAGACATCAAAATCTCAGGGCATTGAGCCCCATCGATTTTAGGATTCACTTCGTAAATTCCTCCAATTAAAAGACCATTCCTAAGACAGGAATGGTCAAAATAACTCTATGTTTATATTGACGTGTCTCTGTCCTAAAAGGATCAAAGCAGTATAATATGTTAAATAAAGCATTCGTGCAGTTCTTATAAGATACCGCCGTATTATCATTAAGATATCATAAAAAATAAGTATTGGCAAGTGATTCAAAAAAAAGAAAAATGCCGATTTAAATCGACATTTTTCTTTTTTATAAATAATATAATTTAAGCTTTTGAAATATTTACTTTATTTGCTTTACGTTGTTTCCACATTACCCAAAGTGGACTTGCTATGAATATTGAAGAATAACATCCACTTGCAATACCAACGATAAGTGGGAAAGTGAACTCCTGAACTGACTCGATGTTGTAATAAACTGCAAATCCCCATACAGTAATACAGCTTATCAAAACTGTAACAACTGTATTAATTGATCTGTTCAAAGTCTGAAGAATGCTCTTATTAACAAGCTCTGCAATTGGTACTTTTCTGAGCAATCCAGTATTTTCTCTTATTCTGTCATAAATGATTATTGTATCATTCATCGAATAACCAAGAATCGTCAGGATTGCAGCAATAAATGACTCATTCATCGGGATGTCAAATATCGAGTAAACTGACAACATTATCGCAGCATCATGCAATAAGCCAACAATACCCATAACACCTGCTGATGGTCCCGACATAGATCTAAATCTGAACCATATATAGAGTATTATTAATATTGATACAATAACTACTGCAACCATAGCGTTTTTCTTGAGCTCATCACCTATAAAAGGTGATACATTTCTAATTTCAGGTTGAGCATCTTTTTTAGCCTTAAAGTTTTTTCCAACAACATCAATTATTTTTGATATTTCTGCTTCAGTCAAAGTCTGCTTCTTTTCAGCTACGTTAAGAACTAACATATTGATGCCTTCTTTTCCAACTTCGGATTTCTGAGCTGTAACCTTTTTATTTATAGCTTTTGAAACAATTTCCTGTGCTTTTGTAGCATCAGTCTTGTTATCATCCATTTGTATTGATACAATGGCACCACCTTCGAACTGAATGTCCAGATTAAAACCACCATGAACAATATATCCAACTATTCCAGCAATAATAATCAATGCGGATAAACCAAATAAATAATATCTTTTACCAATCAAATCAACCATTCTGTTCTTTCACTCCTTTCACGCCGTATAACCATCTATGCTTAGCAATATTCAATCCCGAAACAGACTTGAGAAGCATTCTAGATACTGTAACGGCTGTAAGGAAGCTTAACATTACCCCAATCATAAGAGTAATCGCAAATGATTTAATTGCTCCTGTACCAGTTAAATATAATACAACTGCTGAAATAAGAGTAGTAATATTACCATCAAATACGGCACTAAATGCTCTCTTAAAACCAATATCTATGGCTGAACGTAATGTTTTTCCATTACGAAGCTCTTCTTTTACTCTCTCAAATATGATAACGTTAGCATCAACACCCATACCTATTGAAAGTATGATCGCCGCTATACCAGGAAGAGAAATTGTCAATCCAGCCCACGATATAACAAGAAGCTGAATAACTGTATGTCCCACTAATGCAATACATGCAAGTATACCTGGAAGCCTATAGAAAATAAGCATAAATAAGCAAACAAGAATGAATGCAACAATACCAGCAGTAACACCTACGCTTAAAGCATTTGATCCAAGTATAGGACTTATTGAACTCATATTTTGTGCTTCGAGTGCAAAAGGCAATGAACCAGATGCAATCTCATTAGCAAGCTTAGTCGCTTCTTGAACTGAATTTTGACCGCTTATAGTCGCTTCTCCACTTGTAATAACTGCTTGTACTGTTGGAGCGACAATTAACTGCTCATCCATATAAATAGCAATCTTTTGGTTTAAGAGTCTCTTAGTTGCTTCAGCAAACTTTTTTGTACCTTCACCATCAAGCTTGAGAGCAACAAGGTGCTCCATAGTCTGACCGCTCTGCTCATAAGTTGATTTCTTTACATTTGCACCTGTTAGTATTATCTTTCCTGTTGGTAGATAATTACCAACTGCATCTTTTTTGGATTCATCTACTTCTTGAAAAGTCAATTGAGCAGTTTTACCTAAATCACTTACTGTATCTCCTGGATCAGCGATTGTTGTTCCCTTTTTCAAAGGAATCTGTACTGTAATTCTTTTTTTCTGATTGTCAATTGCTACAACCCTGTCCATAACACCTTTATTATCAAGTCTGCGCTCGATAACTGTCTTAGCAGATTTTAAATCTTTGCTTTCAGGCGTAAACGGATTACCATTTTTCATTGGTGCTAATATTAAATCGATACCACCTTTTAAATCTGCCGCCTGTCGAATATCATACGCACTACCAATGTAAAAGTCAGTACCTGGTATGGTTGTTCCTTTAGGCGCAAAAGCTAAATAGGTCAAAATTCCAATTATTATGATTACTGAAAAGAATTTGACCGCGTCCTTACCTTTCATCTGTAAAATTCCCCCTTTTATACTTGTCCGCATGAAGCTATTATATTATTTAAAGCCTTTATAGTCAAGACCTTTTAAGCAATATTCACCTTAAAAAATATGTACTTTATGCCACTTTTTATAGAAGTTGCGTTCCATTGATCATCAATTTGAAGCTTAATCCCAAAAAATTAGCAGCTTTTCTACTCATTGTCATTCTTCCTAAAAATATTTCAAAATAGTCCATAACAGGACATATTTCGGTATCAATATGCAGGTCTAAGATTGCATGTTTACTACTTATATCCACATTTATGTTTGATTCGTCAACAGCATAATTTACCCTGTCGTGTATATCAAATGTTGCAAAATCAGTGTTGTTTACCCTGCTTCTGTGAACATCGGATTTATCTGCAAGAATTAGTGCTGAAGAAATATAACTCACAGCAGTTCCTGTTGTTTCATCATGATTTGCAATCGCCATCATTATTTCTGCTGCTTCGCTATAGTCCATTCCATATTTAGTTAGCAGATTATATGCCAAAATGGCTCCTGAATGAGCATGATCAACCCTATTTACAGCATTACCAATATCATGAAGGTATCCTGCAATTCTAGCTAACTCAACATCTCTTTCATTATGTCCAAGCATTTCTAATATATCCCCTGCTGTTTTAGAAACAAGACCAACATGCCTAAAGGAATGCTCCGTATAGCCTTGTGCCATCATTTGCCTTCCTGCTGTCTTTAAAAAAGTCTCAACTTCCCTTTCTTGCTTCAAGTCATCTAATGTCATAATTCCCATTACTTCTTCTCCTGCCTTATGCGATATCAAATTATATCTGTGATTTTATCCAAAGTGCACATTCAACTCTCTTCTTCTCAAGCTCACATCCAATCTTATAAGGTATATTAATATCCTTATTAAACTGATATGCGTTTGCTGCACAACCACCACTACAATAGAACTTCGCCCAGCATTTAGAGCATTCTTCCTTAGTGTAAACATCTGACTTCATGAAAGTATCTTTAATCTTTCTTTCAAAATCCTCATCATTAACATTACCCATTTTGAACTCTTCAAGTCCAACAAATTGATGACATGGATAAATGTCACCTTCTGGTGTAATTGAAAGATACTCATGACCTGAACCACATCCACTAAGCCTTTTTGTAACACATGGTCCTTGCTCTAAATCTATCATGAAATGAAAGAAATTAAAGCCAGTCCCCTCCTGCTCTCTTTTTACATATTCCTTAGCAAGACTTTCATACTCGTTAAAGAGGAACTCAAGATCTTCTTCGCGAAGGTCATATCCTGTATCTTTTGCCGCAACAACAGGCTCAACGGATATTTGTTTAAATCCTTCATTGGCAAGATGGAGTACATCTTTTGAGAAATCAAGATTCTCTCTTGTGAAGGTTCCTCTAACATAATAATTGTCCTGATCTCTAGAATCTGCCATGTCCTTGATCTTTCCTACAATATCCTTGTAAGTGCCAGTACCGTCAATTCTGTATCGCATTCTGTCGTTGGTCTCTTCCCTACCATCAAGGCTCAATACTATGTTTTGTATATTTTTGTTGATATATTCCTTGTGTTCTTCAGTCAAAAGTAATGCATTTGTTGTCAGAGTAAACCTGAAGTTTTTGTTATGCTTGTCCTGAATACTCAGTGCATAGTCAATAATACTCTTAACAACATCAAAGTTCATCAGTGGCTCTCCGCCAAAGAAATCTATCTCAAGATTTCTTCTATTGCCAGATTCTCTAATAAGAAAATCTATTGCTTTTTTACCAATATCAGCACTCATCATTGTCCTCTGACCACCAAAGTCACCAGTAGAGGCAAAGCAATACTTGCATCTTAAATTGCAATCATGACAAATATGTATGCATAGTGCTTTTACAACTGACTTTTTATCCCTTAGCGGCAGAAGTTCTTTATAAACATCCTCACAGAAAAGCTGATCCTTTTTGACTATTTCATCAATATCTTCAATAGCTTCGGCTATTTCAAGACTTTTGTATTTAGTGGATAGCTTTTTAATTATCTCTTCTTTTGGAAGATCATTATAATACTCAAGTACATCATAAGATACATCATCAAATATATGTACTGCTCCGCTATTTACATCAACAACAATGTTTGTACCAAACATACTAAATTTATGAATCATTTTAACCTTCAACTCCCATTAATTCAATACATGCAATTATACTCAAAAAGTGGAAAGTGAGATAATTCAATCACTTTCCACTTTATTAATCAAGCATGTTGATAAAATTTTAATGTGTAAAAAATATTATTTCTTTTGGCAGCTCTGATTTGCTACTGTGCAAGAAGTCTTACAAGCTGATTGACATGATGTCTGACACTCGCCGCAACCACCAGTTTTTGCACTGTCTTTTAATGTTGAACCATTTAAGGTTTTAATGTGCTTCATTACTCATCCTCCTATATGTAATTATTTTATTAGCATTTTTATCACTTTGGTATTATAACACACTTTTTTTATGATGAGAAGATTTTTTTAATATATCCTCACTTGTTTTTATGTTTTGTTTTCTTATTTCTTTTCAAGTTTATACCAATTATTCCACCTATTGATCCTGTAATAATCCCCAAAATAAGCATCATTATTGTATGCAATTCTATAGAAAAATCTCTAAATGAAATACTGCTTGCAATATACAATAGCATCATATAAATCATACCAACAACAGCTCCGTTAAGAAAACCTTTGTTTTTTAGCCCTCTTGTTGAAGTTGATGAAGCTATCAAGATACCGATAAAGGTTACAATTGTTATACAGCAAGAAATATATTTCTCAGGAAACCTGGTAAATGTTAATATGTATGCCAGAACAACAAATAACAACATCGTAATCAAATACGAAAACAATATACCTCTTGTAATAGAAAACAATGTAATATGCTTTTCAATCCTGTCATTAATGTTTTGTTTTAATTGTCTAATCATTTTGTACCTCCCAAAATAGATAACCCTTTTAATATCTATTTGGAAGAGTTGAAAAATAGAACAAAAACACAAAAACATTATTTATCAAATTCTTTTACAACTTCTCTAACAGCCCACTTATAAACAACAATCTGTGTTCTTTCTACACTTGTTTCTATAGTAACTTCTTCATCCTTGATGTTTATTATTTTACCTAATACTCCACCAATTGTGACTATTCTTTCACCTTCCTTTAATGAATCCATCATTTCTTTTGCTTTCTTTTGCTTCTTCTTCTGTGGCAAAAACATCAGAAGATAAAAAACAACTATCATTGCAATTGTAAAAAATATTGTACTTGTAAAATCACCTTTTGGCATAGTTAATTCTCCTTTTATTTATAAAATCTTTATTACAAATATCTACTATAATTATTACCAATTATTAGATATTATGTTCATCGTTAATATTTTTAATTTATTTATAACCAAATTTGCTAAAAAACTCATTTCTGAAGTCTCCCAACCTATCTTCCTCAATGGCTAATCTAACATTTTGCATTAGCTTTAGAAGGAATCTTAAATTATGCCAAGTTGTAAGTCTTATTCCAAGAACTTCATTTGCTTTTAAAAGATGTCTTATATAAGCTCTTGTAAAGTTACGGCACGCATAACAATCACATTCAGGATCCATTGGAGAAAAGTCTCTCGAGTATTTAGCATCCCTGACGATCAATTTGCCACTGCTTGTGAGCACAGTGCCATTTCTTCCTATCCTAGTCGGAAGAACACAGTCAAACATATCAATTCCTCTTATCGATCCTTCTATAAGATAATCTGGACTTCCTACGCCCATAAGGTATCTTGGCTTTTCCTCAGGAAGCAGCGGAACTGTACAATCAAGCATATCATACATGTCCTGAGCTGGCTCACCTACACTTAAGCCACCAATTGCATACCCAGGAAAATCCAACTCAAGAAGCTCTCTAGCACTTTGTTCTCGAAGGTCTTTAAAAATACCCCCCTGAACAATGCCGAATAAAGCCTGTTTATCAGTATCTTTATGTGCCTCTTTACATCTTCTTGCCCATCTTGTGGTTCTTTCAAGAGATTTCTTTGCATAATCATGTTCACATGGATATGGTATGCACTCATCAAATGCCATTATGATATCGGCCCCAAGATCATTTTGAATCTCAATAGCCTTTTCAGGACTAATAAAATGCTTTGAGCCGTCTATATGTGACTTAAATGTAACTCCTTCTTCTTTAATGTCTCTTAAATCGCTAAGACTAAAAACCTGAAAACCACCGCTATCAGTAAGAACAGGTCTGTCCCATCCCATAAAAGAATGAAGTCCTCCAGCTTCTTTAATAATAGATTCTTTTGGTCTCATATAAAGATGATATGTATTGCTTAAAATTATCTGAGCATCTATTTGCTTAAGTTCTTCTGGAGACATCCCCTTAACTGTAGCTTGGGTCCCTACAGGCATAAATGCAGGGGTATCAAATGAACCGTGCGGAGTGTGTACTCGACCTAACCTTGCACCTGTTTGCTTACATTTCTTAATAAACTCGTATCTTATTGCAGACATATTTCACCACCGAAAATAATTATTTGTTATATATAAACATTGCATCGCCAAAACTAAAAAATCTATATTTTTCTTCAACCGCTTCCTTATAAGCCTTCATTACATTATCCCTACCAGCTAAAGCGCTTATTAGCATAATAAGCGTTGACTCTGGCAAATGGAAATTTGTAATCATCCAATCAACTACTTTAAAACTATATCCAGGATATATAAAAATATCAGTATTGCCTTTAGTAGGACTAACTCTTCCCTTTTCGTCACCAACAGTTTCCAAAACTCTGCTACTGGTTGTACCCACAGCAATGACTTTTTTGCCATTTTCTTTTGCTGAATTGATTTTTTCACACGCATCTTCATTTATAGAGAAATACTCCGAATGCATATGATGTTCTTCGATATTTTCTACTTTTACAGGTCTAAATGTACCTAGCCCTACATGAAGAGTCACATATGCTATTTTGATACCTAAATCTTCTATATGCTTAAGGAGATCATTAGTAAAATGTAGTCCTGCAGTTGGCGCAGCAGCTGACCCCTTAATTTTCGAATAAACGGTTTGATATCGTTCTTTGTCTTCAAGTCTTTTAGTAATATAAGGTGGTAATGGAACCATACCAATCTTATCAAGAATTTGTTCAAATATTCCATCGTATTCAAACCTGACAAGCCTATTACCTTCATCAACTATGTCTATTACTTCAGCTTTAAGAATTCCTTCTCCAAAAACAAACCTGCTTCCTATCTTAGCTTTTCGTCCTGGCTTTAATATCACTTCCCATATATCGCCATTCATTCTTTTAATAAGTACAAACTCAATCTTGCCTCCAGAAAGCTCTTTTTCTCCATAAAGTCTTGCAGGCAATACTCTCGTATCATTAAGAACTAGACAGTCTCCGCTTTCTAAATAGTTTGTAATATCTTTAAAATTTTTATGTGAAACATCTCCTGTATTTTTATTCATAACTAGTAAACGGGATGTGTCCCTTTCTTTTATAGGCTCTTGAGCTATTAATTCTTCAGGCAGCTCAAAAAAATAATCCTTTAATTTCATAATTTAGTTATCCTATACTTCAATTGTATTTTGCATTGGGCAAATGACCCTTTTAAAATAAAATCATACATTAAAATGTATCTAATTACAAGTAGAAACACAAAATTTAAAATTGATAAGTGAAAGTAATACTTTTACCATACCAAACAAACTTTTATAGAAAAATTAAATATAGATTAAAAATCTCTACAAAGAAGGAAAATAGATTGTTTGTGTAGAAAATATTTTGTATTATGTATAATATACAAAAGATAAGATAAGGCGATTTCAAAAATGTCCTTGTTCAATTTTTTGAAGGCGAAAAGTACTTAAATCAGTATTTTTGAAATCGCCAGTTGACCAGTTATTTTTTGGAATTACCTAAATGGAGGAAACATGAATAAAAGAATCTTTATAGTAGCCTTAATTTTGTGTATATTTATTTCTATTATTCCAATATCAAATGCTCAAATAATTATACCTGAAGTTGTTAGAATAGGCCTTTACGCAGAAAGTACATCTGTTTCAAGTTTAAATGTAAGTGCAGAAAAAGGATTGACAATCGGAAGTCTTAATGGAGGGGTTTATTCACCTATTTTTTCCGAATCCTCTTCAAATCCCATTATAGTTAGAAAAGATAGCTATTTTGTACTTAATAATAATAAGTTTACTGAGTATAAATCTACTGATAATACAATTCCTTCAGGTGAAAAACTTGGACCATATCATATAAAGATTGGTGCAGATTATCAGGACTTATCTTCTGCAAACGCTGCACTTTCAACGATTAAAGGGTCAGGAACAATAGCATATCTTGCTTTTGTCGACTCATGGCAAATTTGGTCTGGATTTTTTATCGATACTAATTCAGCTCAAGTTCACATTCAAAACGCTATGCAAGCTGCATTTCCAGGTGTACAACTTACTGTTATAGAGCCCAATTCAAACAGAATTGTCGTTACTTCTTTTAACGGTGATGCTCAACTAATATTTGGAAGTAATACTAGTGTATTAAGGATCCAACCGTTACCAGAAAACAATCCATGCATATTTAAAATTAACAGCAATGAGAAGCTTAAATATCGTGGAGGGCTTGAGTTCAAAAGGTATTCAGGCAGTGATATGACAGTTGTAAACACTCTTCCTATGGACCAATATTTATACGGTGTTGTTCCTGCTGAAATTGGTTCTAGTGCGAATATTGAAGCCCTTAAGGCACAAGCAGTTGCTGCAAGGACATATACAATGGCTAATTTGGATAAACATAAAAAATTCAATTTTAATTTATGCAGAACCACTGCCTGCCAAGTATATAGCGGTTACAGTGTAGAACAAAAGTCAACAAATACAGCTGTCGATCAAACATCTGGTAATTTACTTACATATAACAATAAAATAGCAGAAGTATTTTACTTCAGTTCAAGCGGTGGAAAAACTGAAGATGCAAAGAATGTATGGGGTTATGATATCCCTTATTTAAAGAGCGTCGAAGACAAATATGAATCTGGAAAATCCACAAATTATAACTGGGAAACAACCCTATCTGCACAAAAAATAAAGGAAATTATGCAAGGAAGAGGATATAATCTTGGTGAAATAACGAGTGTTGAAGTAACTAAGGTCTCAGATGCAGGAAGAGTTTTAGAGCTTGTGATAAAAGGTACAAAAGATCAAAAAGTCTATAAGCTCGGAAATTGCAGAACTGCATTTAGTTTAAATAGTCAATGGTATACTATTTCATCTGACTCAGAAATATCATTTTTGAATTCAAATGGACCATATAAGACACAACTTGCTTCAAAAAAGGTCCTTACAGCAGATGGATTAAAAGATCTTCCATCTTCAAATGTAACAATTTTAAGCGGCGATGGTCAGAAAAAGGTAGTTTCTTCAACTGCAAATTCTTACAAAATTGTAGGAAAAGGTTGGGGTCATGGTATAGGATTAAGTCAGGAAGGTGCTAAGGGTATGGCTAATGCAGGATTCAAGTATGATGAGATACTCACACACTACTTTCCTGGAACGGTAGTTGAGAAGCCGACTGTTTGAGTTCCCCTTCGTTTCACATTAAAAAAGTTTATTGACAAATCAGAAGCATGAGTAATATAATAAACTAAGTAATTTTAATTGAATAATTAGTTCAGTAGAGGTGCGTTTTTTATTAGTAGACCTTTTGAGATGTGGGGACATTAAAGAAGATGGTTGAAAGGGAAAGACGCCGAAGGATATGATCTCCCCTGATCACAATCCTGGTTATACAGTGAATAATTGTATAACTGTCATCAATGATTTGATGGAGCGCTATCTGTTCTTTATGAAGAAAATCCACTTAGGAAAAACTTTTCAAAATGAAGAACTGCTGGTACTCTAACCAGCTTTTTTATTTCCCAAAAATAATTAAGCAAATAACAATTTAATTTAAATTAAAATCAAAACAAATTTTTAGGAGGATTCTTATGAAAAAGATTAAATTAGCAGTAGTTGGAGCTACAGGAATGGTTGGAAGAACATTTTTAAAAGTATTGGAAGAAAGAAATTTACCTATCGAAGAAATATACTTCTTCTCTTCTGCAAGATCAGCAGGAACAAAGATTAACTTCAATGGGAACGAATACACAGTTGAAGAGCTTACAGAAAAATCATTTGACAGAGGAATTGATATAGCATTGTTTTCAGCAGGAGGAAGCACAAGTGAGAAGTTCTCACCTATTGCAGCATCTAAAGGATGTATTGTTGTAGATAACAGTAGTGCATGGAGAATGGATCCTACTGTTCCGCTTGTTGTACCTGAAGTTAACTCTGACGATATTAAATGGAACAAAGGAATCATTGCAAACCCTAACTGTTCAACAATTCAGGCAGTTGTTGCTTTAAAGCCTTTACATGACAAATATAAAATCAAAAGAATTGTATATACAACATTCCAGGCTGTTTCAGGTGCTGGTATGAAGGGTTACTCCGATCTTGAAGAAGGAAACAAGGGCGAAGCACCTAAGAAATTCCCACATCCTATAGCTCACAATGTACTTCCTCACATAGATGTATTCGTTGAAAATGGATACACAAAGGAAGAAATGAAAATGATATTTGAAACTAGAAAAATCATAGGTGATGACAGCCTTAAAATCACTGCAACAACAGTAAGAGTACCTGTATTTAACGGACACAGTGAGTCAATAAATGTTGAGTTTGAAAAACAGTTCGACTTGAATGAATTAAAAGAAGTTTTAGCGAATGCACCTGGAGTTATAGTACAGGACGATCCAGCAAACAACGTTTACCCACTTCCAATTTATGCTTCTGGCAAGGATGAAACATTCGTTGGTAGAATACGCCGTGATGAAAGCGTTGAAAGCGGAGTTAACCTTTGGGTAGTTGCTGATAATATCAGAAAAGGTGCTGCAACAAACGCAGTTCAAATTGCACAGGAATTAATAAAAATGTGGAACAATCAATAAAGGAATGGTGATTTTATGAGAAAACCAGTATTTACGGGGTCTGGAGTAGCAATAATAACACCTTTCACTGATGAAGGTATCGATTTTAATAAACTCGGCGAGTTAATTGATTTTCAAATAAAAGAAGGAACTGATGCGATAGTTATTTGCGGAACCACTGGAGAAGCTTCAACTATGCCAGATGAAGAACACAAGTCAGCAATTAAGTTCGCAGTAGAAAAGGTAGCTAAAAGGGTTCCAGTTATAGCAGGTACAGGAAGTAATGATACGAGCCATGCTATACATTTAAGCAAATATGCAGAAGAAGTTGGTGCTGACGCTATATTAAGTGTTACACCTTATTATAACAAAACTTCACAAAGAGGTCTTTTTGAGCACTTTAAAGCAATTGCACAGAGCATCAAAATCCCTATTATATTGTATAATGTGCCATCAAGAACAAACCTCAATATATCCCCTGATACAGTTAAAAAGCTTTCTGAGATCGAAAACATAGTAGCTATAAAGGAATGCAATATCAATCAGGTTGGAGATATCATAAATCTTTGTGGAGAATACTTTACAGTATATTCTGGAAATGATGATCTGGTTGTGCCAATGCTTTCCTTAGGCGCAAAGGGTGTTATTTCTGTTATGGCAAACATAATCCCAAAGGATACGCATGATATGGTTTCAAAATACCTAAATGATGACTTTGAAACAGGCAGAAATATTCAATTGAAAACATTAGATCTTATCAAGGCACTTTTTATTGATGTTAGCCCTATTCCTGTCAAGGCAGCAATGAATCTTATGGGAATGAATGTAGGCAGTTGCAGAATGCCGCTTATTGATATGAATGAAAAAGACCTTGATGTGTTAAAGAATGAGTTGAAAAATTATAAACTTATTTAGTTATATTACAAACACAAGTATTTATATTAAATAGATTAATCGTATTTAATTTACAAGCAACACAGATTTTATAATAATAAGAATTTTTACCAACTTAAGGATGTGATTTCTAATGATAAATATATTAATGTGCGGTTGTAACGGCAAAATGGGTCAGGTAATATCAAGAATGGCTGCGCAGAAAGATGGTATGCAGGTTGCTGCTGGATATGATAAATTCGATGGAATCCAAAACCCATATCCTGTTTTTACAGACATTAAAAGCTGCGATGTAAAGGTTGATGTCATGATTGATTTTTCAAATCCGGAAGCCTTTAACAGCATCCTTGAATTTGCAATTTCAAGAAAAATAGCTCTTGTGATGGCAACAACTGGCCTTTCAGAAGCTCAAATAAAGCTTTTGAAGGATGCTTCAAACACTATTCCAGTGTTTTTCTCAGCTAATATGTCGCTTGGCGTGAATCTTTTGATTGATTTGGTTAAAAAAGCAGCTAAAGTATTAGAACATAATTTTGATATTGAAATAATCGAAAAACATCATAATCAAAAAGTAGATGCTCCAAGCGGCACAGCCCTTGCTATTGCAGATGAAATAAACTCAGTACTTTCAGAGAAGCAGGAATACATTTATGATAGACATTCCCGCCGTAAGAAAAGAAGCAAAAAAGAGATCGGTATTCACGCTGTTAGAGGTGGAACAATCGTAGGAGATCATTCGGTTGTATTTGCTGGAAACGATGAAATTATTGAAGTCAACCATATAGCTACCTCAAAAGAAATATTTGCAACAGGTGCTCTCAGTGCAGCTAAATTCATGCACAATAAGAAACCTGGATTTTACAACATGAATGATTTGCTTGCTGACTAAATATAAAGGACTAATTCAGACGATTAGAAGGGGGTAATTTTAATGGAAAAACCAGTAACTGATTTATCAATTGTTTATAATGTAGCGTTAGTAACGGTAGATAATCTACCCAACAACACAAAGCTTATTTCTGATATTTTTAACTCGATTGCGTCTCAGGAAATAAACATAGACATGATTAACCAGTCCCCTCCTTATAGAGGTAGCATAAACGTTTCATTTACAATACCTTCTGATGACCTAGTTAAGACTATAAGCACCCTCAACAACTTTAAAAAAGATGTTAAGGACCTTTGTATCGAAGTAGATGCCGATAATACAAAGCTTTCAGTATTTGGTCTCGGTATGAAAAACATACCTGGTGTTGCAGCAAAGCTATTTACCATACTAGCTGATATTGGAGTTGAGATAAAGCTTGTTACAACATCAGAAGTAGATATTTCATATTTGATTTATGAGAAAGATGTTGATATTACAACAGCAGCAATAAAAAGAGAGTTTGGTATGGATTAGGTGATTCCAAATTTAATGAAATTTAAAAAATCTCAGGTACAGTGTAAAATGTGCCTGAGATTTTATAATTTCTAACGACAAGTTACAGAGTAAACAAAAAGCGCTTATGCGTTTTTTTGTTCTTCCTGAAAAAAAAGAAAAAATGATATCCCACTAAGAAATATCATCGCTGCAACATACAAAGTTTTATTAATAGGAGCGTATGTGCGAGGCATAATATAAAACTTTCATATAATTATCAAAATAAAAGAAGATGTATAATCAATGTAATATTACAAAATTTCAAATAATCCATCGATTATATATGGATTATAGCACATTCTTCGAGTCAATGAAAGAAGAAAAAGAAAAAAAGTTTGAAATAAATCAAACTTTTTTAGAAGAATCATTTTTTTGTAATATTACAACTGTGCGTTTACAAAACAAATATGTGTTTCAAATTATAATAAAAACATTGTTGCCAGAAGACCTATAGTTGTTAAGGCTATAGTATAAGGTAACGCAAGCTTAACCATCTCCATATATGATAGTTTTATCACGGGTGCTAGAGATGATGTAAGCAAGAATAGAAATGCAGCCTGCCCGTTTGGTGTTGCTATTGATGGAATATTTGTACCCATATTTACAGCTACTGCAAGCTTTGAATACCATTCCTGTGAAAAAGCACCTGATTCAAAAGCAGTACGTAATTCTGTTATATAAACTGTTGCTACAAAAACGTTGTCGCTTATGGCAGACATAATCCCGTTCGCAAGAAAAAACGCAACCAACTGATTATGCCCTTCAATACCAAGAACAAAATTAATCAATGGTGTAAAAAGATGTAAGTCGTGGATTACTGCCACAATAGAGAAAAACACTACCAAAAGCGCAGTGAATGGTAAAGCCTCATGAAAAGCTGCACCAAATTCATGTTCCTCAGTTACTCCATTAAAAGCTGTCAATAGAATTATAACAAGAAGACCTATAATTCCAACTTCAGCAAGATGAAGTGCAAGGGCTAAGATTAATAATACACCAACAACAGCTTGCACTACTATACGAGCAATTGCTTGAGCATTCATGTTTTTTGTTTTTTCCTTGGTATCATTTTCAAGCACTAATCTTACTTTATCAGGAAGCTTGTATCCATATCCAAAAACACCTGTAATCTCAAGAATCAAACAAAGAATTAATCCTGCAATTATTATAGGTATAGATATAACTGAACAATTAATAAAAAAGTCTGCAAAACTCCATTTCATTACATTTCCAATTAAAAGATTTTGTGGTTCACCTACTATTGTAGAGGCACCACCTAATGCAGTACCTACTACGCCATGCATCATAAGGTTTCTTAAAAAACCTCTAAACTGATCTAAGTCTTTTTTATCTTCTTCAGGTATTAAATTATCATCCGTAACTCCTGCATATTCAACAAGCTCATCATCAAATTCACTAGATTCTAACGAGATAGAATCTCTTCCTAATTTCGTAGAGTATTTATGAAATATGTTATAAAAACCAAAAGCTACCGAAATAATTACAGCTGTTACAGTCAGAGCATCTAAAAATGCTGATAAAAATGCACCTAACAAACAGAAAATTAGTGATAAAAAGATTTTTGATTTTACAGAAATGAGGATTTTAGAGAATAGCACCAAAAGTCCATCTTTCATAAAATAAATACCTGCGACCATGAACATCAGTAATAAGATAACGGGTAGATTTTGTGCAACTTCTGAATAAACAGTCCCAGCCGATGTCATTCCTATGACAACAGCTTCGATAGCTATCAGTCCCCCAGAAGGTAACGGGTAGCACTTCAACGCAAGTGCTAATGTAAATATAAATTCTGCAATTAAAATCCAACCTGATAAAAATGGACTAATAAAAAAATATATAATGGGGTTAATTACCAGGAAAGCTATAATTGTATATTTATACCACTTTGGTGACTCACCTAAAAAATTCTTTAATAAAACCTGACCCAATAAACTCAACTTAAAATCCTCACTTTTCATATAATTTTTTGTGCTCTTAGTAGGTTTATTTACATCCACATTTCATTTTTACTTAAATTATTTAAGATCCTCTTTTTATTTTTGTATTTATCCTTTTCAAGATAATCATTTAACACTTTTTTCAAATTTAGCACATCATTCATTTCAAAGTATCCATTCTTGCCATTTGCAAACCTGATTGCTCTAAGAGCCCCAAGAGCAAAAGCCCTTCTTGAAAAAGACTCGTGAGTAATTTCTATCTTATCATCATCACCAATAATCATTACTTCATGCTTCCCTACCACCCCACCTGCTCTTATAGCTGTTATGGGTATTTGTATTGCGTCATCTTTATTACCAGATGATGCTAATCCATTTTCTATTTCAACAGCTATTTTTTTTGCGGTTCCTGAAGGTGAATCTTTTTTATTCTTGTGATGAATTTCTGTTATTTGAAAATCATAATTGTTTAAAATATTAGCGGCCAAATTAGTAAGAAGCATAAGTACATTTACTCCTAGGGTTATATTTGGTGCATAAACAATGCCATTATTATGAGTGTTTGCAAGTATAAACAATTTCTTAAGCCCTATCTTTGAAAAACCAGTAGTACCTATCACAATATTTACTTTCATGCGGGAAAAAACTTTTGCATTTCTTATTGCTGCTTCAGGGTTTGAAAAATCAACTACTACATCGGGTCTTGTTCTGAAGATTACTTGCTCTAGCTTGTCAGAACCCTCTACAATTATACCCGTTGCTTTACTTCCAATCACTTCTCCCAAATCTTTGCCTCTCTTATCACTTTTAGGGCTACATATGGCAGAAACAAACTTTATATCTTCTTGCTCTAATAGAACTTTTGCTATTTCTATTCCTGTTTTCCCCAGTCCTGATATGCAAACTTTAATCATAGCTAATTCCTCCATTATAAGTATTTAAACAAAAACGCCACAGAAGTACCTATAGCGTATGCCCAAAAACAAACCAAATACAAGGAGCTTTAAAGCATATCAATCACCTTCTCTTTCAACGCTTACGAGATTAGCTGACGGATTCGGGTCGAAAGATAACCCTACCTAAAGATCATTAATAATCTTTTGGACTCACCCCAAAGATGGTTCTCCCGTTCCATTACTGGATTAAGCGAAATATTTACTTATTAAAACTTGTTATTTTATAATACAAAAGGGTGTAAATGCTTATAAATATTACTTTATAAGCATCCCACCCCAGAAGCTTGTTTTCTTGAAAATGGCAAATCGCCACCCAACCGATTAAATCAATATTATATTCAATTTTTTTGATACTAGTTTATCATCTATATATAATGTATTTAATATAGTATCAAAATTATATATATATGTCAAGGTATTATATGGATATATTGATATATTATATACTTCAACATGGTCGTAAAAATCCTGACTGAATCTTAATTCAATCAGGATTTTTATCCTTTTTATCATATCATTGGTTTATAATCACTTGATGACTTACCAAAATTTCGGGCAATAATCATAACATCGCTCATATTTATGAAGCCATCTTTATTAACATCACACGCTTCAGTGTAATCCTCTGATTCTGTAGTTGCATTAAAGCTCTTTGCTAACTCTATAATATCTTGCATATTTACAACATTATCATTTTTTACATCACCTGCAAACATTACAATAGGTGATTGTTTTGAACCAATCTGTAATTTTGAATCGATTGTAATGTTTTCTATTTCCATTGCTACATAGCCTGGCTTACTTATACTTATTGAATAAGATTTACTTGGAGCAACATTTTTAAACTCGTAATAACCGTCGCTATCAGTTGTGGTTAATAGTTGACCACCTAATTTCATAACAAAATCACTCTTTTCAGCACTATCTGAAATATCTGATTTGATGTAGCCACTCAAAGTAACGGAAGTTGATTGGGATGCTGTTGGATCTGGTTTTTGAGTTGGAGTAACAGATGGCTTTACAGTTGGTGTAACTTTCGGAGTATTTTTAGTAGGGCTTGTTACAGTCGTACCTGAATATTCTGATAGATTTATACCATTAGAACCAAGTGGTACTTCATGATCTAAACCAATAAACTTTCCATCTGAATTTTGCCATAAAGCAGGCTTTAATAATGCATATTTTTCTTTATCCCAGGTCATAAAATCATATGATACCAATCCACCTGTATCACCTGAGTTTGCATTATAACACCAGAATGTATGATGTATTTTGTTTTCAACTATATAATCACGAATAGCTTCCATCCATTTTTGGTTAGGTCCACCATCCATGAACCCTCCCCACTCACCTATCAATAGCGGAGAAATGCCTTCCTCATAAATATATGCCCAGTTATCTTTCCAGCAATCATTATACACAGACTCCTTAGTGAAACCTGTTGTAAACCATGGCTGTTGAAACACCATTGGTCCATAGTCATGTGGAGAGTATACAATCTGAGAATTGCCAGAGCCCAAATCAACTGGCATAGTTCTGACCCCTCTTAGGTTGCCACCCCACCAGTTAAAATAATACTTACTAGTCTTGCCATGTTCATCTTTATCAGCATAGGTATATCCATCTTTCGGAATGGCTTCTACCCCTTCTATCATGATCAAGAGATTTGGATTTATTGCCAAAACCTTTTTACCAGCCTGCTCTGCAACATATTTCCAGTTGTTTTTATCTTTTGAGTTATCCCATTTTGCAAAATCTACACTTGATTGATTAGGGTTTCCATGAGGCTCATTCTTTAAATCAATAGCAATCAAAGTATCATCGTTTTTATATTTTTCGGTCAACCATTCAAGTGCTTGATAGAAGTTGTCAGTTGTGTAGCTTCCATCATACCAAACAGGAATATTATGACCAAAAGCAGCTGAAGGAGCACTATGTATATCAACCATAACCTTTATTCCAAATTCCTTACAATGCTGCATTGCAATTTCGAATAACTGCATACTGTTTTTTCCTTTTAATTCGGGATTAACGAAATCATTTACTTGTGATTTTGGGTATACACCTGCTTCCCACTCATTCAGAATCTGGACAGACATCGGGATTCTCAAAAGGTTTATCCCATGATCCGCCATTCCTTTTATTGCTGCTTTCATATTACAGCTCCAAACTCCATCAAAAACTCCTGAGCCTGTATTAAACCCAAACCAGTTAGTACCTGTGAGCCATACCTCTTTTCCATTCTTATCGACTATTTTATTTCCAACAACATGAAGCCAATCATCATTTACAGGAGCATCCACCCCTGCTGATTCTTCTGCTCTAACTAAAACTGTTCCAGCAAACATTGATACTGCAATAGGAATGCTTAAAAACAATGAAAGAACTCTATTTTTTTTCATGGTACCCTTCCTCCTATAAGTTTCTATATTTCTATATCTCTATATCTCTATATCTCTATATTTCTGGGTAATTTGCTGTTGTCTTATTAAAACTTCTTGCTGCTATTAAAACGTCACTCATGTTAACTGAACCATCAAGATTGTAGTCAGTTGCTTCGTTGTAATTTGCACTTTGGGATGTACTGTTAAATGCCTTTGCTATTACTATAATATCTGACATATTAACAGATCCATCTTGGTTCGAATCACCTGCCCACAATAAAACTGGATCAGCTATGTCAGAAATTTTAGTATCTTTTGTTATTGTAAGATCTGATAAAGTCCTTGCCAAATAACCTTTTTTGCTTATTGTTAGACTACAGCCAGTTGTTCCAGTTTTTTTGACATTTTTAACTTCAAAATATCCTTCATCGTCTGTAATTGCTTCTTTTCCATCAATACTTACTTTGAATCCTGATAAAATTTCTGTACTGTCTGAATTTAGATCAGGTTTAATATAACCAGACACTTTAACACCTGATGTATTATTTGTTGGTGAATATGATGGTGTATTTGATGGAACTGGCGTATTACTTCCACCACCAGGCTCACTTCCATATACAAGCACTCCATCAGAGTAAATTGGAACTTTCTTAGTAGAAGTACCTTCCCAGCTTGATGATGCTCCAAGTCCTTGATAAGAAAAATCATTTTTATGGTCCCATGTAAAGCTTCCATATGGTATTTTAACAATGAAATTAGAGTCTATTTTATATTTGTTAACATCTCCTGGGTAAATCTTATAACCTGTAAAATCTACATTGATATAGTAAATATTATTTTCTTCATCCCATGGTAAAAAACCTGAAACTTTTCCATTACTTCCTGTCATTTGTACAATTTGAATTGACTCAGGTTTGACATTTGCCTTTATTGCTTCTGTCAAATCAACAAAGTACTTGCAAGAATATTTATCTCCAATCCTTGCTGGCCATCCTGTTTTATTTCCAACACCAACTCTTATCTGAACATCTGTTGTACCTGAAACATTGCACATAAGCTCATATTCATCATCAACAGGAGTTTCGATAGCGTTTAAGTTCTCTATTGGGTTTCCTCCATATTGATCATAAAGCATTGCCAATACACCTGTAAAACCTGCATTATAATCACATGCAACCTCATTGTTTTCATAATTCTTTATATCATCTGTATATGCATCACTTGCATCAGGTCCACCAACAAGAGCACCTACCAATACATGTCTATGATAATTCGGTATGTCACAATCAACATATCCCATCCATGAACCATGAGCAGTTCTGTGATGAGGACGTTTAGGAGGATTAACTCCAAATCCTATTTGAAAACTTCTTCCAGTACTTCCCAATGCATAATCAGTCTGACTTTTTGCAAATGACTTGTATTCAGAAACCTTTGAGCTTGAACAACCGCTCCACAATGCATAAATCTGTGCTAAGAAAGCTTCTGTTGTTGCATACCTTATTGACCCCCACTTATCAAGCCAAGCAAGTCCTTTTGGTGTATATGTTATTGATTCACTGCCTATGCCAACCCACCAATCCATGTGTCTTTCAAAGGCTTCTTTATATAGTGGCTTATCAGTTATCCTTGACAAAAGTAATAATGATCCAAATAACTTCTGATCCCAACAGTGAGCCCATTTGAATTTAATAGTATTAGTTCCGCGTTCTCTTTCCCAACTTGGTTCATAAGACTCAGCTTTTTCTAAATATGTTTTATCATTTGTGGCCAAGTATATCCATGTTGATGCCCATGTCAGCTCATCAAAAAAACCACTCCATGAATGATAGCACCCTTCAGCTTCGGTATATCCATCATCACTTCTGGTGGTGTCAGCAAATGTAAACAGTTCTTTCGCATGCTTTAAACATAAAGCTGAGTATGTAGGATCTGACTCTTTAAAAATTATAGACGCTGATGCCAGTGCTGCCGCAGCTTCCGCAACAATAGTAGAACCAGGGTTTGATGGAGTCACAGCAAATGAAGGCCTTTCCATTATTTCCTGCATAACCTCAGCAGGTCCCCACCATTTGTGGTCATCTGCACTGTCTCCGACCTGGTAATAATACAAATTGGGGCTTGGATGACATTTTATCAAATAATCCGTTGCCCATTTGATGTTATCCAATATGTATGGTAGCTGTCCACTCTTCTTATATGCATCTTTGCTTTCATATACACTCCATGCAAGCATTGTAGATGTGTATGCCATTGGAAGGTTAAACTTTACCATATCACCTGCATCATACCAACCACCAGTAAGATCAACATTATTATCTGCACCGTCTGTCATTCCTGAGTCACCACGCCAGTTGTTTCGCTGATTATCAGGAAGATCACCTGATCGCTGGAACTCATAAAACATGATTGACTTTTGTAATGCTTCACCATAATTATAATTTGAAGAAGCAGCACTTGAAATACTTTGAGGAACAGTGAAAACCGAAGCAGCCAGCATGACTGCAGCAAAAACTGATATTTTTCTTTGATTTTTTCTTTTCATTTTTTTATACCTCATCATAAGAATTTTTGAAATCGCGTTATTACTTAAGTATAACATTCTAAGCAAACATACAACAATTGCTCAGTTTGGCATATTCTAAACATATTTGGTTTTGAACATATCCTATTCTTTTAGAGAGTCCCTGTATTCAGTTGGAGTTAGACTCGCATATTTCTTGAATGATTTCGAAAAATATTGAGGATCAGTGATGCCTACTTTCTCTGCAATTTCATATGTTTTAAGGTTAGTATCCTTCAATAATTCCTTTGCTTTCTCCATCCTAATTTCAGTTAGGAAATCAATAAAATTCTTGCCTTGGTACTTCTTAAACATTCTGCTCAAGTAATAAGAACTTACATGAATACTCTCAGCTACCTTTCCTAACGTGACAGGTTCCATATAATTTGAATTGAGATAATCAAGAGCTTGTGTAAGAATTGATTTCATTCTTTTGTTATTGAATGTATTGATTTTTGAAGCAAGACTGATTGCTGCTTTTTCAAGAAGTCCATAAAGCTCATTAATACACTCACAGTTCTCTGCTAGTATATAAAGACTGCTTATTTTTTTGCTTGTTGAAGTACTTTTATCATCTTCAACAGCATTTATAACTGTTCTCATATTATTAATTGATGAAAGTGTACCTACAAAAAAACTTTTAAAATATCCCTGATTATTATCATTTATAATCACTTTTGTTGTGTATTCACTAATACACTTAAGTGTCTGTTTTACAGTCGATAAATCACCTGATTTTATACCTTCTAAAAGCTCTGAACTGTAGCTTTCTAATATTGAATAATTGTCATACTTAAAGAATGAATTCAAGTCCTCGTAAAATATTACAGAACTTTTTCCGATATAAAGCTTGTATCTAAGTGACTCACAGCATTCCTTGAACTTTGACGGAAGCACAAGTGCACCATTTCCTTCAGAACTTACTGCAACAGTTATACTGAAATCAAAACATTTTTCAATTAACTCCTGAAGACACAGACATTTTTTTTCAATAACATCTTCAAATCCTAAAATTTCTTCCTTCTCGTGAACTATAAATGCTGACCATTTATTATCAAGTGTTATGCTTATTACATCGAACATATCGGAAAAAGTCTCTTCGAATGAGTTCATAATCCCAAGTTGATTAAGATGTTTGCTATACTGATCAATACGGTCTTCATTATCTTCTCCTAAACTTTCGTTTTCTACCAATATTAGGACGAATTTACTTATTTCAATTCCAAAAAGCTGCATTTTTGAAAGAATTTCTTTTTCATCTTTATTGATTCCGTAAATTATGTCATATAACAGCTTTTCTCTTAAAATAGGGATATTTTGCTCAAATAGAACCTTGAGTTTAGTTATTTCATCAGCTTTCTCACTTTGAGCCTGTATCTCCTTAACAGCTCTTGTAACTACTGAATTTATTTCTTCTATTTTAGTAGGTTTCAAAAGAAAATCAAGTATTCCGTACTTCAATGCCTCTCTTGCATAGTCAAAATCTCTATACCCTGTCAGTATAACAATTTTACTGTCAGGCACGATATCCTTGATCTCTTTTATCATAGCTATGCCATCTTTTCCAGGCATTTTTATATCTGTAAAAATGATTTCTGGTTTATGCTCTTCGATAAGAGCAATTGCAGATATACCGTCACCAGCTTCAGCACAAATCTCACAATCAAACTGCTTCCACTTTATAACATTTCTTAATCCCTTCCTGATAATAGGTTCATCGTCAACAATAATAACCTTATACAATAAAAAAACCCCCCTGCAATAATAATAATAGTAATAATAGTAGTAATAATAATAATAGTAATAATAGTAGTAATAATAATAATAGTAATAATGTAATCTTATCCCATATCTTTATTTAGAATTTTTAATTTCTTTTTCTGTTAGTGCTCTTATTATGCCATCCTTTGTTTGAACAGGAATTGTAACCCTTACTTTTGTAAATATGTTTTTTTCACTGGTTATAATAATTCCATAGCTTTCACCATAGAACAGCTTTATTCTCCTATTAACATTTTCAAGACCAATACTTTTTCTTTCAGAGTTCACAAGACCTCTAAAATAAGTATCATTATCAGCTGACAAGTTTTCATTCAACTTTTTTAATTCATTTTCGTCCATTCCCAATCCGTTGTCCAATGCTTCTATTACTAGGTTATTACCTACAATAAATGCTGTTAATCTAATCAAACCTTTTTTATTACTGTTTTCAAACCCATGGTAAATCGAGTTTTCTATAAGAGGCTGTATAAGAAGCCTTGGTATCTGAATATTAAGTATTTCATCGCTTTTAACATCAAATATTATTTGAATATTGTCTTCAAACCTTTTTTTCAATATTAAAATATAATTATCAATATATTTGAACTCTTCACTAATTGTAATCAACTTGTCATCTCTTCCAATACCAGCTTCCATCAACGAAGACAATGCAGAAACTGTTTCGCTTATTTCAGGAACATTATTGAGCTGCGCCATCCAGTTAATTGACTCAAGTGTATTAAAAAGAAAATGCGGATTAATTTGTGACTGTAAAGCCTTAAGCTGCGCATCTTTTCTAGTAATCTGCTCACTGTATATCCCTGTTATTAAATGTGTTATCTCTTTTGCCATATCATTGAATGTATTCGATATAAATCCAAGCTCATCATATCGATCAACCTCGACATCTTTATATTTTCCTTTCTGTATCTGCCTCATTCCATCAACAAGTTTTTTAATAGGATTAACCAGGTCATTTGAAATCTGTTTGTTTAACAAAGTCAAAAGTAGTGCTGTAATTATACACAACATTATTACGAGTTTACGAAAAGAATACACCTCTTTAAACAAACGCTCTAAAGGTATATCCGAAATAATTTTCCATTCTGGTCCATCCATCGTAATATATGAGATCAAAGTCTTGTTTTCATGATCTATTATACATCCTTCTTTTTCTTTGCCAATACTCTGTAGTTTCTTTTCTGTTAGATATTTATTGTCAGGATTTTTTTTGACAATAAACTCATTATCAGATGATATTATTACCATATTTCTAATATCTTCCGTGCCAATCTCCTTATAGACCGACTCAATGAACTCCTTATCAATAAGAAAAACCAAAAGGCCGATTTCCTTAAATGTGTCTCTATCGTTTACAGTCCTGACAAGAAATATATTTTTAGCTATTCCATTCTCCATTTGGAAATACCACTTAACTTTACCATTCCCGCTTCTCGCCTTTCCAGCCATTTCTTCGTAGTTTATCAGTTCTTTTATTGCAACTTTCTTGCTGTTATTGTCAGAATAAAACTTTATCTTTCTATCAGATGATTCAAAATAAATTGATTGAATCTCACTCCTTGAAAAAATATACTTTTTTAATGTATTGTCTATATCTTTCTTCTTTTCATACACATCAAGTCTCTCTAAATCCTTTCCTTCTCCCTTTAATGACAAATATATATTATTATCATATAGGATATCCTGTGATACATTCGAAAGACTATTTACGCAGTCTTTAAGCCTGAGATCCATTATTCTCATAATGTCATAAGAATAAGATATTGACTTGTTTTGTATTATATTTTCTGAAATTTTGTAACTAAAAAAACCAATCAACACCAATGGTATTGTGATCTGAATATATAGTAAAAGCAGTAATTTTATTTTTATCGGAAGGTCCTTATATAGCTTAAGAAGCCTTCTGAAAGGATTTTTCATCAAAGTGTCCTCCAAATGTAAAAGATTAATTGTATTTAATATAATTCATATCTTTCTTTTGAATATATCTTAAATAATCATTCCAAACGTTTTTTGCATCTCTTTTATCCTCTAGCACATATGGTATTTGCTTTACAATTATTTCTTCCCAAGCTGTTCTATCAACATAACTATCAGGCGGCCCAATTAACTCCTTTGATTTTTTCATAAGGTCCAAACCTTTTAATGTAAGATAATTATAATTAAGCCCTGACACGTTTATGTTAAGGTTGCTGATCATTCCAGATTTCAATGCAAACAATTCTGCTGATTTTCTAGAAGTAAGCTCTTTTAAAAGCTTAAGTGAAGCTTCTCTCTTTTTGGGATCATCCCAAGCAGCTTTGCTAATATAAAATGTACCGCAACCAAGACCATATATAAGTGATGGATTTTGTGATACGCCTTCCTCGATATACGGAAAAGGTATTATGTCAACAGTATCAACATTTTTACCAATTCTGCCAACAAACCATGACCCCTGAACAATCATAGCTGCTTTCTTTTCCAAAAACATATTGTCCCTGTCTTTATTATCTATATCAACGGTTTCTAGTGAATCCTGCTGCTGAGGAAACGCCCCTAAATCATTAAGGTCTTTTAAGTATTCTAGAGCTGTTACATAACACTCTTTAATATTCCCGTTTCCAATAGGATTTTCCACCTGATACTTTCCACCTAGATTTGCAAGTATGTTCTGATATAAATAAGTCCCCTCAGAACTATAATTGAATGCAATAGGAGTAATATTATGAGATCTGAACAGCTTTACAGCAATCTTAAGCTCTTCATATGTTCTAGGTACTTTTATACTATACTTATCAAATAAGTCCTTATTTATAAAAAGTCCTTCGAAAATTCTTTCGAAAGGGATGCCGTAAATTTTACCCTCATACGTAGTATAGCCCCATGAATCCTCTTTAAAGCTGTATTTCCATGTTGGATCATTTTCGAGAACATCTGTAAGATCTGCCACCTTTCCTGCCTTTACAAGCGCAGTAATATCGGACCCTGGCCATAGTCCAAAAACATCTGGATCGTTACCTGAAGCAAAGTCTGTCTTAATCTTAGGTAAAAAATCTTCTCCATAAACAGACTGATTTGAAATCTCTATTTCAATATTTTTTTTTGTAAACTCACTAAAAATCATATTGAGTGGATCTGATTGTGAATCAACACCACCCCAACTACTTATAAATCTCAGCTTGATTTTTTCATCGGTTTTGGTGTCAATTGTAGGGGAAGAAGTGTAAACGCATGAACTTATCAACATCATAAACATAATAAGTAAGATAATACATATGAATCTTGAATATTTTTTAATATAAACCGCCTCCCCATTCGTTACCCCAAAAAATAATATAAAAATCAGTTATCAATTATTTATATTAAATACATTATTAATCTTACATTTAGCAATAGATAAATGCAAAAGATTAATTGTATTTAATTTACATATAGTAAATTTCTAAATTTCTGAAATAATTATAACACAAATCAGCTAATATTACATTAATGTTACAAACTAAAAATTACGTACTTTTTTATAAATGCATCTTCAAAAGTCTTTATCTTAGGAGCTTTCTGGTATTTTTGAAATAAAAAAATTGGAAAGTAATAAATTTTCATTACTTTCCAATTTTAGTAGTCAGGATTCAGAAGATTCTGTACTATATTAAATACATTATTAATTTATGCACTTATTTTTATGTTCTTTATGTGTTCTTTCATGCTTTCATTGCTTTTATATGTGAAATAGTAAACGCCGCCAATCACAAGTCCTCCCAATAAATTTCCTATTGCAACGGGAAAGAAATTATGTAGGACGCCCCCAAGTGTAAATTTTGATAGAACCTCAGCATTTACTCCTGATATCTTTACGTATTCACTTGACATAGAAGCTAAAAAGCCTGCTGGAATATAGTACATATTAGCAACTATATGCTCATAACCTCCAATAATAAAAAGTGTAATTGGAAAAACACAAGCAAGAACTTTCCCAGCAATATCCTTTGCTGAATACATCATCCACACAGCCAAAGCAACAAGAAGATTACACAATATACCAAGTATAAGAGCCTGAACAAATGGATATTCAATCTTATGAGCAGCTTTTAGTATAAGCTTTTGTACCAATAGCCCATTTGAAAGCAAACCTGAAAAGTTTATCAATACTACTATAAACATCCCACCAAATAGGTTCCCGATAAAAGTAGAAAACAAATTTTTAAACATTTTCAATAGTGTAATTTTCTTGTTTAAAACAGCAGTGATCAAAAGTACATTGCCAGTAAACAAATCTCCACCTGCAATTACAACCATAATCAGACCCGCTGAAAAAACAACACCTGCGATTACACTTGCAATACTTATATTATCTATTGTAAATGTAGCAATTAAACTTCCAATTGCAGCAAGTGCTATAAACATGCCACCCATAAACGAAAGAAGAAACGATTTTTTGAAGCTATAAGCTGCCTTTTTTATTCCCGTTTCAACAGTATATTCCTGTATTTGTTCAGGAGTTAAGTAATTAGCCATCAAGAAGCCTCCACGATAATATTGAATTTTATAATAAAATCTCTTTTATTTTTTTAACCAGTTCTTTATCAGGCTCTGGTGTGTTTTCCAACTCATAATTGCATCCTAATTGCTTCCATTTGAATTCTCCCATTTTATGAAACGGAAGAACTTCAATTTTTTTAATCACATTAAGCTTTTTAAGATAATCTGCCATTTGTCTTATTGAATCTTCATCATCCGTAAGGCCAGGAACAAGTACATATCTTATCCAAACGTCTTTATTTATTGTTTGACAATAATTCAGCAGATCAAGTGCATTTTCATTGCTTTTACCAGTAATATCAATGCATTTCTGCTTATCAAAATGCTTAATATCAAGAAGTATCAAATCTGCTTCATTTATTGCATCCTTACAAAGCTCAACAGGAACAATTCCTGAAGTGTCAATGCATGTATTCAATCCATTTTTCTTGCAGCCCTTAAGGATTTCAGCAGCAAACTCTGCTTGTAACAGAGGTTCGCCGCCAGAAAGGGTTACTCCGCCCTTTTTGATAAAATTTCTATACTTTAATATATCACCAACTACTTCATCAGATGATATTTGCTTACCAACATTGCACTGCCATGTATCAGGGTTGTGGCAATACTTGCATCTTAAAGCACATCCCTGCATAAAGACAACATATCGAAGTCCTGGTCCATCTAGTGTTCCACATGTTTCTACCGAATGTATGAACCCCATTGTACTCATTTAAATACTCCTTTTTCCTTTAAAATCTCTCATGGAAAGTTCTGTTAATAACGTCAAGCTGCTGCTCTTTTGAGAGCTTTATAAAATTAACTGCATATCCCGAAACCCTTATTGTAAGCTGCGGATACTTTTCTGGATGATCCATTGCATCCATAAGAACTTCCTTGTTCAAAACATTAACATTTATATGCTGTCCACCCTCGTCGAAGTATCCATCCATAAGACTAAAGAGATTTTCTTCTCTTTCATTATCAGTTTTACCTAAAGCATTTGGAACTATAGAGAATGTATATGAAATTCCATCCTCGCTGTAGTCATATGGAAGCTTTGCAACTGAAGCCATTGAAGCAATACATCCCTTGCTGTCTCTTTTGTGCATAGGATTTGCACCAGGTGCAAATGGTTCACCAAATTTTCTTCCATCAGGAGTGCTTCCTGTTTTTTTACCATATACAACATTTGAAGTAATTGTTAATATTGACATGGTAGGCTTGCTGTCTCTATATGTTTTGTGCTTGCTAAGCTTGTTCATAAAGCGCTTTACAAGTTCAATTGCAATATCATCAACTTTTGAGTCATTGTTACCAAACTTTGGATAATCACCTTCGATTTCGAAATCAGAAATTAGTCCCTTCTCATTTCTTATCGGCTTTACTTTAGCATACTTTATAGCAGAAAGCGAATCAACAACTACAGAAAGTCCAGCAATACCACATGCAGAGGTTCTTAAGATATCTTCATCGTGAAGTGCCATCTGAATCCTCTCATAGCAATATTTATCATGCATATAGTGTATTATGTTCAATGTATTTATATAAAGTTTTGACATCCAATCGAGAGTTATATCAAAATATTTTTCAACTTCATCATACTTGAGGTATTCAGACTTTATTTCAGGTAATTCGGGACCTATTTGTTCACCATAAATTTCATCCCTGCCTCCGTTTATTGAGTAAAGCAATGCTTTTGCAAGATTTGCCCTTGCTCCAAAGAACTGCATTTGCTTACCTATTCGCATTGCAGATACGCAGCAGGCTATTCCGTAGTCATCTCCGAATTTTTCACGCATAAGATCATCATTTTCATATTGAATTGATGAAGTCTCAATTGAAAGCTTTGCGCAATATCTTTTGAATGTCTCAGGAAGCTTTGATGACCATAATACTGTCATATTAGGCTCAGGCGCTGGTCCTAAATTCGAAAGTGTATGCAAAAACCTATACGTCATTTTTGTTACCATATGTCGTCCATCTGTGCTCATTCCTGCTAAAGATTCTGTAACCCATGTAGGATCTCCTGAGAATAGCTCATCATATGAAGGAGTCCTTAGGAACCTTACCATACGAAGCTTCATAATAAAGTGCTCAACCATCTCTTGGACTTCCTCTTCAGTATATCTTCCTGATTTTAGATCATTTTCTGCATAAATATCAAGAAAGGTTGAAACCCTTCCAATACTCATTGCAGCACCGTTTTGTTCTTTTATAGCCGCTAGGTATCCAAAGTATAACCATTGAATTGCTTCTTTAGTATCCTTTGCTGGTTTTGAAAGATCAAAACCATAAGCCTTACCCATCTCGGTTAATTCTTTGAGAGCTCTTATCTGCTCACTTATTTCTTCCCTTTGTCTTATTACACGTGAATCCATTATATCAAAAACATAGTTTTTATTAGCCTGTTTTTTCTTTTCAATTAGAAAGTCAGTTCCATAAAGAGCAACCCTTCTATAGTCTCCTATAATTCTGCCTCTTCCATAAGCATCTGGAAGACCTGTTATTATTCCTGTATGACGTGCTTTTTTCATTTCGTCTGTGTAAGCATCAAACACTCCGTCGTTGTGAGTTTTTCTGTATTTAAAAACATAGTCAATTTCTGGAGCTATTTTTCTCTTATACGCCTCTAATGAAGTGTGAACCATTCTTATGCCGCCAAAAGGCATAACTGCTCTTTTCAAAGGTGCATCGGTCTGAAGACCAGCTATTTTCTCCAAATTTTTATCAATATATCCAGGTTTGTGAGCTGTTATTGTGGAAATATTTTCAGTATCAATATCTAAAACGCCACCACATTTACGCTCCTCTTCCATTACAACACAAACCTTTTTCCACAGTTCTAAAGTTTCATTTGTTGACCCCACTAAAAATGATTCATCACCATCAAATGGTGTATAATTCTTTTGAATGAAGTCACGTAAATCTATTTCTTCTACCCATTTACCCTTTACAAATCCTTCGATCATATTCTACCTCCATAATCTTATTCCGTATTCTTTTGTATTGTTATACTATTCAGCTTTAAAATTTAAGTTGTATATTGTATACAAGATTAGTCAAAAATAAACGGCTTTTTAAGCCTTAGTCTTGTTAATTATATATTCCCACATTTTTTACGTTAAAACCAAATATGATTTTAACAGATAAGTATTTTGTTTGTCAAATTTTAATAAGTTCAAGAACAAAAACGCGAAGCGCTTTTTGTATCCGCTGTAACTCGTCGTTAGAAATTATGGGGACCATAATTTCATAGACAATCAAAAAGACTGCCATGAATAATGATTCACAGCAGTCTTGAGACTTTTGCAGCTTCTAAGGAGCAGTTGTAAAACTAAATTCATATGCCTTATTATATATTCCATTATCGTCTTTGTAGACCCCTTCAGGAATCTGAATGAAATATTTTTTGTTTTTTTCTAGTCCAGGCATCTGTATCGTAGGGATATTTTTGACAATACTAAGTGAAGGGCTATAATTAACAGTGCCATCAGTAATTACAACATCAAAATTGTATCCAAAATTGAGTTCTGAAACAGTATCAAATTTAATAGAGATTTTATTATCAACTACATTAGTAGCTTCATTCTGTGGGGTTGTTTCAACTACTTTCAAAAATACTGAAGGTCTTTGCTCTGTTGTAAAACTAAAGGCATAATCATCGTTTATATATCCATTCTCATCCTTTACAGAACCTTTTGGAATAATAATAGTGCAATTTGAATTGTATTGAAAATCCGCAAATAAAATTAAAGTGTTATTTTTAGATACGATGCTGTATGTTATTTCATCATTATCATCTAGAATTCTAACATTACGATATTATCCCCCATACTAATTTGATTTGAATCAAAATTTACTTTTATCTCAACTTCTTTTGCCTTAACATTTTGCCCTAAATTTTCTGGATACGAACTAATAATCTTTGTAAATTTTGTATTTACGTCAGGTGTAGCTGTAGGACTAAAACTAACATTTGAAGGTATTGAAGTTGGATACCGATTGGTAATTATTTCAGGATCGCTATAATCACTACTACAAACATTAAAATTCTTTGCTAAAGCAACAACATCCACCATATTAACAACATAATCCATATTGAGATCAGCTGTAGCATTAAAACCTTTGTCAGAAGAAGTCAAATTAAAACTTTTTGCCAATATAATTACATCCAGCATATTGACTACATTATCACCATTAATATCACCACTTATCATAACTAAAGGTGTATTTTTAGTTCCAAATTGGATTTCATCATAGCGCACAAGTTCAATTGTGAACGTCCTAGTAAGATAGCCTGGTTTGCTAATTTTAACATTATGTGCCTTAAATGGTACATATTTTAGTTGTGTATCTATATTAAAAATACCATTTTTATCAGTGTATGCTGAATCATAAAAATCATTAAGTGATATTTCAACTTTAAATCCAGATTTATCGACTAAATCACTTATATTAGAATTAATGAATCCAGAAATTTTCCTCTGAACTGTTTTGGGTGTAGGTGTAGGAGTATTGGTTGGCATTGGTGTTCTTGGAATGGGTTGTTTTAGTTGCGATTTGGACATAATACCATAATTTTTGATTGTATTGGTAATAATATATTTCCCCGTTCTTGTTGTATCTTCAGGCATTTCTTCATATGTTTCAGTCCATTCATCACCAACCTTTACTGTTCTCCAGGCATTGTTATAATAAAAATGCACTGTATAGTCTGAATCTATATAAAATAATTTATCTGAATATGTTGTGTCATATGTAGATAGACCAGTTCCTGCACCACTTCCAGCAGTTCCACAAAGGCTCATACCTCGGCCAACAATGACTTTGGTTGATTCATTAAAGCTACGCAATGGAAAATCTGACTCTAGAATGCCACTACGAATGCTGTAAGTTGGAAAATCGATAAACATAAATCCATCAACTTCACCAACACCTTCTTTGTTTGTATGTGTGTCTATAAACAGAAATTTATCAGAATCAATTGGTATAGATTGTGGTGTCGGCGTTGTTTTTGGCGTTGAGGTAGGTGTTGGAGTAGCATACGAAAAACACGCCAAGGAGTAAAATAAAAACAATGTAGCCGCAAACAATAACGATACTTTTAATCTTTTCATAAAAATCCCCTCCTATTATAATTTAATACAAGTTTATAATAGATTGGATTAAATATCAATGGTGATTAGTATTTATGGGTATTTATGGTACGGATTTAATATGTGCCCCTGAATAAAAATGTGGTGGTAAGAAATACTAGCATTAATATGCTTAGAATATTAAATGTATACCTTAAGGCTTTTCTTTCGTAAGTTAATAAAGACAAAAAGATAAACATCGGAAATATATTCATAATATACCTTGGTCCACTTATAACCCAACTAGGAGTATATGATACAATTACAAATGCAAGAGAGTAAATTGTATAAATCAAAGGATTTTTTCTAATGGATAATATGATTATTAATAATGCCGCAAAGAAGAATACGAGTGTTGGAATAATGGTGCCCGCAATAAAGATATTTTTTTGTTGATTACTGTACATGACATCAAACATTTCACTGAGATTAAAAGCAAAAATGTTTATTTTATGGTCCCAGTATATTTTCTGATAAGTAATATATGTAAACCAATTACCTGTTACTAGTTTGTTTATTAATATATATATACCTGTTCCAAGTGGACACAAGAGTATATACAATCCAGACCTGAGCCATGATTTTAAAACCTTTTTGTATTCACAGGCTTTTAAGTGATGTATAATGTTACTACCAAAGAACATTTCAATAAACATTGGAATAATCAAAAGCATCCCCTGATTTTTTGTAAGAGAAGCCAGCATACCGCATATTCCAGCAAGAAGCCATTTCTTTGTTCTTAAAAAGTAGAAACACATTACTGTCAGCATTAAGAAAAGACTTTCTGTATAGCCAATCGAAAAGAAAAATGTCAAAGGAAAGATTAAAATATATTTGATAGCGCCATTAGCTATTTTAGAGTTTCCAAATTCATGAGATACAAGTTTCATAAGGACATAACATGCAATAATCAGGCATAGAATCGAAATTACAACACCAGAAACCATGTAACTTTGAAAAGCATAACTGAAAATCCTTAACAAAAGTGGATACATCGGGTAGAAGGCAATAAAGCGTTTGTCCTCGCCAGTATTGACATAACCGTTTTGAGCAATAGTTGCATAGTGCTCTGCATCTTGTATAAACCAAGCCCTTCTAAAATGCGTTGAAAAATCAACATATCCTTTGCTGTAAAAAAATGAGTCTAATAGGTAGGCAAATAAGAATATTAGAATTCTAGATATAGCAATAAAAAGTAACATTTTTTTTACTGAGAACTTATTATATTCGTTTTTTTTATTGTTTGTATAATATTCAGAAGACTCAAGCTTTAATGGTTGTGATACTATTTGTATCAAACGTGGGAGATTAAAATATTGTCCTAACCGAAAGATAATTTTTTGAAGAATCAAAAAAATACAAATACAAACAATCACAATTGCTGAAATTTCTATACAGATGCCAATTAGTCTCATTAATTTTGCTCCTTATATTTACAAAAGATGACTTGTTTATTTTATATTAAATGTAGTACTTTTACAAGATCGTTATCACTTACTGCAACAACAAATTCTAATGTTAATTCAATGGAAACAATGATATAATTTATTCAGATAGCGACCAAGCATCGTATGGAGGCTATTTCAAAGATAAAATTGTCCCACAAAGATGAGAGAACACACTATCCAGAGGATTTGAAGAGTATTTTGGGAGTAGCACAATTTCCATTTCAGCAGGCCAATCTGTCCCAGTATAATAAGCAATAGGAAAATCAGTATTTGCTTTTGATAGTGCTTTAACAATCCTTATGGATTGCATAACTATATGGAATACCGTTTATTTAAGCAAGGCAGTAGACTATTTGAGAGATATAAATGAACTCAATGACGAATTTTTAGCTTTTGTTTCCCCTCTAAATTGGGAACATATAAATTTATACGGACATTACAGCTTTGACAAACGTAGCATAACAACATTGGATGCATTAAGACCATATTAAATATAAAAATTGATGAATAGAAGGTGTTTTACAATGCCATTACTAAAACCAGTCACCATTGATATATAATCATATAAGCTATGTGGAAATTTTAACCTTAATGTGAACGAAAGAATACCTATAGATATTGCTACATAGAAAAATAATAGGGGTCTATGGCTGTCAATCCTAGGCCCCCTATTTCTTAATTAACAACGACATTTACAATGTTGTTAGTCATTTACTTTTTCATCAACTAAGTTTGCATACTTTTTTACTAAAGAATATATTTCAAGGTGATGGGTTTGACCTAATTGAGTTATTGGTTCATTTCTAGTCCCTGCTATAAGTGGTTTCATATAAATATATTGCAATATACTATCTTCGCTTACTCCAACTTCAAATAATACAGTTTGGCGGAAACCATTTTTAAAGGCTATTGCAGTAACTGTCCCTCTCGGTGATAATCCGTTAGCTACATTATCTGAATATCTGGGATCTTCTGGTACACTAATCTTAATATCTGCTTCACCATTTGTGTTTGTAAATATCGTATTCAGTATGTTCCCGTCATTTCCCAATATTACTACTTTACTATCCTTTAGCCTATTTTCATGTTCATCAACTACAATAAAACGCATATTGACACTTACAATTTTACTTTCAATGTTATTTGATAAATATGTTTGTTTGAATGAGCAAGTAATTACCAAAACCAATATACACAATATTATTACAGACATTTTTCTCATATAAAACATCCTTTAATCAATTTATAAATAGTATTTACATAATCATAGTAATATATTTATGATAAAAAAAGTCAGCTACTGCTTTGAAGTTTAAAACAGTAACTGACTTTTTAAAAATAGAGTAATGCACAAGCAAATTTAATAATAAGCAATAACAATTGGACCTATTGATCTCCATGGATAATTGCTGGATGAAGCATTATCATAATAGTACTGACACATTTCGTACCAATTTGCTAATTCATTATCTCCCATATACTTTGTTCCATATTGGGCCATAATACCAGTATGATAATAATTGCTGTTTAAACTTCCTGACGTGCCACGTCTATATTCAGCATAAAAAACATAAAAGACGGGAAGTCCAGTACCAGAAGTCCTAGTGCCCTGTATTACCTGACCATTTATTGAATCAACTGCTAAATTAGTATTTGTGCTAGAAGAATTATTTCTAGAACCTGGTATGTAAAGTTGTCCTGCTGATTCATTATCTGTTAAATCTGCAGAATACTCTGGCTTTAGAGGATGCAAAACACAATACCAACCAAATGTTTTGCATGCCATAGCACCTGCTTTTAATGACTCATAATTCCAAGATGGCCCCCATTCATTAGGAAGTACATCTTTAACATAAGGTAAAAAGCTTACCGTATCTGTTCTTCCTAATGATACTCTTCTAACTCTTATTGTAGATGGCTGCACATTATCTGATGCAGTTACAGCTAATGCTAAAGTACTTATACTTGAACTAGATTCAATTTTAGTTGTACTGTTTTGGACACTAATTTCTTTATTTTCACTCAAAAGCTTTTCAGACTTATTGATTATTCTTCCCTTGTATCTATTTTGTATTATTTTAAGTGCTATTTTCTCGTCTTCATTATTAAAAATATGACTCATGCTTTCTAAAGGAGCATCCGTAACACTGCTTATTTTCCATTCACCGTTCTCATTTATTAGTTGTATCAATCTAAAATTGACACCATTATAAATTATAAAAATATTTGTCTTCGGTCTTAACCATATAATCAATACCTACGATATATGTTTCAACCTGTGAATTTGCTTCTTTTGTTATACCTATTAGTTTTATATCTTTAATTTTTGCTGATAGTACATTAAATATACCAACACAATTTTTAATGTTTTGATTATCTGAAATAAATTCTTGGCTTTCTTCTTGATTACCCTTAATTTGTAAGGATACATAACTTTGCCAATCGTGATTATTCTGAGCCTTAATAAATTGCTTAATTGTCTGAATTGCATTATCATCTTTCCTGTTAGCCGATACGAATAAAATATTAGTCGACAAGAGGCATAATACTATAACACTGAGAATAAGCTTTTTCATGATCACTTCATTCCTTTCATTTTTAAATTTTAAAATTTTAAAATGCAACATCTCATTACCTTTATTAAAAACATTGACGAAATATTGCATAAATTCATTATACTATTACTGTAATGTAATATCGAATATTTCCCAGAATTGCACTTTATAGTGCTAAAGTTTGTACTGCTCTTACCTAAAAATATTTCCCATAATAAAAAAGCTGGTGTAAAAGAATATTGTGTTGTGGAACCTGACCAAAAACTTATAAGTGTATTTATTTTACAGGCAAATGACAGTTATGGTAGACCTGAAATATATTCAGAGGAAGACAAAATTAAAGTATCAATCTTTCCAGACTTTGAAATTGATTTAAAACCAGTTTTTGATACAATATAATTCTTACTATTCAAAGGGGTACAGGCTTAGAGTATAGTAAAACATGGATTTCAAAACATTCAGTCCTTAGAGTATAAAATCTGCGTTTTGATGCCAGTACCCCTTATAGTCATATCCAAGCCTAAACACTAGTTTTTCAAATTCTGTTGTTATATCGGTAGTGGTTACAAAAGGCATCAGTTCTTTTAGTTTTTCTTCATATCTTACCTTAAAGAATATATCTTTGCTTTTATAATAGTTAAAAACATTTACAAAATTGCTTCCATCTTTAGAAAGTATGTTTCCTTTTATTTTTGTTTCTGCAGCTTGCCTAATATTTGGCAAACTAAATTGTGCACTTGAATATGAACAAAATCCTTTGAAATATTTCTGGAGTTACTCAAATTCAGGGCTAAATTCTTTACGAATAATCTTTTCTTTATCAAGTTCTGGTTTGTCGTAAAGTGTATCCTTAAATTGAAACAATACTGTATCATGATCGCTAACAGGCATAGTAACTCTTCTATTCTGTTGCCCCTTTTTATCTGCAGTCGAAAATACGCATTCGTTTTTCTTTTCTGTATGGCATTTAAAGTGATTAAATGGGCGTTTTTCCCAAACTGGTATTACAGACATGTCCAATTCTTCTTTAGTAACAAAAAAGTTTTGAGGTTGATTTCCTACATTAAATGAAAAAGAATAATCACAATCCTCTTCATTAAGCTGTATGGTCCATTTGAATTCTACTTCTGAGTTGCTCGCATACTTGTTTAGCATCTTTTCCCAACCATTTCGATCTACTTCTGCTAGAAATGAACTATCATAAGAATTGTCCTTGCCACCTATAATCATATTGGCAAAAAAGGAAAGTGCCTTTATAAAGTTTGTCTTACCCGAATTATTAGGTCCAATAAGTATATTAATTTTATCAAATTCAATGTTTTCAACATTAACATTTCTAAAATTTTTTACTGAAAACGTCTTAATCATTGTATTCATCCAAAATTTTGTATTGTCTAATTCACATATGTGAATAATTATGTTACTATAATTTGATTATATAACGATATTACTATTTTAATATAATAATAATGTATCATATTCCCTATATCAGAACAATGTAATTATTGTTCTGTTTCACACATTTTATGAATAATTATAAGATATAACGGAAACTCCCAATCAATACCTCTTCCCAACTATAAAGGCATTAAATACTTCCCCTGTAAATATGACATAAGTGTTACCATTACAGGCAAAAATATTATTGTCCGAATCTGATCTTTCAACAAAAGACTCATACCATTTGATACCATCCTTTGATGAAAACATTGTTTGAACACAACTGCTAGACCATTTACCATAATTTGCAACAGATTTAAAGCTTATGCCATCCCATACTATCTCATAAAAATCAATATCAGGACTTTCAACAGTTTTTGTCCAATTAACACCATCTTGAGATTCCAAAATTATCCCGCCATCTCCTGCTACCACAAATTTTGTTCCATTTGAAGCTATATCAATAAGGTTATTCATTACCCCAGATTTTTGCTTTTCCCATGTCGTACCATCATTAGAAGTTATTATTGTGCCATTTTCACCCACTGCAACATATTTTCCATTACTATAAACAACACCTCTTAAGAATGCATCAACATTAGGATCAACACTCGTCCATTTTTCTCCTTCATCTGACAGAAATATGATACCAAGCTTCTTTGCATCGTCTCCTAAATGATCCTTATAGCCCCCGCCAACTGCAATATAACCATTGTTACTCTTATACACATAAAAATCACTATATTGATCAGCTGCTTTGGAATCAATTTTGTCCCACGCCTTGTCTTTTCCGTAAAGAACTGTACCATCAGTCCCTACAGCTTCAATTTCATCCTCTTTTAAAGGATTTGGAGTCCAATCTACACCATTTTGAGAAACAAATACTCCTGCTCGAGTCCGTACTATATACTTATTTCCATCCCATATAATTTTACTTAAATCATCCTTACTATTTTTAACTACCATATCTTTGCTTGTAGTTCTATTAATCCAATCGCAACCATCTTTAGAAGTGTAAATCGCTCCATCTTTTCCACATAAAACAAACCCAGTTCCATTCCATACAGTAAGTTTGTTTATCTGTTTAAGCTTTCCTGCATCTCTTGTAATACTGCTTATGTTTTTTAGCACGCATTCAAAATCCCACTCATCTTGTATAGAGGTGTTACCATCGTATGTGAAATTATATTTTAATTTAAAGAAATCCTTAATCACGCCTATTTTCATTTGTTCTTCCCAGTGCACTCCATCATATGATTCTATAATTTTTGTTTGAAAAGGATTATAACGATTATAACTAGGGTCACAATCATATTTTGTATATGTAGCAGAAAACTTTTCTCCATCCCACATAATATTGAAATACATATATGCAAGTTGAGTATTATCTTTAATAATATCTAATTGTGTCCAGTTCTCAAAATCATTTGATACATATATCTTTGAGTCATAATATTCAACATAAGATACAACATATGTTTTACCGTTGAAATCACCATCAATAAAACATCCCAAATAACCAATTTTCTTGATTTTCCATTTGCTCAAAACTTCTTCCGAAGAAGTTGTGTCATTAAAATAAATCTTGCCATCATCAGAAAAAATAATAAATCTTTTCCCATCCCATATAACCTTCTTCATATTGGCACTATTATTTAAAGAATAATTATTCCAAGTATATCCGTCTAAAGATTCTAATATCGTGCCTTTATCACCTACTGCTATAAATCTGCCCTCAACCCAATTAACATAATTCAATTTACTATTTACATTACTAGCCCATCTTTCGACTTAATGTGATTCAATCCATTGGTATTACTGCATATGTGTAAAAAATTTGGTCACTACAACCTCGAATAAGTTACTGTTTTCTTACGTTTTAAAGAATCTTTGATATTAAGAGTT
>Ga0209373_10000381_pt1 | contig 76398 bp, 63 predicted proteins | sample Higcelweek5metaG_FD_187173 | JGI IMG/M metagenome (GOLD analysis project Ga0209373, IMG submission 187173) | Freshwater pond sediment microbial communities from the University of Edinburgh, under environmental carbon perturbations - High... | ecosystem: Environmental > Aquatic > Freshwater >...
CCCTTGCCCAGCTTCTCCGTCAGCTTGGCGATGGCATCGGCACGGTGCGGGATGGCGCCCAGTTGGCGCACCTCGCCACCGCGCATTCCTTCGGCAACGGCGACCGCCACCGTCGCCTTATGGACATCCAATCCCACGAAGATAATATCGTTCATCAGGCCCGTCCCCCATGTCTGAGGCTCGGCGTCGGCCAATCCGGCGCAACCCTCGATTGGGACATGCCGTGGGACGGGCCGCCAGCCGTTTCAGCGGGCGAACATAGGGTCTAATGCTCGGGCGTACAGATTTCCTGGCGGACCACCGCCAGCACGGTGCGCACCGTCAGTCCGGCGACCACCAGCGCCAATCCCCCATAAAGCCCCTGCCCGGCCCAGGCATAGAACGCCCCGCCGCCCCGCTCGGCCATGACCAGCGTAGCGATGGTGAAGGCGGCCAACGGGAAGGAATAGGCCCACCACGACAGAGCAAAGGGCAGGCGCGCGAATTTCGGCACTTGGGTCAGCAGCAGCAGGAAAAAGAACAAGGCTGCGAAATAGAGGATGCGGGCAAAGGCATCCACCGCGCCGGTCAGCGCCAGCCACGCCAGGAACGCCGCCGAAGGCGGTGCCAGCAGGATGAACAGGGTCGGTGCCAGCTTGGCCGGCAGCGGCGGATGGAAGATCAGGCGGTAGACCACGATGGTCAGCAGCACCACCCAGAACACCAGCCCGATGGAAAAGAAGAACCACGACACGTCGGCCGGGGCAAAGCGCATGCCCGCGATGGGCACCAGCACGTTGCCCACCACCGGAATGAACCATGCCGGGTTGGAATGGGCGACTTCGTAGCGGCTGTGCTCGATCCACGCCCGCATCACCGCCAGGGTCAACACCAGATGCAGCGCGGCCCCGACACTCCATAAAAATTGGGCCAGACCCAAATGCACCGGCTGGGCGGCGATACCCAGCAGGATCAGGCCGATGGAGGCGGCGGGAAAGAAGCTGATGCGGACGGGATGATTCCATTCCGCCCGCACCGCCTCGGGATGACGTAGCGCCTTGGCCGAATAGACCAGCGCCACCACGCAGAACACCGCCAGCGCGACGGCGAACAGGATTGATGACGCCCCGGCGACGCCCCACACCGCCTCGACCTTGTGGGTGGCGATGGCAAGGCCCGCCAGCCCCATGACAGTGGAAAAAAACGGCACCGGGAAGTTGCTCAGGCGCGGCGGAGGCGGCACGGGGGTCATCGGAACGCTCTCAGTTCTTGCGGCGGGTCAGCAGAAAGGCGAACAGGCCGATGGTGATCACCACGGTGGCGACCAGAAAGCCCAGGGCGATATAGGCGTCCAGATCCAGATGCATGACTTCCCCCTTGGTTTGCCGACCGCGACGGCGGCGGCGTCAAACCCAGGCTAGGCTTGGCTTTCGGCGCTGGCATTGAGAATTCGCAATGATCTAGATCAATGAATCTGGCTTGCATTGACAATTCGCAATGCGCCCCCGGACGCCCCCTCCTAGAGTGCGGACAAGGCCGTCTTGTGCGGCCTTTTTCCCTTTTCCGCACCCCATAGGTGGCTCGCGATGACCCACATTCAGGCTGAACCCGACAAGGCGTCCAAGCCCAAGCACCTTTATGCCAGCAGTGGCACCATCCACCCCCGCTCGGTCCGCGGTCTGTTCCGCAACATCAAGTGGTGGGCCTTGGGTATCCTGATGGCGGTCTGGCACCTGTCGCCGTTCCTGCGCTGGGACCGTGGGCCGGGCGCCCCGGATCAGGCCATCCTGATCGACCTGCCGGGCCGCCGCGCCTATTTCTTCTTCATCGAGATCTGGCCGCAGGAGGTCTATTACCTGACCGGCCTGCTGCTGTTCGCGGCCATCGCCCTGTTCTTCATGTCGGCGCTGGCCGGGCGTCTGTGGTGCGGCTTCCTGTGCTGGCAGACGGTCTATACCGACCTGTTCGTGCTGGTCGAGCGCCTGGTGGTCGGCGACCGCAATGCCCGTATCGCCCTTGACCGGCAAAAGTGGAACGGTGCCAAGCTGGCCAAGAAGGCGGCGGTGATCGGATCGTGGCTGGTGATCTCGGCGGCGTGCGGCATCGGTTTCGCGCTGTATTTCGACAATGCCTTCACCTTGCTGCCGGACATCCTGACCGGCCAGGCCAGCTTCGCCACCTATGGCGCCATCGCCGTGGTCGGCGGCGGCTGCTTCGTCATGGCCGGTCTGGCGCGCGAGCAGGTGTGCATCTACATGTGCCCCTATGCCCGCTTCCAATCGGCCATGTTCGACGAGCATTCGGCCATCATCAGCTATGAATCCTGGCGCGGCGAGGCGCGCGGCCCGGCCAAGATCGGCCAGGATTTTGCCGGACGCGGCCATTGCGTCGATTGCGGCATCTGCGTGCAGTCCTGCCCCACCGGCATCGACATCCGCAACGGCAACCAATTGGCCTGCATCGGCTGCGGTCTGTGCATCGATGCCTGCAACACGGTGATGGACCGTTACGGCCTGCCGCACGGTTTGATCACCTATGACGCGGTGTCCAACCAGCAGGCCCGCGAACGCGGCGAAAGCCACGGCAAGATCAAGCTGGTGCGCGCCCGCACCATCATGTACGTGGCCATCCTGTCGGTGGTCGCCGTGGCCATGGTGTATTCGCTGGGCACCCGCAAGACCATGGACGTCAATGTGCTGCACGAACGCAGCCCGCTGTTTGTCCAGATGTCCAACGGCGACATCCGCAACGGCTACACCTACAAGGTGCTGAACATGGTCCGCAAGGACCGCGAGCTGACCCTGTCGGTGTCCGGCGTGCCCGGCGCCCGCCTGGAACTGGTGGGCGAGGACGGCGACGGCCCCACCGCCCACCTGTCGGTATCGGGCGATCAGGTCGGCACCTTCCGCCTGTACGTCACCGCCCCGGCGGCATCGGTGTCGGGCAAGAAGACGCCGCTGGAATTCACCCTGACCGATGCCAGCGACGGCGTGACGGTCCATTCCACCACCCTGTTCGCCGCCCCCGGCGAATGACAAAACAAGGCCCGCCGACATTCCGGCGGGCCTTTTTCTTATCCATGGTTCATTAGTGGTAGTGGCTGATACCAACGGCCCCATGCCTAACCTTTATCCCAGGTGCACTAATCCCTTTCCCGGAAGATTATAGGGATATTGCCGAGGGGGAAGGCAGCATGTCCGATCTGTTCCAACAGGCCTTTGCCGCCTTGCCGGTACCCGGCGCCATCGTCGGCGCCGACAGGCGGCTGGTGGCGGTCAACCAGGCGTTGGCCCACATTCTGGACCAACCGGCCGAAGCCCTGGTGGGATGCGCCGCCGACGACATCCTGTCCGCTCTGCCCGCCCATCTGAATGCCAGCCGCCGCGACCTGCCGGGCGGCAATGCGATCCTGAGCTTCCAGCCCGCCGATCCCATGGCGGGGTGGCCGCACACCCCGATCCTCGAAGCCATCGAGGGCGGCATCACCATCCGCGACGATTGCGGCCGCATCATCGCCAGCAACGCCGCCGCCCGCCAGTTGATGGGCCACGGCACCGCCCCCGACTACATCAGCCGCGACGGCCACAAGCTGCCGCAATGCGAACACCCGGCCTTCATCGCGCTCAGCACCGGCATGCCGGTGGACGCCATCATCGGCGCCCGCCTGCCCGACGGCATCGTACATTGGCTGCAAGTGCATTCGGTGCCGGTCCACCATCCCCAGGCCGGGCGGGTGGTGGTCTCCAGTTTCACCGAGATCGGTGCCCTGCTGGAAACCCAGCGGCGGCTGGACGAAAGCCAGTTGCGCTTCCGCGCCATCTTCGACCAGACCTTCGAATTCATCGGCTTGCTGGACGCCGACGGCAAGTTGATCGAGGCCAACAGTACCGCCCTGGCCTTCATCGGCAAAACGCTGGGCGACGTGGTGGGCCAGCCCTTCGCCGACACGCCGTGGTGGAGCCATTCCCCCGCCGATCAGGCCACCCTGCGCGACGGCATCGCCGCCGCCGCCAACGGCCGCTTCGTCCGCTTCGAAACCACCCATCCCGGTTCGGACGGCACCATCGCCACCGTGGATTTCTCGCTGAAGCCGGTGACGGACGACACGGGCAAGGTGGTGTTCATCATCCCCGAAGGCCGTGACATCACCCACCTGAAGCGGGCAGAACAGGAATTGCGCGAGGCAACCCGGCTGGCCGAGGCGGCCAACCGCGCCAAATCGGCCTTCCTGGCGACCATGAGCCACGAATTGCGCACGCCGTTGAACGCCGTCATCGGCTTTTCCGAGACCATCCTGGAACAGGTGTTCGGGCCGCTGTCCAACGCCCGCTACAGCGAATATGTCGGCCTGATCCACAGCGCGGGCAGCCACCTGCGCGACGTGATCGAGGACATCCTGGACGTGGCCCGCATCGAGATCGGCGAAATGGGGCTGCAAGAAGACGTCATCGACCTGCGCGCCTGCCTGGAAAGCGCCGCCGCCATGGTCCGGCCCAAGGCCGAGGAATGCCATGTGCAGTTGATCTGCGACCTTCCCGCCGATCTGCCGCGGCTGCGCGCCGATCCCCTACGCCTGCGCCAGATCGCCCTCAACCTGCTGTCCAACGCCGTCAAGTTCACCCCGTCGGGCGGCACGGTCCGCCTCAGCGTGCGTTCCGGTGACAACGGCATGCGTATCACCGTCACCGATACTGGCATCGGCATCCGCCCAGAAGACGTCGAGAACATCTGGACGGCCTTCTTCCAGGCGGACACCTCGCTGGCCCGCCGCTTCGGCGGTACTGGCCTGGGCCTGCCCATCGTCCGCCATTACGTCGAAGCCCATGGCGGCACCATCGCCGTGGACAGCACGCCGGGTCAGGGCACCACCTTCACCGTGCACCTGCCCGCGTCGCGGCTGGTGCTGGCCGCCAACGACCACCAGCCGCGCGAGGAGTTGAACGGGCGCAAAACTTGATGCGCGAACAGCTCGCATCACCAAGTACAGGTGTGTGCAGTGCACAACTGAAAGTCTTTGTGTGACAGTTGTGCAAATCCCCTTCCGCTCCTATGCTACGGCGCCAAGGCGTCATAGGGGGGAATGCCTGGGATGAACCTCAGCTCGAAAATCAACGTGTTCTTCGCCGCCATGGCGGGGGGACTGGTGGTGATTCTGGTCGCCATCAGCCTGTTTGCGTTCCGCAGCTTCTCCATCGCGTCGTCGACCGAACACATCCGCACCGCCGCCGAAATCGTGCGCGTGCACCTGACCGAATCCATGATCAACGGCGTGATCGACAAGCGTGAAAGCTTCCTCAAGCGCCTGATGGAGGTCCAGGGACTGTCCTCGGCACGGGTGGTGCGCTCGCCGCTGGTGGTGCAGCAATTCGGCAAGGGGCTGAGCGAGGAAACGCCGTCCGACGAGATCGAGACCCAGGTGCTGCGCGAGGGCAAGCCGCAATACCAGATCGTCGAGACCGACGACGACACCCTGATCCGCGGCACCATTCCGTTCATCGCCAGCAACCGCGGCTCGCCCAATTGCCTGGAATGCCACAACGTGCAGGAAGGCATGGTGCTGGGCGCGGTGACCATGCAGGTGTCCATCCTGGCGCTGAAACAAAAGGCCATGCTGACGGTGGCGGGCATCGTTGGCGCGGTGGCGGTGTTCGCGGGCGTCGCCTTTCTGCTGATCCGCCGCACCATTCACCCCGTCTCGGTCACCGCCCAGAACGTGGAAACGGCGGTGCAGCGGGCGCTGCGCGGCGATTTCAAGGCCAAGGTCGAACAGATGACCGAGGACGAGATCGGCCAGATCGCCGACGACATGAACCGGCTGCTGGGTTTCCTGGATGACGGCCTGACGCGCATCGGCGACAACGTGGCGCGGTTGACCAACAAGACCACCACCCCCGACGAGAACCAGCTTGAAGCCACCATCGCCATGGTGGACGGCCTGACCCGCGCCGCCCATTTCAAGCAGGCCATCGAGGAGGACGAGACCAAGGCGGAAATCCACCAGCGTCTGGCCCGCACGCTGGAGCAGGAATTCAAGGTCAACGAATATTCGCTGTACGAGATGGTTCCCAACAAGAACCAGATGGTGCCGCTGTTCGTGGACGGGAATCTTGAGGGCTCGTGCCGCTGGTGCGACCCGCAGATCCTGGTGCGCAGCGAAGGCTGCCGGGCACGCCGCACCGGCCATACCGTGGATGGCATCACCAACCCGGCCATCTGCTACGCCTTCCAGCCGCCCAACGACGCCCCCAGCCGCGCCCATGTCTGCCTGCCCATCATCCAGTCGGGCTCGGTGGCCAACGTGCTGCAACTGGTGGCACGGCCGGGTGACGAACAGCGCATCCTGTCGCTGATCCCCTATGTCAACGTCTACCTGCGCGAGGCGGCGCCGGTGCTGGAAACCAAGCGCCTGATGGAGACCCTCAAGGAATCCAGCCTGCGCGACCCCATGACCGGCCTCAACAACCGCCGCTTCCTGGAAGAATACGTCGAGACCCTGATCGCCAACGTCCAGCGCCGCAACACCCAGGTGGCGGTGATGATGCTGGACCTCGATTACTTCAAGATGGTCAACGACACCTACGGCCACGACGCTGGCGACGCGGTGATCAAAGCCCTGGCCAAGCTGCTGCGGCAGACGGTGCGGGCGTCCGATCTGGTCATCCGCTTCGGCGGCGAGGAATTCCTGGTCATCCTGGTGGACACCCCGCCCGAAAATGCCGACATGGTGGCGGAAAAAATCCGCTCGTCCGTCGAGCAATTGGAGGTCCAGGCGGGTCATGTGGTGCTGAAGAAGACCATCTCCATCGGTGTCGCCGACTTCCCCAACGACAGCGACACCTTCTGGCAGGCGGTCAAGTTCGCCGACGTCGCGCTGTACCGCGCCAAGGAACAGGGCCGCAATCAGGTGGTGCGTTTCAACACCTCCATGTGGGGCGACGACAAGAAGTATTGATCGCGGTTATTGCGCTACCCCCCCCTTCGCCCGGCGAAGGGGGGGGGGTTATTTCTCCGCCAGATCACCACGAGTGATGGTGGCGGCCTTGATCAGGGCATGGACATGCATGCCCGGCCGCAACGACAGGCTGGCCTGGGCTCCGGCGGTGATCTGTGCCCACAATTCGGTATTGCCGCAATCCAGCACTACATCCACCAGCCAATCCTCCGCCGGGGTCACGGTTCGAACGATGGTCGGCAGGGCGTTGCGCATGCTGATGCGGGCCGGGGCGTCGATGGCGATGGCCACGTCGCTGGCATGGATACGCACGCGCACCCCGGTGCCCACCGGCAGATCGGTCCGCCCCACCTGCAACACGCCGCCGTCGAAATCCAGGCGGGTGGTGCCGTAGGTGACGTCGTGCCCGGCCACGGTGGCGCGCAGCACCGCGCCCGCCTCGTAGCGGCCGGTCAGCGGCCGCAGATCGGGGCGGGACAGCAATTCCTCGACCCCACCGACCGCCTTGGCCTGGCCTTCATCCATCAGCACCAGGGTGTCGGCCAGCCGCAGCACCTCGTCCATGGAATGGCTGACGTACAGGATGGGGATGGCGAATTGCCGCGACAGCTTGCCGATGAACGGCAGCAATTCGGCCTTGCGCGACGAATCCAGCGCCGCCAACGGCTCATCCATCAACAGGATGCGCGGACTGGCCAGCAGGGCGCGGCCGATGGCGACGCGCTGTTTCTCGCCGCCCGACAGCTTGGCCGGACGGCGGTCCAGCAGGTGGCCGATGCCCAGCACCTCGACCACGTCGTCGAAGGCCACCCGGCGCTCAGCGGCGGGCAGGCGGTTCTGGCCGAAGGTCAGGTTGGCGTGCACCGACAGATGGGGGAACAGCCGGGCGTCTTGGAACACATAGCCCAGGCGGCGGCGGTCCGGCGGCAGGTCGATGCCCTTGGCGGAATCGAACAGCACCTTGCCATCCACGGCAACATGACCGGCATCGGGGCGCGACAGCCCGGCCACCATGTTGATGACCGAGCTTTTGCCCGAGCCCGACGGCCCGAATAACGCGGTGATGCCGGGGCCGGAACGCAGAACGGTATCGATCTGAAAGGCACCCTGGCGGCGCAGCAAGGCGAGGTCGAGCATGCCTTAGCCCCCCAGCCGCGCCTGGACGCGCCGCGACAGGATTTCCGAGGCAATCAGCGCCGCGAAGGCCACCACCACCGAGATGATGCACAACCGCAGCGCGGCGGCGTCGGTGCCCGGCACCTGGGTCATGGCATACAGCGCGATGGGCAGGGTGCGGGTTTCGCCAGGAATGTTGGAAACGAAGGTGATGGTGGCGCCGAATTCCGACAGCGAGCGGGCGAAGGCCAGAATCACCCCGGTCAGCACCCCCGGCGCCACCAGCGGCAGGGTGACGGTGAAGAAGGTGCGGAACGGCCCGCAGCCCAGGGTGCGCGCCGCCTGCTCCAGGCCGCGATCGACGCTTTCCAGCGACAGCCGGATGGCCCGCACCATCAGCGGAAAAGCGATGACGGCGCTGGCGATGGCGGCGCCCTTCCAGGTGAAGGCCAGGGTGATGCCGAACCACTCCAGCAGCAACGAGCCGACCACGCCGCGCCGCCCCAGCACCACCAGCAGGGCATAGCCCACCACCACCGGCGGCAACACCAGCGGCAGATGGATGATGCCATCCACCAGCGCCTTGCCGGGAAAATCCCGGCGGGCCAACAGCCAGGCACAGGCGATGCCCAGGGGCAGCGACCCCACCACCGCCCAGCCGGACACCAGCAGTGACAGGCGCAGGGCTTCGATTTCCAGCGGGGTCAGGGTGAACACGGTTCGGCCTCGTCCTTGCTCTCGGGGGCCAGCAAGGCCGCCAGTTCCGCCAGTTCCCCGGCGATGGCCGCCTGCGCCTTGCTTTCGATGCGGCGGTACAGCGCGATCACCGTCCGCCCGGTCTCGGTCAGACTGGCGCCGCCACCGCGCGAGCCGCCGAAACTGGCAACCACCACCGGCTCGGCCAAGGCGTGATTCAACTCTTCCAGCAGCCCCCAGGCGCGGCGGTAGGACATGCCCTGGTCCTTGGCGGCGGCGGTGATCGAGCCGCAGCGTTCCACCGCCTCTAGCAATCCAACCTTGCCCGGCCCCAGCGCCGCCTGGGTGCACAGCTTGATTCTGAGTTTGAGATCGCGGCCCACAGGACCTCCCGCGCTATATACACGGCATATACTACGACAAAGGTCAGACCACCGCCAGAATTGTTGCAGTGCCGAAATTCATGCTATTTCAGGCTTCCCTAAAATGAACAATCAACGTCCAAGAGGGATCGGAATGGATCAGGACAGCAAGCAATTGGCCCAGGCGGTCATCGACGCGGTGCGCCGCATGGCCGTGCATTACGGCCTGTGGTTCGCGGGTGCCGCCGATAAATTCGGCGTGGACACGGCGCTGGAGATGGAAAAGGACGCGGGCGACCGCGCCACCGCCATCATGATCGACCGGCTGTGTTCCACCCTGGGCGCCGCCAAGGACGAAGACGGCTTGCCCGCCGCCCTGACCGGATTGGGCGCGGAGAAGCTGTCCAAGCTGCTGGAGGCCATGGCCGTCAACTGGCTGGCCCTGGACGGCGTGTGGTTCCAGGCGGTGGAAACCCGCGAGGGCATGCAGGCCGCCAAGGACATCAACGACGCCTGTTGGGCGCGGTTCTCACCGTTGGAAGCCGCGCGCATCAAGCAATTGCAGAACCTGCCCGACCAGGGCGGCCTGGAAGCCCTGGCGGGCACCTTCCTGCACCGGATGTATGGCGCCATCAACGAGCAGAAGGTGTTCTTCGAGCCCGATGGTTCTCTGGTCATGCAGATGACCAAGTGCCGGGTGCAGAACGCCCGCCAGCGCAAGGGCCTGCCCGATTATCCGTGCAAATCGGCGGGCGTGGTCGAGTATTCCACCTTCGCCGCCACGGTGGACAAGCGCATCGAATGCGAATGCATCTCGTGCCCGCCCGACCCGCACCCGGCCGATTATTTCTGCGCCTGGCGCTTCCGCCTCAGGGAATAGGCGCGGCGGTTGTCTTGGGGCGGCGGATGTGCTTGATCATAGAGATTCCGCCGCCCCAATTCGCAAAGCCCCTCTCCATGAAACTGGTCTTCATCGCCGACATTCACGGCAACCACGACGCCCTGAACGCCCTCCCCGAGGATTACGACGAGCTGTGGGTGCTGGGCGATCAGGTCAATTACGGGCCGCAACCGGCGGAAGTGGTGGAATTTGTCCGGGCCAGGGCGGCGCTGGCCATCCAGGGCAACCACGACCACGCCGTCGCCCATGACGACGACAGCCGCTGGAGCAACCGTTTCCGCGCCCTGGCCGAGGCGACCCGCCGCCACAGCTCGGCGGCGCTGACCGAAGACCAGAAGACCTATCTGCGCGCCCTGCCGGTCCAGGCCCAGGCCGAGCGCGGCGGCTGCCGCTTCCATCTGGTGCACGCCACCCCGGCCGACCCGTTCTACGGCCGCCGCACCGCCGACGACCCGGCCTGGGCGGCCGATTTGGCGGCGCTGGATTGCGATGTCCTGCTGACCGGCCACAGCCACAAGCCGTTCCTGCGCCACATCGATGGCAAGACGGTGCTGAACCCCGGCAGTCTGGGCCAGCCGCGCAACGGCCAGATTCAGGCCTGTTATGCTGTGTGGCAGGACGGCGACATCCAACTGAAGTCGTTCGCCTATCCGGTGGAAAGCACCATCGCCAAGCTGAAGTCCCTGGCCTTCGCCCCGGATGTCGAGGCACACCTGACCGCCATCCTGACCACCGGGGCGGTGTGACGCCCCCTGTCAGGCGCTTTTGACCGAATTGAGGAAACGGGTGACATCCGCGCGCAACTCTGCCGCCTGCCGCGACAGGGCACGGGCGGCGGTCAGCACCTGACCGGCGGCCATGCCGGTTTCGCCCGCCGCCTCGGTCACCGAGCCGATGGTATCCGACACTTCCTGGGTACCGCGCGCCGCCTGCTGGACATTGCGGGCGATTTCCTGGGTGGCCGCGCCCTGCTCCTCCACCGCCGAGGCGATCACCGCCGAGATCTGGTTCATTTCCTCGATGCGGCCGACAATGGCGTTGATGGCGCCGACCGCCTCGCTGCTGGCCGCCTGGACGGCGCCGATCTGGTTGGCGATTTCCTCGGTGGCACGCGTGGTCTGGGTCGCCAATCCCTTGACCTCGCCCGCCACCACCGCGAAGCCCTTGCCCGTCTCGCCCGCCCGCGCCGCCTCGATGGTGGCGTTCAGGGCCAGCATGTTGGTCTGCGACGCGATGTCGTTGATCAGCTTGATCACCTCGCCGATGCGGCCCGACGATTCCGCCAGACTGCGCACGGTGGCGTTGCTGCGCTCGGCCTCGGCGGCGGCACGGCGAGCGACGTCGCTGGATTGCGCCACCTGGCGGCTGATCTCGGCGATGGACGACGACAATTCCTCGGCGGCGGTCGCCACCGTCTGCACGTTGCTGGACGCCTCTTCGGTGGCGGCGGCGACGCTGGTGGCCTGGCGCGAGGTCTGTTCGGCATTGGCCGACATGCTTTGCGCCGTCTGCTCCATCTGACCCGATGCGGTAGCCACCGATTGGATGGTGGCGGTCACCGTGCGGTCGAAATCGGCGGTCAGCTGTTCGATGGAGCGGGCACGGGCCTCGCGTTCGGCCCGCGCCGCCTCCTGCTCGGCGGCCAGTTTCTCGGACAACAACAGGTTGTCCTTGAACACCTGTACCGCCTTGGTCATGGCGCCCAATTCGTCGGCCCGGTCCTGGGCGGGGATGGTCACGCTCTTGTCGCCACCTGCCAGGGCGGTCATTACGCCGGTCATGGCGTTGACCGGCCGGGCGATCAGCCGCGACAATCCGGCCGCCAAACCCACCGCCAGCGCCACCGCCACGGCGCCGCCGATGACGATCATCCAGATGGCGGCGGTATAGGCACCGTCCATTTCCTGCGCGCGCACCGCCAGCAAGGCCTCCTCGGCCCCCTTGATCTCGGTGGCCTTGGCCCGCAGCGCGTCCATGCTGGCCTTGCCCGCGCCCGAGGCCTCGAGCGCACGGGCATCCTCCAGGCGGCCATCGCGCACCAGGGCGATCTCGCGCTCGGCCACGTCGCGTTTCCAGGTCTGGGCAAAACGGTCCAGCTCGGTCAGACGGGATTGCTGGGTCGGATTGTCGGCGGTCAGGGTGCGGACATGCTGCAAGCCCTCGCCATAGCGGGCCTCGCCGCCGCGATAGGGCGCCAGGAAGCCGTCCTGTCCCGACACCAGATAGCCGCGCAGGCCGGTTTCCTGGTTGACCATGGCGGTCACCACCTCGTCCATGGTGCTCAGCACCACATAGGTGTGCACGGTCCAGCCCACATTGGTACGGATGGAGCTCAGCCGCGTCCAGGTCACCGCCGACACCGCCAGCATGACCACGACCACCATCATGAAACTGACCGAAAGCTTTTTGGAAATAGACGCATCGCGGATTATCGACATGGCACCCTCGTATCAGCAAAAGGCGGGCAGTCTCCAATCACCATCAATACGCTCAACCTCAGGATGAAATAAGCCAGCCGGACTATCTATATCGACAAGGACCCGGCGTCTCCTCCCATTGATCGATAGAACATTCTAAAGAATGACGTCCTCCTGTGGACGGAGGGACGCGGACGCCGATATAAAGCGCCATGATCCGCATCACCCACCGCATCTTCATCGACGAGAAGGAACTGGAGGAGAGCTTCGCCCGCTCCTCCGGGCCGGGCGGCCAGAACGTCAACAAGGTCGAGACGGCGGTGCTGTTGCGCTTCGACGTGCGCAATTCCCTCTCGCTGCCCGACGAGGTCAAACAGCGCCTGTGCCGTCTGGCCGGGCGGCGGCTGACGCTGGACGGCGTGCTGATCATCACCGCACAGGAACATCGCAGCCAGGACCGCAACCGCGCCGAGGCCCTGGAGAAACTGGTGGAACTGATCCGCGAAGCCGCCAAACCGCCGCCGCCGAAACGCAAGGCGACCAAGCCGACCAAGGGCAGCCAGACCCGACGTCTGGACAGCAAGGGCAAGCGCGGCGCCATCAAGAAGATGCGGTCGTCACGGCCCGAATGAATGTATGCAGAAAACATGCATATATCTATGCGCGAATACATAAAAAACAGCACACCCAGAAACCAATTAAAACAAGTAGATTCTGGATATATAAACAACCTTAGGTAATCATCCTCCCCGCCAGCACACCCGCAGGCAGATCAAGGAGGGACCTATGAGCATTGGACCGGTTTCCGGCAACGGCATCGCCTTCACCCTCAATCCCGGCAAGACCGCGTTTTGGACGGTCACCAGCCAGGCCGCCTACAATCAGTACGTCCAGTTGCGCGACGTGAACGGGACCCCCGTCTTCACCGTCACCGGCTCGGGTGGCACCAGCGGCGGCCCCAAGCAGCTCGGCCAGGGCAGCTTCACCGTCGCCAACAACGCCAACTACACCCTGTATGTGGGCACCAACAACGGCAGCTCCTGGAGCCAGGTGATCTGGGATGCCGATGCCCTGGTCAGCGGCAGCACCATCTATTACCAGACCTTCAACTTCATCTCGGAAGATGGCGGCGGCACCGATTTCAACGACAGCGTCGTCACCATCAGCTACTTCAACTCGCTGGGCTGATCCCACGGGTTTCCGGCGGGCGCGGCGGCCATGGCCTCCGCGCCCGTATTGTTGCCACAAACTGGTCCTACCACTTTCCCTGACCCGCCGCCTGCGCTAGGCTGGCGATGCCCCACGTCTCGGGAACAGGATCGATGAGCCGCAAGACCCCCGCCACCACCGCCATGGACCGGGCGAAGAAGCCCTATGAGCTGCTGGAATACCAATACGACCCGGATGCGCAATCCATCGGCCTGCATGCCGCCCAATCCATGGGTTTGCCGCCGTCGCAGGTGTTCAAGACGCTGATGACCATCGCCGGAGACGAGCCGCTGATCGCGGTGGTGCCGTCGGACCGCGAGCTGAACCTGAAGGCCCTGGCCCATGCGGCGGGCAAGAAATCGGTATCCATGATGAAGGTGCCCGACGCCGAACGCCTGTCGGGCTACAAGGTCGGCGGCGTGTCGCCGCTGGGCCAGAAGAAGCGCCTGCGCACCTTCTTCGATTCCTCTGCCCTGGCGCTGCCGTTCATCGTGGTCAATGGCGGCCAGCGCGGTCTTCAGATCAAGGCGTCGCCTCAGGATTTGCTGGAAGCGACGGGCGGCGTGGCGGTGGCGCTCGCCACCGACTGACCGGCGCCGTGAGCGGTGAAGGAAAAGCATGCCCCGGCCCCCGGAGTGGAACTGACGCTGATCTCGCCCCCCATCCGAAGAACCACCCGTTTGCACATGGCCAGCCCGATCCCGGTCCCCTCGTATTGCCCCACCGGGTGCAGCCGTTGGAAAATGACGAAAATCTTGTCGAAATAGGCGGGGTCGATCCCGATGCCGTTGTCGGCGACATGGAACCGCCACATGCCATCGGCGGCGGATTCCGCCCAGATCCGGATCAGGGGCGTCACATCGGGGCGGCGATATTTCAACGCGTTCTCGATCAGGTTCAGGAACAACCGCCCCAACTGCCCGCCATCGGCCAGGATAGTCGGCAATTCCGCCACCTCGATTCGCGCACCACTCTTGTGGATCGCCGCCTCAAGCATGGACAATGCCGCAGACACCGCCTGACCGGCCGCCACCGGTGCCAGCGGCTGCCCCTGGCTGGACACCCGTGAATATTCCAGTAGGTCGGAAATCTGCGCCGACATCTGGCGCGCCCCGGCGACGATGAAGCCCAGGAATTCGCGGCCGTCATCATCCAACTGCGGGCGGTAGCGCTGATCCAGCAATTGGGCGAAGCTGGTCATGTTGCGCAACGGCGTTTGCAGATCATGGGACGCCACATAGGCGAAGCGCTCCAGATCGGCATTGGAGCGTTCCAGCAATTCGTTACTGCGCCGCAGCCGCTCATTGATCAGGCGGGTCGCCTCACCGGCCCGCGACAACTTGCGGTTGGCCCGCATGAATGCCGCCAGCAGCAAGGCGACCACCGCGATGGTCACGGTGAACGCCACCCCCAGCAATGCCAGATTGCGCGCCGGTTCGACCAGGGCTTCCTCGACATCGTCATCGGCAATGCCCAACGACACCACCAGCGGATAGCCCTCGAGCCGGGCATAGTAGAACGTCCGGGCGATGCCATCGATGACACTGAGCTGATGCAGACTGCCGGTGGGCTCACGTTCCAGGTCATGCCCCCGCCAGACAGCCAGTCCCGGAATGGCTGCGGCGAAATCGCTGTCCTTGGCCGCCGGTGCACGGGCGATGACCCTGCAATCCTGGGTCAGCAGCATGAAGGCGGCGTGATCCCCGACATTGAGATCCCGATAGAAATCGGTCAGTTCCTCGGGCCGCATGGTCAGCATCATGACACCGTCGAAACGGCCATCGCGCAGCAACGGCCGCACCAGCCGGAACTGCAACAGGCCGGTGGCGCGGCCGACCCGGGTGGGGTCGATCAGCAGACGATCGCGGGGGTCGGCACGCAGGGCCTGAAAGAACGGCAGATCGGCGATGTTGACATCGGTGAAGGACACGTCGCCGGAATGGAAGATCATTCGCCCCTGGGCGTCCATGACCAGAATCTGACCGGCGAAAGAGCGAGCCCGTAACGTCTCGATCTCATCGATATGATTCAACAGGGAAACCCGGTCGGGATTTTCGTAGAAATCATGGCGGACCGCCCGCAGGAAGCTATCGCCGTAATCGAGCAGCCGGGTGACATGAGCAGCGAAAGCCAGACGCACGCGCTCGGCCTGGGCGGCGCTTTGCGCCCAATACTCGCGCCGCAAGGAATCATAGCTGTACCAATTGAAGCCCCAGAACGCCAGGATCAGCACCCCCGCGCACAGCAGCACGACAGCAGGCATCCCCAGCGATATGCCCAGGCGCTTTACTATCCCGCGCATGCCCGTTCGCCCTGAGACATTAATCTATATCGAAGAGTACGCGCCCTAACGGATAGCGGCAATGTCACCCCCGCCAACCCCAACCGGCGGATTTTGCATGTGCCGACTTACGCCACCTCGTCCTCAAGGTCCGGATTGCCCGGCGCCGTTTCCCAGCCCAGCGCGGGCAGGGCGATGATGCGGTTGCCGTAGGCGTCGGTGTCGGCGGCGATCAGGCCGACGGTGGTCATGTGGTCGAGCAGGCCCAGGGCACGGCGCGGGGAACGCGAGCCACGGGCGCGGGCGATCTGGGCGTTGGACGGGCACGGCGCCTTGTCGTGGGCGGCGCGGGCCAGCATCAGGAACACCGCCTGAATGTCCTCGGGCAAGGCGGTGGACAGGGCCAGGGCCTTCTCCCATTCCGGGGTATCGGCGGTTTCGGCGTCCACGCCCGCCCGCGCCGTCGCCATCTTGCGGCGGAAGGCGGCCAGATCGATGATGCGGCCGTTGACGCCGTACTGGCGGCAGCGCACCAGGAAGTCCTGATAGACCTGGGCGACGTTGCGGTACAGCGCCTCGGGATCGCCCAACACCTCGCGCAGCACTGCATCCAACGACGGCTTGGGCGCCGCCGGTTCGCGGGCCGGGGCGGCGGAAATCTCGGACACCAGCGACAGGGCAGCGGGCGGCGGCGGCGGCGCGCTGGCCGCCAGTTGCGCCAGAATGTCGGCGGTGCTGGGGGCCGGGCGGGACATCACCCGCAATTGCTCGTTCTCGCCCGGCTTCATGATCAGGTCGCGGGCATCCTCGGGCGGGGTTTCCGGCAGCGGCATCAGCCGGGCGTTGCCGGTGCGGCCATCGGTCTGCACGCTGCCGATGCGGATGGGCAGCGGGCGCCGCGCCAGGGCCGGGCCAAGGGCGATAAAATGGCCGCGGTTGAGATCGCGGAACATCTCGGCCTGGCGGCGTTCCATGCCCAGCAGATCGGCGGCGCGGCTCATGTCGATGTCCAGGAAGGTGCGGCCCATCAGGAAGTTGGAGGCCTCGGCCGCCACGTTCTTGGCCAGCTTGGCCAGACGCTGGGTGGCGATGATGCCCGCCAGACCGCGCTTGCGGCCACGGCACATCAAATTGGTCATGGCACCGAGCGACGCCTTGCGCGCCTCGTCCGACACCTCGCCCGCCGCCGCCGGGGCGAACAATTGCGCCTCGTCCACCACCACCAGCATGGGGAACCAGTAATCGCGCTCGACGTCGAACAACCCGCCCAGGAAGGCGGCGGCATGGCGCATCTGGCGTTCGGTTTCCAGATTCTCCAGGTTCAGCACCACCGAGACCCGGTGCTGGCGCACCCGCGCCGCCACCTGCTGCAACGCCGCCTCGGTATGGGCGGCGGCATCCACCACCACATGGCCGTAGACCTCGGCCAGGGTGACGAAATCGCCTTCGGGGTCAATGATCGCCTGCTGCACCCATTGGGCGCTCTGCTCGATCAGGCGGCGCAGTAGATGCGACTTGCCCGAGCCGGAATTACCCTGCACCAGCAGACGGGTCGCCAGCAACTCTTCGAGATCAAGGGTCGCCGGCTGGCCCGCCGACGTATTCCCCATCTCGATTGCAACCGTCATGCGCCAGCTCCTTTATCCAAGGGGTGGACTCTCCCCACCGGGCGCCCGGAGTCAAGATTCTTCGACAATCACCGCCACCTGCTTGGTGAACGGCGCCAGCGCCAGCACCCGCCAGACGATGCCGGTCTCGGCCACGAACTCGGCGAAAGCCTTGAATTCGTCGTCGGCCCAGGTGCGGTTGCCGATGAATTCGTCGAACACGATCACCGTGCCCGGCCCGATGCGGCCGCGCAGCCGGTCCAGCACGAAACGGGCCGAGGCGTAGATGTCGCTGTCCACGTTGACCAGCCGCACCGACCCCGGATGGGCGGCCAGGAACGGGTCCAGGCTGTCCTCGAACCACCCGGCATGCAGATGGACATTGCCGGGAACCTGGGGCAGCGCCGCACCGCAGGTCAGCACCCCCGCCGGTTCGTTCTGCCAGCCCAGGGGCAGGCCCTCGAAGGAATCGAAGCCGTGCACCTCTTGTCCCGCCACCTCGGCCAGCACCCGGATCGAGGTACCGCGCCGCACGCCGAATTCCAGCACCAGACCGGGAGTGTGGGCGCAAGCCATGGCATGGCGCAGCAGCGAGGCCGACAGGCCGAACAGCCGGGCATCGGCAGCGCCGCGCGGCATCAGGGCGCGCACACCGTCCACCAAAGCGCGGCGGGCGGGATGGGGATCGATCTCGGCGGCGATCAGCGCCTCGGCCCCGGCATCGCCCGCCAACAGGCCATAGGCGCCCAGATAACCCCAATAACGGCCATTGGCGCCCCGGCATTGCACCACCCGGCGCAGGCGGTACAGGGCTTCATCCAGGCCATGCAGTTCCAGCGCCGGGGCGTGACTGGCGAGCCACGACACCGCGTGTTCGGGATCGGCGGCCAGGATGGCATCCAGTTCGCCCAACGCCGCCGCGCCCTCGCCCAGCGCCAGCAGGGCCAAGGCCCGTTCGTAGCGGCATTGCCGCCCGGTCTGCCCCTCGCCCGCCGCCACCGCGTCGGCATAACGGGCATCGCGGCGATAAGCGCTGGTCAGCGCCTCGGCCAAGGCGGGAAAAGCCGGGTCCAGCGCCCGTGCGCTTTCGAAAGCCGCCACGGCGGCGAAGGAATCGTTGCGCTTGAGCGCCGCCGCGCCCTGTTTGAACGCTCCATCGGCACCGTCATCGGGCAGAGCGGCGGCGGCGCGCAGGGCGGCGTCGAAACGGCCCGAGGCGGCCAGCACGGCGATCTGCTGACGAATCACGGCGCGTTCCATAGCACCTCGCCCAAACCATCCAGGTCATAGCCGCCCAAGGCCAGGGCCTTGGTGGTGAATTCGGGGGTGCGGGCAAAGGCCAGCAAAGCCTGCACCGCCGGTTCGAAATAGGCGGCGCGGTGCACGATCAGATCGAAGCGCTCCTCGGCCAGCGGCACGAAACCCAGCCGCAGGGCGCGGGCCACCGATTCCACCGCCAGACCGGCGTCGGCGGCGTCCTCCAGAATGGCCAGACCGATTTCGGTTTCGGTCAAAGCGGGGTGGCGGGCCTGCTGCAACTGCCCGACCGCCAGACCGTGGGCCGCCAGCAAATCCTCGAACAGCAGGCGGCTACCGGCGCCGGGCTGGCGCAGCACCACCCGTACCCCCTTGGCTGCCAGATCGTCCAGACTGCCCAGGCCCAGCGGGTTGCCCGCCGCCACCACCAATCCCTGACGCCGCGCCGCCCAGCGCACCAGCGCCACGTCATGCCCGGCCAGCGCCTCGGCGGCGGCGGTCACGTTGTAATCCTCGCCGCGGCGCACATGCAGCCCAGCCAGCGCCGCCTCGCCCGCCGCCATCTTGGCGATGCCGTCCAGGCTGGTGCCCGGCAACATGGCCAGCCCGCCATCCACCTGACGGATCGCCCATTCCAGCAACGGATCGTGGCTGCCCGCCACCACCAGCGGCGGCCGCGCTGGACGGGGCGCCGCCCCCGCCCCGGCATTGTCCTTCAGCCAAACATCGATCTCGGCCTTGGGGAACAGCCACTTGCCGGTGACGCGGACGCAGGGAATGCGGCGGTCCTTGACCAGATCGTAGATCTTGCGCTCCTTCACCCGCAGGTAGCGGGCCACCTGATGGGTATCCATCATGTCGGGGAAGGTCTCGGGCGCATCAGTCATGGGGGCTCTGTTCGGCGGCGGCGGGAGCCTGAAAGTGGCGCAGCCACCGCCCAGGGTCAATGTATTGGGTTGCGCTTCGCCCTCAGCCGGGGAAAACTGGCGCCAATCGTCCCTTCCGAGGCTGGCATGCCGCTCGATCTCCGCAAGTTCCTGATTCTGTCCCTGCTGCCGCTGGCGGCGGGGTGTCAGCGCCTTGAGATGGAGATGGACGCCGCCTCCGCCCGCATGGACGAGCGTCAGGCGCAGCGTGAGGGACGGCAATACATCCGCCCAGGCCTGGAACCGCTGTATGCGCCCAAGCCCCCCGGCCCGCCCGAGGACGCGATCTCCCCGGCGCCGGTCGCGCCCGAGGGCGATTACGTGCCATTCCCGCCCGGCCGCCTGAATCCAGAACAGGCGGAGGTTCTGCTGGCGGGCGATCCCATGGCGTTGCGCTTCCTGGCGATCAAGGCGCTGAGCCAGCACGGCCTGCTGCCGGTCGAAGATGCGGGCCAGCGCAAGGACACCAATCTGGGCGCCCTGCTGCCGCTGACCGTGCCGCAGCCGCCCGCAGCCGGGCTTGAAACCCCCATTCCGCCGCTGGCCGACATCGTGTCGCGGTTCGAGGGATTGACCGCGCCCAAGCGCGGCAACCAGAACCCGCGTGCGTCCGAGCGCGACTTCCTGGCCGACAACCTGCTGCCCAAGGCGCCGCCCCGGCGCCAGCAATACGCGCCGCCGGACATCAATTCGGCCCGCAAGGTGCAGGACCGGCTGGGACGGCTGGAGGATGCCGGGCTGATCACCCCGGAACAGCGGGCCGAGGAAAGCAAGGCCCTGGATACACTGGTGGGGGGCGGCACCCTGCCGGAAACCGTGGAACCGCCCAAGGCCGCCGAGGAACCCAAGCCGCCGAAGAAAAAGGCGGCGTCGGGGCGCGGCAACCGCATGCCCGGCGGCGTGTCGGGCAAGCTGGAAATCATCCCGTCGCCCTATGGCGTCGATGCCCCCAAACTGGCGGCGGGGGCCAAGGGCCCGGCGGGTGTGCACCTGCTGTCCATGGGCAGCGCCGGGCATGGCGACAAGGCCTGGGACGCGCTGGTCAAGGAACACGCCGAACTGACCGGCCTGGGCCACACCGTCGCCCGCGCCGATCTGGGAGAGCTGGGCGTGACCTATCGCCTGATCGCCGGTCCCATGGACCCGGCCCAGGCGGAAAGCCTGTGCGCCACACTGAAGCCGCGCGGCCAAAGCTGCACCCCCACTCCCTTCCCAAACGAAGCAGGGAAATGACCCCCGAAGATATCGCCGCCCGCCTGCTGTACCGCGACGGCCTGATGCTGATCATCGACAAGCCCGCCGGACTGGCCGTGCATTCCGGCGCCAAGGGCGGGCTGCATCTGATGGACCTGCTGGACGGGCTGCGCTTCGGCCTGCCGCGCGCCCCGGAACTGGCCCACCGCCTGGACCGCGACACCTCGGGCTGTCTGGTGCTGGGCCGCCACCGCAAGGCGCTGGCCCGCCTGGGCGAGCTGTTCGCCAATGGCGGCGTGGAAAAGGTCTATTGGGCGGTGGTGGTGGGCAATCCGCCCGCCGACAGCGGCACCATCGACAAACCGTTGAAAAAGCTGGAGCGCCGCCATGGTTGGCGCATGGTGGTCGATCCGTCCGGCCAGCCCTCGGTCACCGACTGGCGGGTGCTGGGCCGCACCGACCGGCTGGCCTGGATCGAGGCACGGCCGCGCACCGGCCGCACCCACCAGATCCGCGTGCATCTGGCCTCCATGGGCTGTCCCATCGTCGGCGATTCCGTCTATGGCCGCGGCACCGCCGATCTGGTGTCGCCCGACCTGCACCTGCATGCCCGCCACATCAGCGTGCCGCTGGGCAAGGGCAAGCCGCCGGTCACCGCCACCGCCCCGGTGCCGCCGCACATGCGCGCGCTGCTGACCGCCTGCGGCTGCGGCGAAGACTAGACCCATTCATACCAATTTGAGGGGGAACTGGACCGTCCGTGCGGCTCCTGCGGGGGAATCGCGCGGCATCCCCATATTGCATACAACTGGCGCCCCGGATATTGTATGCAATCATACACTTTCGAGACGCGAAAAGATGGCAACCACAGGAAGCAAGTACCGGGCGCGCACAGAAAGCGGCGACCCCGATCCGATTGACATCCATGTGGGAGGAAGGTTGCGTCTGCGCCGCACGCTCATGGGTCTCAGCCAGACCGATCTGGCGAAATCCGTCGGTTTGACTTTCCAGCAGGTGCAGAAATACGAAAGCGGCGCCAATCGCGTCAGCGCCAGCCGTCTGTATCACATCGCAGAATCCTTGGATGTGCCGGTCAGCTTCTTTTTCGACGACATGCCGCGCGAGGGCGGTCTGGCCGAATCGCCCAAGCCGTCCTTCGAGCCCGACCGCGAGCTGCTGGAACTGACCCGCAACTACCGCGCCATCCAGGATGCCGAGGTGCGGCGCGGCATCTATGAACTGGTCAAGCGTCTGGCCAACAAGGAAGAAGCCGCGGAGTAATCTCGCCGCGGCTTCCCATTCGCTTCAGGCCGACGGGCTTCCCGTCGGCTTTTTTCCTATGGGTTACGGCGCGCCCAGGCTGCATTCCCGCCAGATGGCGATCATCAGGTCGGACTTGACCGAAGGGGCGTCGGCGGTGGCGCACCACACCGTGACCGAGACATCGGCGGTCTTTTCCGTGAACTTGGCCAGGGTGACCGCCGGAGCAGGTTCGGCGGCAATGCGCGGATCGGCCTTCAACAGACCGCGGATGATCTCCAGCGTCCGGTCGGCCCCGGCACTATAAGGCACCGGCGCCACGATCTCGACCTTGCGGGTGGGATAGAAGGACAGGTTGCGCAAGGCGGCGTTCCACAACGCCGAATTGGGCGCGATCACCTGAATGTTGTCGGCTGTCACCAATTGGGTATGGAACAGCGACACATCCTTGACGGTTCCGGCCAGCCCGCCCCCCTCGATGCCTTGACCGACCTTGAACGGGCGGAACAACAGCAGCATGACGCCCGCCGCCAGATTGGACAAAGTGCCCTGCAACGCCAGACCGACCGCCAGACCGGCGGCGCCCAGGATGGCGACGACCGAGGTGGTTTGCACGCCCAGCCGCTCCAGCACGGCGATGCCGGTCACCGCCAGCAAGGCCCAACGGACCAGCGAGCCGAAGAAACCGCGCAGCATCTGATCGGCGACACGGACACGGGCCAGACCGCCCTTGACCGCGCGCTCGGCCCAACCGGCCAGAATCCAGCCGACCACCAGGGTGACCAGCGCCCAGGCGCCATTGGCGCCCCAATGGATGGCGAGGTCGGTCACCTGCGCCAGCGACGTCGTGGAAAGTTCGGGCATAGGGGGACTCCTCGGATCAACGGATGGTGGGATAGGCCGACTTCAACACATCCCAGCCCGGCAACACCGCGTTGCTTGCAGGGCGTGACCGGGTTGCGGCAAGCGCGTCCATGGCCTGGATACGGTCAGGGGTCAACGGATGATCGGTCAGCCATTCGCTGGGGGCGCCGACACCATGGCGGCGCTCGAATTCCAGAATGGTCCGCATGGCACCCGACGCCAATCGGGGATCGATCCCCGCGCGTGAAAAAACCTCGATGACGTGGGCATCGGCCTCGGCTTCGTCCTCACGCGAGAAGGTCATGTCCATCAACGTCATGAAATCAGCAACCCGACCACGGGTCTCCGGCAGCAATTGCTCCATGGCCTGATCGCCCAGGGCGGTGGCCCCCTGCGCCCGCGCCACCTCAGCCAAGGCACCGATATCGTTGCCGCGCGCCATGTGCCCCAAATCCACATGGCCAATTTCGTGCGCCATCACCGACGCCAAGTGATAGGGATTGTCGAACAGCGCGACCAGTCCGCCATGCACGATAACCATACCGCCCAAACCAGCCGAGGCATTGGGATCCCTGGCATTGACCATCGTCACCGTCCACGGCAGCGCCGGTCGGTTGGAAACGGCGAACAACGGTCGGCAAAAATCGCGCAACGCCTGCTGTATCCGGGGATCGGGGCAGGCGCCGCCCCCTTTTTGGATACGGCGGGGATAGGCGGCCCGGCCGATGGCGATTTCGTCCTGCTCCCCAGCCCCCGGCGCAAAGGGCGACGCCCCGGCCGGACGCTGCGGCTGCGCCGCCGCTCCCCCCGCCCGCTGCGACGGAAAGCCGTTGCGCGGGTCGTCATAGGGATCGACCTGGGCCCAGGGATCGCTTTGCGAACCGATGGCCTGGGCCCAGGCAGGCAGGGTAGCGGCGGTGCCAAGACCGGCAAGGCCGGTCAGCAGAAGATTACGACGGGTGACGGGCATCCTTCCCCCAAGGAACACGCGTTGATGGCGCTACCTTAAAACAATTCCGCCCGCGACGGAATCACGCCCCGCACCACACCGGGTGACGCTTGCCCAGGAAGGCGTCGATGCCCTCGGCCGCGTCCTTGGCCCGCATGTTCTCGACCATGACGCGGGTAGCGTAATCATAGGCGTCGTCCAGACCCAACTCAGCCTGCTGATAGAACGCTTCCTTGCCGACGCGCAGGGTATAGGGCGACTTGGCGGCCAGGGTGGCGGCGGCCTCGGCCACCGCGCCATCCAATTCGGTGGCAGGCAGCGCCCGGTTGATCAGGCCCCAGGATTCGGCCCGCACCGCATCCACCGGCTTGCCCAGCAGCAGCAATTCCATGGCCTGCTTGCGGCCCACATTGCGCGACAGCGCCACCATGGGCGTGGAACAGAACAGGCCGATATTGACGCCGGGCGTGGCGAATTGGGCGGTGTCGGCGGCATAGGCCAGATCGCACGACGCCACCAGCTGGCACCCGGCGGCGGTGGCCATGGCGTGGACGCGGGCGATCACCGGGCGGGGGAAGCGCACGATGGCCTTCATCATGCGCGAGCATTGGGTGAACACCGCCTCGACCCCAGCGGCATCCAGGCCGCGCATCTGCTTGAGGTCGTGACCGGCGCAGAAGGCCGGGCCGTTGGCGGCCAACACCAACACCTTGACCGACGCATCGGCGGCCAGCCGGGCCAGCGCCGATTCCACTTCGGTCATCAGTTCGATGGACAGGGCGTTGCGCGCCTGCGGGCGGTTCAGGGTGATGGTGGCAATGCCATCCTGGATGGCGGTCAACAGGATGGGCTCGGAACCGGTATTCATGTTTCCTCCCGTACGTGGGTCGCTTCTTGTTTCAAGCGGGGCGTCGTTGCGCCCCGCCGGACAAGGTAAGCGACTTTGCGCTGGGAGCGAATGATGTTTCTCAGCCCTGGCTCAGCGACGCCACCGTCAGCCTCTCCGGATCGTCGGCCAGCAATTGCACGGCGATGGTGCCGTTGGCGCTGCGGATCAGTAATTCGCAGTACCATTGGCCGGCACTGATTTCGAGGGGCCGGGAAACCTCGATATGGTGCACGTTGTCCACGTCCATGCTGAGACTGTGGTTATCGCGGAAGGATATGGCGGCGACGGTGCTCATGGGACCCCCTGACTATCGAACCCCCGCCCTAAGATTCACCCACTCCGCCCTTGGAATCAACATTCATCGCCCAAGTAATACCCTTGCCAAGGGCCGCGCCACGGCGGTGGTGACCAGGGCCATCAGCACCATGCCGGAAAAACCGGCGGCGGACAGGATGCCGCGATCCAGCAACAGGGTCAGAACCACCAGTTCCATCAGCCCCTTGCAGCCGACCAGGGCGCCCAGCGCCCAGGCCTCGCGCCGCGTCCAGCCTTGCAGCAGGGCGGGCAGCGCCGCCGACACCAGCTTGGCCGCCAGCGCCACGATGGTCGTCAGTGCGAACACCAGCCAGCCGCCCTCGACCCCGCCCAACTGGGTCTTCAGACCGGTGGCGATGAAGAAGAACGGCAGCAGCACCACCATCAGGAAGGATTCGAACTTGCCCAACAGGTCGCGGGCCAGGGCCTTGGGCACCACCGCGCCGAAGGCGAAGGCGCCGACCAGGGCATGCAGCCCCAGCAATTCGGTCGCCAGGGCCGAGGCCAGCAGGCCCACCGACAGCAGCACCACCTCGCGTTCGGACACCGCACCATCGGCATGGTGCACCAGCCGCGCCAGCCAGGGCCGCACCACCAGCGCCAGCACCAGCGCATAAACCACCGCGCCGCCGCCGATCACCACCAATTGCCAGGGCGAGCCGCCCTGGGCGCCCACCAACAGCACCGCCACCATCAGCCACAGCGCCGCATCGTTGGCGGCGGCACAGCCCAGCGCCTCGGCGCCCAGGCGGGTGTTGGTCAGCCCCATCTCGCGCAGGATGGCGGCCAGCACCGGCAGTGCCGTCACCCCCACCGCCACGCCGACGCCCAGCACGAAGGCCCAGGGCGAGGCCGCCGCCCCCATGGCCTGGGGCGCCACATGCAGCAGAAGAATGCCAACTCCGCATCCGGCAAAGGTCGGCAGGGCGAAACTGGACAGGGCATTGACGGCAAAGGCCCGGCCCCGCCCGGTGAATTCCGTCAGGTCGAAATGCAGGCCGGTGGCGAAAGCGAAATAGCACACGCCCAGCCACACCAGCCCATCCAGCGCCGCCAGGGCACCGGGCGGAAAGGCCACCGCCCACAATCCCGGCGCCACCCGCCCCAACAAGCTTGGCCCCAGGGCCAGGCCAACGGCGATCTGCACCACCACCAGCGGCACCCAACGGCGGATACCGCCCAGCCGCCACAGGGCGAAGGGCAGTCCGATGACCAATCCGGCATGCAGAAGGAACAGGGCGAGCGCGGGCATGGCCCTGACATGCCATAACCCGCCACCATTTCCCACATATTTTGCCGCCACCTCATCAGATGGCGCATATATCACAAAAACAAATTGTTGTTCATCCGCCCCCGGCTGGCCCCCAACATGGCCGAAGACAGCTTGCCGCCGCGCCACGCCGCCACCGCGCAATCCATGGCGCGGTAATATTGCTTTCCGTCGAAGGACATCAGCAACAGATCGACACCGCCGTTCAGCGCCTCGGTCACCGCGTCACACAGGCCGTGGTGATAGATGGGCGACATGGCCATGTCGTCGGTGACCACCAGCCCGCCATAGCCCCAGCGGTCACGCAACAGCCCCTGCACCACCCGGCGCGAATGCGAGGCCGGGCGGTCGGGATCGATGCCCGCCGCCACCACATGGCCGACCATCACCAGGCTTCCCGGCTGGGCCGCCAGAACGTGGCGGAAAGGCAACCAATCGGCGGCTTCCAACTGTTCCAGCGGCAGGTCCAGACGGGCACGGAAATGATGGGTGTCGGCGGCCACCCGGCCCAGGCCGGGAAAATGCTTGAGAGTGGGGCGCACGCCCTCGGCCCCCAACCCCTCGGCATAGGCGGCGGCCAGTTCGGCGGCGATGGCCGGGTCGGCGGAACTGGCGCGGCGGCTGATCAAACTGTGGAAATCCAGCAGGTTGCGGCCCCGCTCGATGCGCAGATCGGCCACTGGCGCGAAATTGACGTTCACCCCCACCCTCCCCAGGTCGCGGCCATGGGCGCGGCCCAGGTCACGGGCGGCGGCGATCCGCTGTTCCGGCGGCAATCCCGCCAACGAGGCCAAGCCGGGCCGCGTCGGCAACCAGGGCGACAGATGGGACACCGGTCCGCCCTCCTGGTCCGCCGCCACCAGCAGCGGTGGCAGATCGGCGGCGCGGCGCAAGGCCTGAAGATGTTCCAGTTCGGCCCGCAGATCGGCCAGGGACCGCCCGGCCAGATTACGGCGGGTGACGAACACCCCGCCGATCAGGCCGCGCGCCGCCAGTTCCTCGACCTCTTTCACATCACGGTAGCCGACGATGAAATGACGGCCCAGCACTTGCGCGGCCGGAGCGGCCAGCACCGCTGCCTTGCGCCACGCGAACAGCCCCTCGGCCGCCGCCACCGCCAGCGGCGGCGCCAGCCACAGCGCCAGCAGCAGCCAGCCCCGGCGGCGCAGCAGCACCGCCCCGGCCAGTCCGAGGACGGCGACCAGCGGCCCCAGCCAGCCGCGGCCGGGCACCAGATAGGGATCGTTGATATTGGCGCCGACCACCGCCAGCAGCAGGGCCAGGAGGGCGCGGATCATGCCCGTTCCCCCCACCAATCGACCCGCCGGGTCAGCAGCATCACCGCCGACAGCACCGCGAACAGCGCCAGCGAGCCGGTCAGCAAGGCATAGGTTTCCAGCCGCAGCAGCACGAACAGGAAGCCGAACAATCCCGCCAGCAACGCGGCGAAACCCGCCGAGGCCAGCCAGCGCCGCGTCACCACCACGGTGAAGCCCGAGGCCTGGATCAGCACCATGGCAGCCGCCGCACCGTAGCCCAGGGTGAAATCCAACGTCTCGGCCAGCGACACCAGCAGCAGCGGGAACAGAGTCAACGACGCCCCCAGCAGGGCGTATTGCGCGGCATGGATGCGCAGACCGCTCAGCAGCTCAAACAGGAAATAGGTGGTGAAGGACAGGGCGACGATCAGGATGCCGTATTTCGACACCCGGTTGACCATGCGATAGGTGGGAGTGGCCTCCAGCAGATCGACACCCACCTGAACCGTATCCGTCTCGACCGCGTCGGCACGGATTTGCGTCCACATCTGGCGACCGGCCGGATTGACCAGCGACCAGCGGGCGGTGAAGTCGCTCTCTCCCACCCGCGCGGTTTCCGGCAGGGCTGAACCGACGAAACTGGGGGTCGGCCACGGCGCCGCCAGCGTGAAGGTGCCGCTGCGTCCCTCGGCCACCAGCCGCATGCCGCCGACGCCGCGCAGGGTCAGGGCCAGATGAAACGGCACGGTGCCGCCCTGGGCGCTCAACGCCACCGGCACCGCCAGCACCGAGCCCTGGCAGTCCTCGTCCCGGCCCACCACCTCGCGGCATGCCTGCCACGGCCGCGCAATGCCCTCCACCTGCATGCCGTCCGCCGCGCCCAAGCGCGACAGGTCGGTGGCTTCGACGGTAATGAAGGCGCGCTCCCAGGCGATACTGCCACCCGGCTCGGTGATGCCGCTCAACCGCCGCGCCTCGGGGACGACGAAACGTCCCTCCAGGGTCAGCGCCATTCCATAGACCGGCGCGGCGAACAATCCACGCCGCCGCAGCTCGGGCGACAGGCTGCCTTCGGCGCCATAGCTGGCCGGGGCGAATTTCAGATAGCGCCACGGCCGATCGGCGGCCGCACGATAGGGCACCACCAGGGTCGGCACCCGCACCACCTGACGCGGCCCCCAGCTTTTGGCGAAATCGGACAGCAACTCGCGCTGACGGGCTTCGCGCTCGTCCACCAGACTGGCGACCATCCAGCCCGCCACCAGGGTCAACAGCAGGATGGCGGCGATCTGAAGCAATTTGCGGCTGGAAATCACGGCGCTCATAGCCACCACTCCCGGCCGGAACGCCAGCGGGCGCTGCCCTGGGCCAATACCGCCAGCCAGCCCAGGGCGGCGGCGGGGTCCAGGCGCAGGCGGGACAGCAGGCGGCGCGGATCGGCGCCGCCGTGCAGGGACAGCGCCACCTGCAAACGCAGGGCGGCATTGGCATGGCGATAGACGGGCATGGCGGGAACTCCCCTTGCGGATTGCGATGGGGCCACCGTGACGCAGCGCCGTGCGGTGGTGATGGCCGCCCGGTGCAGGAAATGGGGAAAGTGTGTGCGGAATTCGTGCAGCCGTTGCGTTAGGATGGCGCCGCCATGACCACCATTCTGCTGATTGACGACGATCCCCATATCCGCGACATCCTGCGCTTCGCCCTGACGCGCGAGGGCTTTGCCGTGGCCGAGGCCGCCGACGGCGCCGAGGGGCTGGCCGCCGCCCAGCGCGCGGCCCCCGATCTGATCATCCTGGACGTCATGATGCCGGAACTGGACGGCACCGAGGTATGCCGCCGCCTGCGTCGCGCCTCTGACGTCCCCATCATCTTCCTGTCGTCGCGCGACGACGAGATCGACCGCGTGCTGGGCCTGGAACTGGGCGGCGACGATTACGTCGCCAAGCCGTTCTCGCCGCGCGAGCTGGTGGCGCGGGTCAAGGCGGTGCTGCGCCGCCGCGCCCCGGCCCCGCCGCCCGCCATTGCCGAATTACGCCATAACCGTCTGCGCCTGGACCTGGAGGGCTATCGTGCTTTTTGGGATCAGACCGAGGTGATCCTGACCGCCACCGAATTCGCCCTGTTGCGCACCCTGGCCGAGCGGCCGGGCAAGGTGTTCAGCCGCGATGCCCTGATGGACGGCGCCTATGACGATTTCCGCGTGGTGGCCGACCGCACCCTGGATAGCCATGTCCGCCGCATCCGCGCCAAGTTCCAGGCGGCGGGCGGCGAGCCGGTCGAGACGGCGCACGGTTTGGGCTACAAGCTGTCCGATTGCCGATGAGACATGCCCCGAAGCCTCGATTCGGGGCTAAACCATCCATCGGCGCGGTTTTGCTGGCCCTCAATCTGGCTGTGCTGGTGCTGCCGCTCAGTGGCCTTTGGGCGCTGCGGGTCTATGAAAGCGCGCTGATCCGCCAGACCGAATCCGAATTGATCGCCCAGGCGGGCATGGCGGCGGCCATGTACCGGCAATCGTGGCGTGCCGCCGGGGGCGATACCCAGCAATTGGGCGCACCGGTCGAGGAACGCTGGACCCGGCGCCAGGGCTTCGATTCGCCGTGGCTGCCGCGCTTCGCCGGGCTGGATCTGGCCGAGGACATGGTGCTGCCCGCCGCCCCCGATCCCGATCCGGCACCGCGCCCCGCCGATGCCTCGGCGATTGCCGCCGGACAGGTGGTGGAACCGGCGTTGCGCGACGCCCAGCGGGTGACCCTGGCGGCCATGCGGGTGGTGGACCATCGCGGCGTGGTGGTGGCGACCACCGGCGAGGATGACGGCCTGAGCCTGACCGCCATGGAGGAAATCCGACGCGCCCTCGTCGGCGAACCGGTCAGCACCCTGCGCCACCGGGTCAGCCGCCACGGCACGCCGACGCCGTCGGGATTGCTGGAACGCAGCCGCGCCATGCGGGTGTTCGTCGCCCAGCCGGTACTGGAGGGCGACCGGGTAGCGGGCGTGGTGTTGCTGTCGCGCACCCCGCGCACCCTGGCCGACGCGCTATATGGCAAGCGCTGGCATCTGGCCGGGCTGGCGGTGCTGGCCCTGGCCTTGACCCTGCTACTGGCGCGGCTGGGGGCGGTGGTGGTGACGCGGCCGCTGCGGGTGGTGATGGAGCGCGCCCGCCGCGCCGCCGCCGGGGAACGCGGCGCCCTTGCTCCCTTGGACGGGCCGGTAGTGCGCGAGGTGGCGGAACTGGCGGAATCCCTGTCGCGCATGGCGGGTACCCTGGAAAGCCGCGCCGATTACATCCGCGATTTCGCCGCCCATGTGTCGCACGAATTCAAGACGCCGCTGACCACCATCCGCGGCACCGTCGAATTGCTGCGCGACCATCTGGACGGCATGAGCCCCGAGGAACGCGACCGCTTCCTGTCCAATTTGGATGCCGAGGCCGGGCGGCTGGCCCGGCTGGTGGGGCGTCTGCTGGAACTGGCCCGCGCCGACGTCATGACCGCCAGCGGCGGCGAAAGCTGCGACGCGGTAGCGGTGGCCGCCGCCCAAGCCGCCCGCATCGGTGCCGAGATGATCCTGCGGACCACCCCGATCTCGGCGCCCCTGTCGGCGGATTCCCTAGAAACCGTGCTCAGCAACCTGTTGGACAATGCCCGCCGCGCCGCCGGTCCCGATGGCCGGATCGTCCTGAGCCTTGGCATAGAGGGGGACCGCGTCGTGCTGACGGTCGCCGATGACGGCCCCGGCATCTCGCCCGCCAACGCCGCCCGTCTGTTCACCCCGTTCTTCACCACCGAACGGGCCAAGGGCGGCACCGGCCTGGGCCTGACCATCGTCCGCAGCATCCTGGCCGCCCATGGCGGCACGGTGACACTAGTCCCCTGCCCCAGGGGCGCGGTGTTCCGGGTCGAAGTGCCGCTATCCCCCACCCCGCCGAGACCGGCCCCTTAGGCGGGATACGGACGCGGTATTATAATACCGCAATTCTAATACATTGATTTTAAACAATTTATTTTCCATTGACTCTCACCCTGCCGCTGTCCATACTCCGCGACCTTCGGAGGCCGGATTTGTCCGGACTCCTCAACTGGTTTTGCCGTGGGTGCCATGAAGACCTATAACGTCAAACCGTCCGAAATTGAGAAGAAGTGGGTTGTGATCGACGCGGACGGCGTCGTTCTGGGCCGCCTCGCCAGCATCATCGCGATGCGCCTGCGTGGCAAGCACCTGCCCACCTTCACGCCGCACATGGACATGGGCGACAACGTGATCGTGATCAACGCCGAGAAGGTCAAGCTGACCGGCAACAAGCTGGCCGACAAGACCTTCTATTGGCACACCGGCCATCCGGGCGGCATCAAGGGCCGTACCATGGGCCAGTTGCTGAGCGGCCGCTTCCCCGAGCGCGTCATCATCAAGGCCGTCGAGCGCATGATCACCCGTGGTCCGCTCGGCCGCGCCCAGATGAAGAACCTCCGCGTCTACGCTGGCCCCAGCCACCCGCACGAGGCCCAGGCCCCGGCGGTGGTTGACGTCGCGTCGATGAACCCGAAGAACAAGAGGTAAGTCCCATGGCCGATCTCTCCAGCCTGGCCGACCTCCAGGCCGCCGCTCCGCAGGCCCAGCCCGTGCATGAGCGCAAGGTTGACGCCCAGGGCCGCTCGTACGCCACCGGCAAGCGCAAGAACGCCATTGCCCGTGTCTGGGTCAAGCCCGGTTCCGGCAAGATCACCGTCAACGGTCGCGACGTCACCACGTACTTCGCCCGTCCGGTGCTGCGCATGCTGATCAACCAGCCCTTCGAAACCGCCCGCGTCGAGGGCCAGTTCGACATCGTCGCCACCGTCACCGGTGGTGGTCTGTCGGGCCAGGCCGGCGCCCTGCGCCACGGCATCAGCCGTGCCCTGACCTTCTTCGACCCGGCTACCCGCCCGGCGCTGAAGGCTGGCGGCTTCCTCACCCGCGATCCGCGCGTGGTCGAGCGTAAGAAGTACGGTAAGCACAAGGCTCGCCGTTCCACCCAGTTCTCCAAGCGCTAATCGCGCCCAAGGAATTTGGTGTATGGTTCAAGAGGGTCGCCGGTTCGCCGGCGGCCCTCTTCCCGTTTTAAGTTGCCCACCCCGCCCGGAGTCATGTCCATGCCCATCCTTTATGTCGCCATCAGCAAAACCATGCAGGAATGGGGCGCCGATGTCGGCCTGGGCAAGAACCTGTTCAAGGTGGGCATTGCCGACGGCCAGACCGCCGACGAAGCGGTGGCCGGTGCGGGCGGACAGGATGATTGGAAAGTTCTGAAGACCGCCGACGTGGATTTCGGCGAGGACGACGCCCTGGCCCGGCTGGGCCGCAAGGAAAAGCTGGTCGATCCCAATTATTACCCCAAGCTGCGCGGCGCCCGGGGCATGGTGAAGGTCAATCTGGCGGCGGTCGAGAATTCGCGGCTGGTGGCCCTGGCCCTGGAAGGCAAACAGCCACCCAAGACCAAGGCCAAGCCCGTCGACATCGCCGCCTATCTGATCAACAACACGGTGCGCTGAGCCTCCCTTACCCCAACTTATTCCGCACCTGCTCGAACAGATTAAGCCCTTGCCGGGCCAGCGTCAGTCCCTGCATCAGCCCGTCCCCGGACGACCCTTGGCTGGCGGCATTGCTGGCGCGGGTGTCCAGCAATGCCTGCTGATCGGCCAACTGCCCCTCGTTGTCGCGCACCATGCCCGACATCAGCGCCTGGCCGGAACCGGAGCCGACGCCGATACCACCCGCCGCCAACCGTGCCCGCGTCGTCGCCAGTTGTTGATTGAGCAGATCGCGCTGCTGCTTGGCCCTGAGGTTCTGCTGCTGCTGCGCATAGGCATTCTGCGCCTCGATCTGCGCCGCCTGAGCCTTCGCGGCCTTGGACGACTGCTGATACCCAGCAATCATCGATGCCCCTTGCAAACCCAAGCTCGCCGCCTCAAATGCACCCATCCTGTATTCTCCCGCTCAAATTGTTCCTTATTTGTTCTTAGCAAAAAGTTGACATCTTTGTCAAGGAACACAATCCCAGGACGCAAACAGAAACGGCGGCATCGGTTGGAACCGATACCGCCGCATTCAGGAAATGATACCTGAAAACTAGACCGCGCGAGCCTTGACGTAAGAGCCCGGCGCGTTGTCCAGCACCACCAGCTTACCGTCGCCCGGCACGCGGGCGGGCACCTGCGGACCGGCCACCTTGGACGCCCAATTGTGCCAGTCGGGCCACCACGAGCCCTCTTCCTGCTTGGCGCCATTCAGCCAGGTGTCGGGGCTTTTCACCTTCTTGGCGTTGGCCCAATAGCAGTACTTGTTGGCGGCGGGCGGGTTGACCACGCCCGCGATGTGGCCCGAAGCGGCCAGCACGAACTTGACCGGGCCCGAGGTATTCTGGGTCAGCGAGAACGTGCTCTTCCACGGTGCGATATGGTCCTCGCGCGTGGACAGCATGTAGATCGGGGTCTTGATCTTGGACAGCTCGATCGGCACGCCCGCCAGGGTGATGCCGCCGGGAACCACCAGCTGGTTTTCCTGGTACATCTTGCGCAGATAGAAGCTGTGCATGGCGGCGGGCATGCGGGTGGAATCCGAATTCCAGTACAGCAGGTCGAACGGGAACGGGTCCTTGCCCAGCAGGTAATTGTTGACCACGAACGACCAGATCAGGTCGTTGGCGCGCAGCATGTTGAAGGTCATGGCCATGTCGCGGCCATCCAGGTAACCGTGCTCGCTCATCATGGTTTCAAGGTTGACCAGCTGTTCCTCGTCGATGAAGACACCCAGCTCGCCCGGTTCCTTGAAGTCGGTCATGGTGGTGAGCAGCGTCGCCGACAGGATGCGGTCGTCGCCCTTGGCCGCCATATAGGCCAGGGTGCACACGGTCAGGGTGCCGCCCAGGCAATAGCCGACGATGTTGGCCTGGCGCTCGCCGGTGGCCTTTTCGATGGCGTCCAGCGCCGCCAGCGGGCCTTCCAGCATGTAATCCTCGAAGCCCTTGGCGGCCAGCGCCTCGTCGGGATTGACCCACGAGATCACGAACACCGTATGGCCCTGGTCCACCGCCCACTTGATGTAGCTGTTCTTGGCGCGCAGATCGAGGATGTAGAACTTGTTGATCCACGGCGGCACCACCAGCAGCGGCGCCTTCAGCACCTTGTCGGTGGTGGGCGTGTACTGCACCAACTGCATCAGATCGTTCTGATAGACCACCTTGCCTGGGGTGACGGCGATGTTCTCGCCCACCTTGAAGGCATCGTAATCGGTCATCTTGATGCTGAGCTTGCCGTGGCCGCGCTCCAGATCCTCAAGCAGGTTGTTGAGGCCCTTGAGCAGGTTCTCGCCGCCGGATTCCACGGTGACGCGCAACACTTCGGGATTGGTCAGCACGAAATTGGACGGCGCCATGGCGTCGACGAACTGGCGGGTATAGAAGTCCAGCTTCTGGGCGGTGTGGTCGTCCAGACCTTCAACACCGTGCACCACGCCGTTCATGTAGCGGGCGGACAACAGGTACGACTGCTTGATGAAGTCGAAGACCTCGTTCTCTTCCCACATCTCGTCCTTGAAACGGCGGTCGGCGGCGTCGGGCTTGGCCACCGGCTCGGATTGCTCGCCCATGAAGCGCAGGGCGGTGTTCTGCCACAACGCCATGTAATCGTTCCACAGGTTGAAATTGGCCTCGACCAATTTCGCGGGATCGGTCATCAGCTTGGTGGTCATCTCAAGAAACGCGTTGCCGATATTCAGCGGATCCAAGTTGAATGCCGCCGGGTCAGCCGATTGGCGACTGAGGAAATCCGCAACGATGCGCTGGCTTCGCTCGGCGATATTCGACATCGCCTTGGACAGTTCAGCAGGGTCGACCATCTTGATCTCGGAACCCTTTTCCTCAGCCATGTGTTTCCTCGTCTGAAGCTTTTACGGAAGGCAAACAAACACTTCGCGGCAACGCGGGGGAGCATAACACTGATGACTGAACATGAGCCACCCCCCATCGCGGCGCCCTTCTTGGCCTATATACTTTCAACTGCCAGCCTGATAAACGTGAACATGCCGTAAAAGTTGGCAGAGCGTCCATTGTCTACGTCATTCCGGGGTGGTGGTCATACCATGTTGGGTCGCATCGATCTGAAGACCGGGGTCAGCAGCCGACGGGCCCTGACTGCCGTCACGGTGGTTTTCACCGTTTCCATGCTGGCGGGCTGTTCGTCGGTCCCCGATTACGTCAATCCGGTCAGCTGGTTCAGCAGCGAGGATCCGGTGGTCGCCCAGCCGGTCGGCAAGTCCGGCGAACCGGCCAAGCAATCGGCCGACGCGCGCAAGGATCTGGCCAAGGGCCTGCCCGCCGACAAGGGCAATTCCAAGTATGCCGAGCCGGTGCGCCGCGAGGTGGCCCCGACCAAGCAATTGGCCCGCCGCACCCAGCCCGCCACCGACGCCCAGGTGGCGCAATTGCCGGAAGGCGCGGTGCCGCCCAAGCCTGCCGTCACCACCCAGGCCCTGGCCGCCCGCGACGAAGGCCCCAACGCCCCACCCGGCAGCGTCAACATGATTCCGCCCGCCGCCGCCGACGTGCCCGAGACCGTGCCGGTGCGCGGCCGCCGTCCGCTGCAGGATCAGTTCCAGCGCCGTCTGGCCGAATCCGCGTCGCAGACCTATTCGCCCGGTCAGGTCGCCATGCCCGCCTCGTACGGTTCGGGCGGCAGCTATGGCCTGCGCGAGGAAGAACCCATCCATCTGGTGCCGCCGTCGTCGCGCCGCTCGAAGGGCGGCGGCAAGGGCATGGCCGCGCCCGCGCCGATCCCGGAACCGTCCGCCAGCTTCCAGGTGGCGACGCTGGATTTCGACAACGGTACAAGGTTGAGCAGCACCGACCGCGCCGCTGTTGCCGAGGTCGCCCGCCTGTACCGCCAGACCGGCGGCGTGGTGCGGGTGGTCGGCTATGCCCCGCCGCCGGTGTTCGGCGGCGATGCCGTGTCCCAGGTGATGGGCGGGCTGGACGCCTCCATGAAGCGCGCCGACGCCGTGGCCCGTGAACTGACCAAGCGCGGCGTGCCCGCCAGCAAGATCATGATCGGCGGCGAGCCGGTCACCGCCGTGACCGAGGCGGGCGCCAAGGTCTATATCGACGTCATCTAACCGCCCGTTGGGCCGTCGCCGCGACATGATCGCCGAAGCGCTGGGGGTGATCGCCCCCGGCCTTCCGCCTTTCGAGCGCACCGCCATCCTGGACCACGCCGAGGATTCCCCCGGCCTGCGTCCGGCCTCGCCCCAGGCTGCCGCCTGGGCGGCGCTGACCGCCTATGTGCGCCACGCCCTGACAGAATACGATTCCCTGCTGGACGACGGCTACGATGCCGACGCCGCCCGCCATTTCGTGCGCCCCGAAATGGAACGCATCCTGGCCGAGTGGGGATGCCGCCACCCTTTGGGCGAGGGCTGAAACCTTCAAAAAGATGTCGATTCTTGACCGGGGCCGCGCTAGAACTGGCCCCTTCCCAATCCTCGCATAAGGGCTTTTCCGGCCTTGTCTTGCCGAGGCCGGATTGGCGGATGAAAGAGTCGTCACCATGAGCACGGAACAAGAATTCCATCGGATCAAGCGCCTTCCCCCGTATGTGTTCGCCGAAGTGAACGCTATGAAGGCCCGAGCCCGAGCTTCCGGCGACGACATCATCGATTTCGGCATGGGCAATCCCGACCAGCCCACCCCCGACCACATCGTCGACAAGCTGGTCGAGGCGGCGCGCAACCCGCGCGCCCACCGTTATTCCATGAGCCGTGGTATCCCCGGCCTGCGCAAGGCCCTGGTCAATTACTATCAGCGCCGCTTCGGCGTCGAACTGAACCAGGAATCGGAATGCATCGTCACCCTGGGCTCCAAGGAAGGTCTGGCCAATCTGGCCAACGCCATCACCAGCCCTGGCGATGTGGTGCTGGTGCCCAATCCCAGCTACCCGATCCATCCCTATGGCTTCATCATCGCCGGTGGTTCCTGCCGCTACGTGCCGGTGACGCCGGATGCCGAGTTCCTGCGCGCCCTTGACCGCGCGGTGCGCCATTCGGTGCCCAAGCCCATCGCCCTGGTACTGAACTATCCCAGCAACCCGACGGCGCTGCTGGCCGATCTGGATTTCTATGGTCAGGTGGTGGATTTCTGCCGCCATCACGGCATCTGGATTCTGTCCGATCTGGCCTATTCCGAGATTTATTTCGACGTGGCGCCGCCGCCGTCGATCCTTCAGGTGCCCGGCGCCAAGGACATCGCGGTGGAATTCACCTCCATGTCCAAGACCTACAACATGCCGGGCTGGCGCATCGGCTTCGCGGCAGGCAACAAGAAGCTGATCGCCGCCCTGGCCCGCATCAAGTCGTACCTGGATTACGGCGCCTTCACCCCCATCCAGGTGGCGGCGACCGCCGCCCTGAACGGGCCGCAGGATTGCGTCGAGGACATCCGCCAGCTCTACAAGGGCCGCCGCGATGTGCTGATCGAGGGCCTGCACGCCGCCGGGTGGGACATTCCCAGCCCGCCCGCCACCATGTTCGCCTGGGCGCCCATTCCCAAGCCCTTCGCCCATCTCGGCTCGCTGGAATTCTCCAAGCTGCTGATGCGCGAGGCGCAGGTGGCGGTGGCGCCGGGCATCGGCTTTGGCGAATACGGCGACAATTACGTCCGTATCGGTCTGGTGGAAAACACCCAGCGCACCCGTCAGGCGGTGCGCAACATCAAGTCCTTCCTGGGCAATTACGACAAGGTCCTGGAAGAATCCGAAAAACAACGCGCGGTGGCTGGCTGATGAACCCGTTGAAGATTGCAATCGCCGGCCTGGGCACCGTCGGTGCCGGTCTGGTCAAGCTGTTGAATGACAATGCCGAGGCGATCAGCGCCCGGTCCGGCCGCCCGCTGAAGGTGGTGGCGGTGTCGGCCCGCGACCGGTCCAAGGATCGCGGCGTGACCATTCCCGCCGACGTGGCGTGGTACGAGGACGCGGCCAAGATGGCCGCCGAGGCCGATGCCGACGTCATCGTCGAAGTGATCGGCGGTTCCGACGGCATCGCCAAGACCGTCGTGGAAACCGCCCTGGGCCGTGGCCTGCATGTGGTCACCGCCAACAAGGCGCTGCTGGCCCATCACGGCACGGCGCTTGCCACCCTGGCCGAGGGCAAGGGCGTCGCCCTGGCCTTCGAGGCGGCGGTGGCGGGCGGTATCCCGATCATCAAGGCGCTGAAGGAAGGGCTGGCGGGCAATGCCATCAGCCAGGTCACCGGCATCCTGAACGGCACCTGCAACTACATCCTGACCACCATGCGCGAGACCGGGCGCGATTTCGGCGACGTGCTGGCCGAAGCGCAGGCCCTGGGCTATGCCGAGGCCGATCCCAGCTTCGACATCGACGGCGTCGATGCCGCCCATAAGCTGTGCATCCTGACCAGCCTGGCCTTCGCCACCCCGGTGGATTTCCAGGCCATGCATATCGAGGGCATCCGCCACGTTTCGGCGGTGGACATCGATTTCGCGGAAAAGCTGGGCTATCGCATCAAGCTGCTGGGCATCGCCCGCAAGACCGACACCGGCATCGAACAGCGGGTTCACCCCTGCATGGTGCCGGTCAAGGCTCCCATCGCCCGCGTCGACGGCGTGTTCAACGCCGTGGTGGCCGAGGGCGATTTCGTCGGCCGCTCCATCTATGAAGGCCGTGGCGCCGGTGCCGGTCCCACCGCCTCGGCGGTGGCCGCCGATCTGGTGGACATCGCGCGCGGCTGCCGCACCCCGACCTTCGGCGTGCCGGTGGGCGCGCTGAAGGCCCTGCCCGCCGCGCCGCTGGCGGCGCGCCAGGGCGCCTATTACATGCGCCTGACGGTGGTGGACCGCCCCGGCGTACTGGCCGACGTCGCCGCCGCCCTGCGCGACGAGCAGGTGTCGGTGGAACAGATGATCCAGCCGGGCCGCGCCCCGGGCGAGACCGTGCCCATGGTCATGACCCTGCACGACACCGACGAGGCCGCCATGGAACGCGCCGTGGCCCGCATCGGCAAGCTGCAGGCGGTGGTCGAGCCGCCGCGCATCATCCGCATCGAGCATATGTAAGGGGCCGCACCGCATGCCCAACAAAATTTTCGTGCCGCCGCCGCAGGCGCTGGACCGCAATCTGGCGCTGGAGGTGGTGCGCGTCACCGAAGCCAGCGCCCTGGCCGCCGGGCGCTGGGTCGGGCGCGGCGACGAGAAGGCGGCGGACGAAGCCGCCTCGGCCGCCATGCGCGAGGCCCTGAACAGCCTTGCCATGGACGGCATCATCGTCAACGGCGATGCCGACGATACCGCCCGGCCGCTGCATGACGGCGAACATGTGGGCACCGACAAGGGGCCGCGCGTCGATATCGCCCTGACCGCCATCGAGGGCGTCACCATCTGCGCCAAGGCCAGCCACAACGCCCTGTCGGTGGTCGCCGCCACCGATTCCGGGTCGTTCCTGCATGTGCCCAAGGGCGTGTACATGGAAAAGATCGCGGTCGGCGGCCGTCTGCCCAAGGGCATCATCGACCTGGACCGCGAGCCCGAGGAAAATCTGGCCCGCGTCGCCGCCGCCAAGGGCATGGCCGTCACCGACCTGACGGTGTGCATGCTGGACCGCCCGCGCCACGCCGAATTGCTGGGCCGCATCTATGATTCCGGCGCCCGCGTGGTGCTGATCGAGGACGGCGACGTCTCGGGCGCCATCGCCGTCGGCCTGCCGGAAACCGGGATAGACCTCTATATGGGTTCGGGCGGCGCCGCCGAGGGCGTGCTGGCCGCCGCTGGCCTCAAGTGCCTGGGCGGGCAGATGCAATGCCGCCTGATGCTGCGCAGCGAGGACGAGAAGCAGCGTGCCCGCCGCGCCGGTATCGAAGACCTCCATGCCAAGTGGGACGTGGACCAGATGGTGCGCGGCGACGTCATGTTCGCCGCCACCGGCATCACCGACGGCCATCTGCTGAAGGGCGTGCGTTTCCACAAGGGCGGCGCAATCAGCCATTCCATGGTCATGCGGTCCATGACCGGCACCATCCGCACGCTGACCGCGCGCCACGATTTCGACCGGCACATCAAACTGCACGACCGATGAGCGGCCCCGCCAGCGCCCCCGCCTTGACCCCCGACGCCTTTCTGGGCGTCGAACGGTCGCTGACGGGCCGGCGCTGGCAGGCGGCGCCGGGCGATCCCCGGCTGGCCATGACCCTGGCCCAGCGCCTGGGCATTCCCGAAGTGGTGGGCCGGGCGCTGGCGGCGCGCGGCATCGGCCTGGACGATGCCGAGCTGTTCCTGGCCCCCACCCTCAAGCATCTGCTGCCCGATCCCTTCCACCTGAAGGACATGGACCGCGCCGCCGAACGGCTGGCCCGCGCCGTCATGGGCGGCGAGACCATCGGCATCTTCGGCGATTACGACGTGGACGGCGCCACCTCGTCGGCGCTGTTGCGGGTGTTCCTGCAATCGGTGGACGCCAATGTGCGCGTCCACATTCCCGACCGCATCACCGAGGGCTACGGCCCCAACGCCCCGGCCCTGCTGCGCCTGCAATCGGAAGGCGTCGGCGTGGTGGTGACGGTGGATTGCGGCACCACCGCCTATGCGCCGCTGGCCACCGCCGCCGAGGCGGGCCTGGACGTCATCGTGGTCGATCACCACGAAGCCGAGCCGGAACTGCCGCGCTGTTACGCCCTGGTCAATCCCAACCGCCTGGATGAAAGCAGCCCGCACGGCCATCTTGCCGCCGTCGGCGTCACCTTCCTGGTGGCGGTGGCGGTCAACCGCGTCCTGAAGCAACAGGGCTGGTACCAAAATCGCCAAGCCCCCGATCTGCTGCAATGGCTGGACATCGTGGCGCTGGGCACGGTGTGCGACGTGGTGCCGCTGAAGGGCGTCAACCGCGCCCTGGTCACCCAGGGGCTCAAGGTCATGGCGCGGCGGGCCAATGTCGGCCTGTCGGCGCTGGCCGACGTGGCCGGGGTCAAGGAACGGCCCGACGCCTATCACCTGGGTTATGTGCTGGGGCCGCGCGTCAATGCGGGCGGCCGCGTCGGCGAGGCCGAGCTGGGCACCCGCCTGCTGGCCAGCGACAACCCGGCCGAAGCCGCCGAGATCGCCAAGCTGCTGGACGGCTACAACAAGGACCGCCAGGAGATCGAGGCCGCCGTGCTGCAACAGGCCATGGAGCAGGTGGAAGGTCATGCCGATGACGGCCTGCCGCTGGTGCTGGCGGCGGCCGAGGACTGGCATCCCGGCGTCATCGGCATCGTCGCCGGACGGCTGAAGGAACGCTACAACCGCCCGGCCTGCGTGATCGCACTGGATGGTGCCGAGGGCAAGGGCTCGGGCCGCTCGGTCCCCGGTTTGGATCTGGGCGCCGCCATCATCGCCGCCCGCCAGGCCGGGGTGCTCAAGGCCGGTGGCGGCCACGCCATGGCGGCAGGCTTCACCGTGCTGCGCGAGAAGCTGGACGAGTTCCGTGCCTTCCTGGCCGACCGCCTGCAAGCCCAATTGACCGGTGAGCTGGTGCCGATCCTGGAATTGGACGGCGCGCTGGATTGCGCGGGCTGCACCACCGATCTGATCGACACCCTCAAGCAATTGGGGCCGTTCGGCGCGGGCAACCCGGAACCGCGCTTCGTCGTGACCAATGCCCGCATCATCAAGGCCGACGTGGTCGGCAACGGCCACGTGCGGGTGATCCTGAAGGGCGCCAACAATTCCAGCCTGAAGGCCATCGCCTTCCGCGCCGCCGACAGCGACATGGGACAGGCGCTGATCGCCAGCCGGGGCGAATCCTTCCATCTGGCTGGAACCCTGCGCGCCGACACCTGGCAGGGCTCGACCTCGGTGCAATTGGTCATCGAGGACGCCGCCTTCGCGCGTTAATAGGCCGCCGTCCGTGCTGGCGGAATGAGCCAGCGGTAACACGGATGAACACAGATGGGGGGGGATAGGCACGGATAATCGACGGTCTCCTCCGTCATGGCCGTGCTTGACACGGCCATCCACGCGGCGCCGCCCAGAGGCTTGTTTAAAAAGGCTTTCCTATAGAAACCACATAAATCGCCGGGTCAGGCCTACTTCTGTCCTGTGTGGACGGCCCGGCCATGACGGCATAGGGTAAGAACGCCACGCGACACGTTTTTCCGCAGCCCCTTAGCCCACCCTTTCCGCCACCGCGCGGCTGAAATCCTCGGCCGCCATGGGGCGCCCCAGCAGATAGCCCTGCCCCAGGCCGCAGCCCATGCGGTGCAACAGGGTCAGCTGTATTTCCGTCTCGATGCCCTCGGCCACCACCTCGGCAGAGAAGGCGCGCGACAAATTGGTGACGGCGCCGACGATGGAGCGGCTGGTTTCGTCGTCGGACAGCCGCCGCACGAAGGATTGGTCCAGCTTCAGGCAGGTGAACGGCACCTGATGCAGATAGGCCAGCGAGGAATAGCCGGTGCCGAAATCGTCGATGGCGATCTTCACCTCCATGCCGCGCAATTCCGCCAACCGGCTGGTTCCCATCAGCCCCTGGGGCAGCAGGCAGGATTCGGTGACTTCCACCGCCAGATTGTGCGGCGGCAGGCCGGTGCGGCGCAGCGTCGCCTCAAGCTGTTGCAGATAATCCGATTGCATGAGCTGACGGCCCGAGACGTTGACATGCACGTCGGCGTCGTCGGGCATCACCCCCTGGTCCAGCCATTGCCGCATCTGGCGACAGGCGGTCTCCAGCACGAATTGGCCCAGGGACAGGATCAGCGGCGATTCCTCGGCCAACGGGATGAACTGGGCCGGGGAAATCCAGCCACGCCGGGGATGGTTCCAGCGCACCAGCGCCTCGCACCCCACCAGGGCGCGGTCGGACAGGCGGCAGATAGGCTGATAATGAACGCGCAATTCGCCGTCGGCCACCGCCCGCCCGAGATCGCCGATCAGCCGCACCGTATCCCCCGCCTGCAGCTCCATTTCGGGAGCGAAGGCCAGCAGCGAGCCGGGGCCGCGCCGCTTGGCCTCGGTCATAGCCAGACCGGCGCGACCGATCCACAGATCGCGGCAGCCGCCCTCCAGTTCGCCACCCACGTACCCGATGCACACCGACAGCCGCAATTCGTCGCCGCCCAGCGGGAATGGCTCCAGGAACGCCGCCAGCAGACGGCGGCCCAAATTGGCCCATTGCTCGGGATCGTCGCCGGGGATCAGGGCGACGAACTCGTCCCCGGCGAAGCGGCCGATCAGGGCATTGTCCCCGGTCTCGCGGGCGATGCGCTCGGCCACCGCCGCCAGCAACACGTCGCCGGTGTGATAGCCGACGCCGTCATTGATGGTGCGGAAACGGTCCAGCCCCAGGCGGAACAGCACACCGCCGCCGCCCTGTTCGGCCAGACGGTCGAATTCCTCGGTAAAACCGGCGCGGGTCAGGACACCGGTCAGGGAATCCACGCAAATCTGCTGCCGCAGGCGGCCGAAGGATTGTTCCAGCCGCCCGACCATGACGTTGAAGGCACTGACCAGTTCCTCGGCTTCGGACACCATGGGGGTGCCGGTCAGCGGACTGGGCCATTCGCCGCGCGCCAGTTCCTTGGCGGCGCGGGCGGCGGTGCGGATGGGTTGCGCCAGATGGTTGACCAGCCACAGACCGAACATCAGCCCGAACACCAGCACCACCATGGTCATGATGGTGACGCCGCGCTGGCTGGCGCGGATATCGCCCAGCACCTCGGATTCCGGCAAGGCGACCACGATCCGCCAGTTCAGGCCGGGGGCGCGGTAGGGCACCATTTCCGCGAACAGGGTGATGTCATCGGCACCGGCGCGGATGCGCAGCCGCTCTTGCCCCTGAATATGCTCGGCCACCGCACGCAACAACGCACTGCTGTCGGCCACCAGCGGCAGGCGGCGGGCCGTCGTGCCGCCGCATCCTTGATCACCCGCGACCGCCACCGATTCCGGCCGGGAATGGGCGACCAGGCACCCCTCGGCGTCGATGATGGCGATGTCACCGCCACTGTCGCCCTTGAGCTGCCGCAGGTAATCGGACAGGTGGTTGAGGTTGGTGTCGATGTCGGTCACCCCGACCAGCAGGCCCGAGGACAGCCGCACCGGCTGCACCGCCGATACGGTCAGGTCGGCGCGTTCGTCCCAATTGGCATAGATGGGGGACCATACCGGACCGTCAGCGGCCAAGCCCGCCTGATACCACGGGCGGATACGGGCGTCGTACAGACCGAAATCCCCCACCTGCCGGTCGAAGCGTCCCCCTTCCAGGGCGACCAGATGCCCCTCGGTGCGGCGGTCGCGGCGCATGGCCGTCAGACGGTTCGCGTCAGGGATACGGCGGATTCCGACGAAATCGCCATTGGTGGCGCCGAACGCCACATAGGTCACCGAGGGGATGTCCCGCACAACGCGCGGCATCAGGCGCCGGATATAGGCCTCGACCTCCTCCATGCCGTCATCGCCGCCGTCATGCAGGCCCTGAGCGTCGATTTCCTCGGCCAGTTGGCTGCTCAACTTGAAAGAATAGCCCAGGAAGGTATCCAGGTGGCTGGCCACCGAATGCGACCACACCGCCAGCACGCGGTTGGCGGCGGTGTCGGCGGCGCTGACCGAATATTGCCGGAACAGCAGCAGGAACACCGCCGCCAGCACCAGCGGGATCAACACGAGCGGCAGAGTAAAGGCCTGCTTGAGCGTGAAGAAACGCCTGTGTTCCATGCCGTCGCCCTCTCTCCGCACGGCAATCCCGGGGGCGGATTTGAAACCATGCCGTTCGCCCCATGTCGAAAGCCTATATCACCTCGACAAGGCCGCGACAGGGCGGAACGGCGGTCTCCGACCACAGTCGGAGGCGGCCTCCACTGATGAGCGGAGACATACCCCCGCCGACTCGCAAAAACTCCCATTGTCAAATGATTACCCAGAAGGGCTGCCGCGTGATCGATCGTTAACTGTCCTTGACCCTCTGGTATTACAAGTGAACATCCAATTTAAAATCCGGGGGAGAAGTCCCATGCCCAATCCCATGAAAAAAGCCGGATGGCTGGCGGTCGCCGCGCTGGGCGCGGTGGCGCTGGGCGTCATCGCGCTGAAGCGTGGCGAAAGCATCAACGCGCTGTGGCTGGTGGTCGCAGCGGTATGCAGCTATTTCGTCGCTTTCCGCTTCTATGGTCTGTTCATCGCCAACACCGTGCTGGCCGCCGACGGCAGCCGCCCCACTCCGGCGGTGCGCCGCAATGACGGCCTCGACTACGTCCCGACCAACAAATACGTGCTGTTCGGCCACCATTTCGCCGCCATCGCGGGCGCCGGTCCGCTGGTCGGCCCGGTGCTGGCCGCGCAGATGGGCTATCTGCCCGGCACGCTGTGGATCATCGCGGGCGTGGTGTTCGCGGGCGCGGTTCAGGACAGCATGGTTCTGTTCTGCTCCATGCGCCGCGACGGCCGCAGCTTAGGCGACATGATCCGTTCGGAAATGGGACCGGTGGCCGGTTCCATCGCCTCGGTCGGCGTGCTGCTGATCATGATCATCATCCTGGCGATTCTGGCCATGGTGGTGGTCAAGGCGCTGGCGGGCAGCCCGTGGGGCACCTTCACGGTGTTCGCCACCATTCCGATCGCCATCCTGATGGGCATCTACAGCCGCATCCTGCGGCCCGGCCGCATCGGCGAGATGAGCGTCATCGGCTTCATTCTGCTGATGGCCGCCCTGGTCTATGGCCGCAACGTCGCCGAAAGCGAGACCCTGGCGCCGTTGTTCACCTATACCGGCAAGCAACTGGCCCTGATCATCATCGGCTACGGCTTCGTCGCCTCGGTGTTGCCGGTGTGGCTGTTGCTGGCGCCGCGCGATTATCTGTCCACCTTCCTGAAGATCGGCGCCATCGTCGCGCTGGCGCTCGGCATCGCCATCGTCATGCCGCCCTTGAAGATGCATGCCATCACCCAGTTCGTTGACGGCACCGGCCCGGTGTTCAAGGGCCATTGGTGGCCGTTCCTGTTCATCACCATCGCCTGCGGCGCGGTGTCGGGCTTCCATGCCCTGATCAGCTCGGGCACCACGCCCAAGATGATCGAGAACGAGAATCAGGTCGCCTTCATCGGGTACGGCGGCATGCTGATGGAATCCTTCGTGGCCGCCATGGCCATGGTGGCCGCCAGCGTCATCGAGCCCGGCATCTACTTCGCCATGAACAGCCCCGGCGCGGTGATCGGCGGCGACGTGGTCGCGGCCGCGGCCAAGATTTCGTCGTGGGGCTTCATCGTCACCCCCGAGATGCTGACCGAGATGGCCAAGGACGTGGGTGAAACCACCATCCTGTCGCGCACCGGCGGCGCGCCGACCCTGGCGGTGGGCATGGCCTACATCTTCTCGAACGTCATCGGCGGCAAGGCGATGATGGGTTTCTGGTACCATTTCGCCATCCTGTTCGAGGCGCTGTTCATCCTGACCGCCGTGGACGCGGGCACCCGTGCCTGCCGCTTCATGGTCCAGGACATGGTCGGCTCGCTCTACGAACCGTTCCGCGCCACCCATAACTGGGCCAACAGCCTGATCGCCACCGGCATCTCGGTGTTCATGTGGGGCTATATCCTGTACGCGGGCGTGGTCGATCCGTTCGGCGGCATCAACAGCCTGTGGCCGCTGTTCGGCATCTCCAACCAGATGCTGGCGGGCATGGCGCTGATCATGATCACCGTCATCCTGTTCAAGATGAAGCGCGAGCGTTGGGCCTGGGTCAGTGCCGCACCGGCCCTGTTCCTGCTGGTCTGCACCACCTGGGCGGGCCTCGAGAAGATTTTCTCCAGCAACCCGGCCATCGGCTTCTTCGCCCTGGCCGACAAGTACAGCAAGGCCATGGACGCCGGAACCATCCTGGCCCCGGCCAAGAACATGGAGGACATGGCCCGCGTGGTGCACAACAACATGATGGACGGCGTTCTGTCGGTCATGTTCGTGTTGGTGGTGGCCGCCATGGTGGTTTACGGCGTGGTGGCCATCCGCCGCGCCATGACCAGCGACAAGCCCACCGCCCACGAGGTGGACGGCCCGGCCGCCGCCGTTCCGGCGGGGAAAGCCAGCCATGCTTAACGACCTCAAGCTGATCAAGGACCGCCTGGTGCAGATGAGCCGCCTGATGGTGGGCATCCCGGACTACGACGCCTATGTGGCGCACCGTTTCGTCCAGCACCCGGACGAGCCGGTCATGACCTACGAGGAGTTCTTCAAGAACCGCCAGGACGCCCGCTACGGCGTCGGCAGCGGCACCATCAAGTGCTGCTGAGGCGGTAAACCTGAACGCGGCGGCCCCGGAAACGGTGCCGCCGCATTTTTTTTGCGAAATTTGCAAAACAGCCCTTGCCAACCCCCTCTACCACGGCTATTAAAGCGCCCTCGCAGCGCCTCGTCCCCTTCGTCTAGAGGCCTAGGACACCGCCCTTTCACGGCGGCGACACGGGTTCGAATCCCGTAGGGGACGCCAATCTTTTCAAGGCGCTAGCCGCAACCCGCCCTCCTCGCCGGAAAATGCGGGACAAAATGCGGGACAAACCTCACCGTTGACGACTGAATCCGACCGCGCATAACCTACTCGCTTCTGGTGAGGAATGGGGTTGATGCATGGCGACGGTTACGCCGCGGACAGACCGCAAGGGCAAGGTCATTGGCTATCAGGCCAAGCTGCGGCGCGTGGGGTTCGCGCCGCAACCAGCTTCCCGCGTCTTCAACACCGAGAAGGAAGCGCGGAAGTGGGCGGGGTTCATGGAGACCCGCATGGACAACGGCGAATTCCGGATTGCGGATGCGCCGGCGGCCAAGCGCCCCAGCCTTACCGTCTCCGATGCCCTCGATCGATATGAGACTGACCTGAAGGTCCGCAATGGGGACGGCGCCAATGTGTCCCGCGTTCGCCAGCACCTCCCGACCACCATCCTCGACCTGGTCATCGCGGAACTAACCGTTGACGATCTGCGAGCTTGGCGGGACGGGCTGGTGAATTCGCTGGCCTCAGCCACGGTCAATCGGACGCTCACACCCCTCCGGGCGGCACTGAATCTGGCAGCGGATTCCGACCAGGGACGAACCATCCTCTCGCGAGCCGCCTGGGAGATCGGGCTGAAAAGCCTCGCCGACGCTGAGGAAGCGCGGAACGTCGTGCTGGCGGATGGGGTCATCGCCAAGCTGGTTGCGGCGGCCTACGGCGAAAGTCACGCGTTCGGTCTGTTTGTCGAGGTAGCCGCAGTCACGGGCAGCCGCTGCAGCCAGATCGCCGGCTTGACCGTGGGAGACCTGCAGACGGGTCACGAGCCCCGATTGATGATGCCCAGCTCCAAGAAGGGCAAGGGCGTAAAGAGCGTAAAGCGCCAGCCGCTGCCGATCCCCAACCCCCTTGCGGACAAGCTAGCGAAAGCTGCCAAAGGACGGCGCGACGCGGACAGCCTGTTGCTGCGGAACACTGGGGAACGGTACACCGATTCCAACCATCACGTTCGCCCTTGGGCACGCGCCCGCAAGGCAGCCCAGCTGGACGCCGACGCGATCGCCCCTTACGCGCTGGAAGAGGTGACGATCTACGCGCTACGCCATTCGAGCATTGTCCGGCAAATTCTCCGGAGCGTGCCCCTCAGAGTGATCGCCGCCTTGCACGACACCAGCATCGCGATGATCGAGCGCAACTACAGCCGCTACATCACCAATCATGCCGACGGCATCGCCCGCGCGGCACTACCGACATTCACCGTGGTTGCGCCACCTCCGACACCCGCGCCGGCGCGACCCGCCATGGAAGGCTCGTGCCGACACGGGCACAGCTACCGGGAATTCCCTCCATACATCAATGCGAATGGCAGCGTCGTCTGCGCGGAATGCACGCGGCAGAGGGTGGCCAAACGAAAGGCGGCGAAGCGGCAAGCCGCCATTCCTTGTCCCTCCTGAATATTCCGCCCACACGACGCCCCTGCCCGTTACGTTCTTCGCATTGCTTGACGGCGCGTTAGGTCGTGTATTAAGGGTAAATCGTTGCCCCCGGAGCCCAGTGGAGGGGGAAACCGCAGCCCGTGATGCGCGGCTTGCACCACTGAGGACTGGGCATCGCGCATATTTGCGTGGCCGACGTCTCGATTCGGCTTCTGAGACCAGAGTCTCACGGAGCCAGAGGTGCGCCCTACTTCCAAAAACCGCATTCCCGCTGCGCAACGGCAGTGGCTGAGCCGTGCCGACATCGTGGCCGAATGGCCGATTTCCTACTGCACGCTGGCCAGCATCCCCCAGTCGCTCTTACCGCGCGCCGACATTGGGAAGAGCGCGGCCTATGACCGCGCTGATGTCGAAGCCTTGTTCGCCAAGCTGAAAGGACGAAGCCTCGCCGACTTGGTCCGCGAGGCGAGCGCGAGCCAAGCCACAAACCGGCGCCGCGGCCGCCCACGTCAAGAGGCAGCCAGAGACACCGGGGACGCGCGATGACAAGCGCTCGGTACGCCCCCACCCAATTGGCATTCGACGTTCTGTTCGATGCGTTGCCAGACGTCACCCTTCGCGATCAGCGAGATGCGCTGGAGCGACCGCTGGTCAGTCTCTCAAAAAGGATCCGGTTCACCGCCGAAGAGTTTCGGTTCGGCGACCTCGTGGTCAGGGTTGATCCCCATCAGCGGCACGGACGGCCAACCATATGGGATTACGACATCATCATTTACCTGCTTGGGCAGGTGAATGCCCGCTTTCAGCGGCAGCGCGACGGAAATTCGGGTGAGAACAGGTGGAGGCGTCGCTTTGCCGCTGGGTAGACGGATGCGCTCTGCCGCCCCATCGCCTTCCTGCTGACCGGCGGCCAAGTCGCCGATTGCACCGCCGCCGACACCTTGCTTGACGCCATGCCCAAGACCGGCATCCTGCATGGTGACAAGGGCTATGACAGCAACGCCGTCCGCGCCAAGATCGAAAGCATGGGCGCCGCGCCCAACATTCCACCCAAGGTCAACCGGCGCTGGAAGAATTGCTTCTCGCCAGTCCTCTACCGGGACCGCAACGCCATCGAGCGCATGTTCTGCCGTCTCAAGGACTTCCGCAGGATCGCGACCCGATATGATCGCAAGGCCGTCAACTTCATGGCGGCAGTCTGCATCGCTGCCACCGTCAGCTACTGGTTATGAGTCCTGACCCTAGCAGGTGACCCCATTTGCCAACTGGCTACCCAGGGCTTCGATTGAAGGTTATGCTCCGCCGATTACTGACCTTTGGCGCTAGCGAAACCGGGAGGAGATGGATGCCATTGAAAGACGGTAGCCCAGAGGATTACGGTGGGTCGGCGGTTCGTCACTTCAAAGATGCAGACCTCCTCCGGCAAGGAGGACGCCTGGACAACGCAGGGCACCTCATAGGCTTTGCGGCAGAGTGCGCCATCAAACACCGTATTGAAGCGCTTGGAACGGATGAGCGCTCTCCCGACTTGCACCTACCCCATATCTTGCCAGCGGCCAGAAAGCGCCTAGGCGAGAGGGTCGGCTATCGGAGTATGTACGAGATCATCAGGCAAGATATATTTAAGGGATGGTCTGTGGATCACAGATACGCGCAGGATGGTCGAGTTCAAAATGACGTGCTAGAGGAATGGTTCGCCATCACCAAGCGTCTATTTGCCGCAGCCAACATTCGGGTGAGGTTGCCATGAGAGAGCAGGTTCGTTTTGATAACTCCCTCATTGCATTTGTTGATCTGGTCGCCGCACGCTGGGGCGAATCTTCAATTCATTCAAACGTGTTCCTTCGCGATGCAGTTGGACGCTTGACCTTCGTCGTAATCGACAGCAGCCATGATGGTGAAAGTCGAGCTAAGCTGGCCAAGGAAGCCGCCGACCTGCTCGGAAACTATGTTGATGCTGACGGCTTTGCAGTAGCCACACCTGAAGAGTTGTTTGATGATAGCTTGAGAGATCAGGCCACAGGGTGGGCAATACCCGTCGAGAGCGAACGCTTTAGCGGAACCGTACGACTGATCGATCGACGCGTCGTCGGCGCAGATTGGCTTAGGACCCCGGCATCTGCTCCAAATTGGCCTGTGCGGTTGGTATTCGCATCCCTCAAGGGTGGGGTGGGGCGCTCTACTGCGCTTTGTGTACTCGCTTCTCATTTAGCCGCGCGAGGACTTCGCGTGCTAACCGTTGACATGGATTTGGAGGCACCTGGCCTTGGCAACATGTTACTGTTGCCCGACACCCTTCCTGAATTTGGACTACTTGATTACCTCGTTGAAACAGCCCTGAATCCCATCGATCAGCAATTCTACGTCGATATGATTGGCCATTCATGGCTGAGTGGGGGCAAGGGCACGGTTGACGTAATTCCAGCCTTGGGCAGCCGATCTCTAAAAACACCAATAAACGTTCTTGCCAAGATCGCACGCGCATATCTTGAACAATCAACGGCGCAATCAGGCACCTCGACCGTTACGGATAGAATGGAAGCGCTGCTTCAGCACATTTCAGACCAGTCGAGCCATGATGTTATTTTGATTGACGCACGCGCCGGCCTACATGAGACAACGGCAACGGCGGTTGCTGGCCTCGGCGCCGAGGTCTTTCTTTTTGGAATTGACCAACCCCAGACCTTTGCGGCGTATGAGCTCCTGTTTTCGCACTTAGCGACTCTGCCGGGAGAAGATTGGCGAGACAGGCTCCACATCGTCCATGCGAAGGCCGATCTTGCGGACGAACATTCTCGCGACAACTTTGCGCTACAGATGGTGGAATTAATGTCGCGGTATATATGGCCCGAACATGTTCCGAACAACGTCGGATTTCCTGACGAACTCAAAGACGTTTTCGATATCGAGTGGGATGAAGATATCGATGATGATGATATTTTCTTTGAAGTTGAACATGTCTCAGAACCTGTGGTGGCCATCGGAGAAAACTCAGAGTTCCGAACTTTCGACCCGCGCACGGCCCCGGACCGCCTCACCGAGAGTGTTTACGGAGCTGTCTTTGGGCCATTTCTGCAACTAGCGGATAGCCTAATCTCTCAAGCCACCCCCCAAGGCCAGGGCGTTGCCCCATGACGAAAATCGATTACCCCTCAATTCGGCGCACGCTTTCTACCCTCTCCACTGATCATGATGCTGACGGCGAACATCGGCCGCAGGTTGGGGAAGTTTTTGCGCCGGAACAACACGCCGCTGCCCTTGCCCCCTCTACGCTCGTTGTTGTTGGCGCTAGGGGGGCTGGCAAGAGCTTTTGGGCGGGCGTCCTCGGGCAAGAGGATACGCGGGAATTGGCTGCAAAAGCCTATCCCCAACTAGGCCTTGATCGCTTGGTCGTGCGGTTCGGCTATAACGGCTTCGGCGGCGAGGGGGCGGTTGACAGCGCAACGATCGAAGCCCGCATTCCCGACACGAGCGACCGGAGCCAAGTAGTTTTTTTCTGGCGAATCGTCATTCTTCGATGCGCCCGCATGGCTGCTGGAATCGCTGGAGAAGGCGAAACAATCAGCAAACTGATGAAGCACTATTCAGATCCTGAAGATCTGGAAGTGGAAATGGCTGCCATCGACAAAAGATTTCATTCTGAAAAAAAGACGTTTCTTGTTGTTTTTGACGCGCTTGATACTCTGGCGCGCGAGTGGCGGAGGCTCACTGCGCTAACGGATGGCCTATTTGAGGCGGCGTGGTCTCTGCGGGCAAGAATGGCCATCCGAGCAAAGATATTCATTCGTCCTGACCAGCTAAATGATGAGGCACTGCGTTTCGTCGAGCTGCCAAAACTGCGTAGCGGGCGGGTCGAGCTTCTCTGGGGGCGCACCGACCTATACGGCCTACTCTACTCGCGCATAGCCGAAGCAGAACGGCATAATCACCGTGCATTCTCCAACTTGGCAGCCGCTGTCGGGGCTCCACTCCCGACAAAGACCATCGATCGGCTCAGACACTGGAAACTGGCTATCGATGAAGCCACCCAGAAGCTGCTTATGGAACGCCTATCCGGACTGTATATGGGCAATGGACGGAATAAGGGAGCGACTTATCCCTGGACGTACAACCACTTGGCGGATGCGAAGGGGATCGTCACGCCTCGCAGCTTTCTTAAGCTTTTTGTCGAAGCAGCAAAGCACAACCAGGTTCCGACTGGACAGGTCCTAACACCTGAGGGAATCCGACACGGGCTGAGAGAGGCCTCGAAAGTGCGCGTCGAGCAGCTAGCCGTCGAGTACAGATGGGTGAAGCGAGCACTGGCACCCCTGGCTGGCATTAAGGTGCCCTGCGACCGAGAGGACATCTACGACCTCTGGCAACAGAGCAACACCGTGAAAGTCATCCTAACAGCGGCCCAAAAGGAAGGGTTTCTGCCTCCCTTCCCCAACCGATCGACTGGCGACAAGGAGGAATTGCTTGAAAATGCCATGGAGAGGATCGGCGTATTGACCTATCGCTCGGACGGCCGCATTGACATGCCAGACCTTTTCCGAATTGCGGCCCGCATGTTTAAGCTGGGTGGCGTCGCTCTGCGGGGCAAGTCGTAATGGCCGGGGCAGGCTGTTGGCGCGGGACACTTTGGGGGACATTCCAACCGCACAAATGCGGAATAATGCGGAATGACAAGGAAGCTTCGCGGCAAAAATATTTTTTATTTTCAATTGAATGCAGCAAAATCAAAGCATAGCCCCGACCGCGCGATCAGCCCTTTCACGGCGGCGACACGGGTTCGAATCCCGTAGGGGACGCCACTTCTGCGAATCACCATATAAATCAATGACTTGCAAAGTGGGCTCCCCCGCATGTGCATCACGTATGTGGTACACAGGGGATGCCAACTTGGCCATACCGTATCTCGTCAAGCGCCGCGCCGGATGGTATATCCGAATCCGCACCCCTGCCGACCTTAGGCCGGGCCTCGGCGAGCATGTTGTCCGCACCCTTCAGACGACCGACCTCGCCGCCGCCCGCGGTCATGCCCTGCGCATCGCGGCCGGGATGCCATGGGTGTGGCAAGAGCTAAGACGAGAAGCCGTGAAAATCCTGGGTAAAGACATAGACGATCTCGCCGCCGAGGATCTAGCCGGGTGCGAGCGCGAGCAAATCCTGGCCGATTTCGACCGACTTGGAACGGATGACCGGCAGCGGCTAAGAGCTCGCATGGATAAGATTCTTGATGAACAATCCAAAGCACGGGGACGCCGCCGACCAAACCACGGATGAGATTATCGCCGACCTCGTCTTGCGAACTGCTGGCTGGGAAATCACCCAGGCCTATGTGCCGAGCGGCAAACGACGTTCGCCGGAAGCGCAACGCAAGGCGAAAAGCCGCCAGAACCAACGAGAGCAAGGGATCCGCCAGTTCAATGCGCCGGTGCGCGAAGAGCATTACCAACAGGTCACCGAAGCGGTGAGCGCCCTTGGCGTCGCGGGACCCGGGTACACGCTCATGGTTGTCAGCGAGATCCTGATGACCGTGGTGCAGGAACTGGAAAAGGCCGTTGCGGCAGGAAAGAGCGTGCACACCGCTCTGGCCGAGGCAGAGCGGAAACACCGCCCACCCTCGACGGAAACAGAGAAAGCAGCGGCACAGGAGAAACATCGGGCATACGAAGTCGGCAGCCGAGCCCTCGCCGTGACGGGATGGCAGCGCAATCTTCTCAAACGAATACTTCCCCTTGACCGGATTGGTGGCGGCGGAAACGCGGAGCAGTTCCAAAACCCCAAATCGCGAAACACCCGCCGCCAATCAGTCAACCGGAAATAGCTTCGCGCAGAGATACGCCATTCGGCCTTCTCGAAATTCCCCATTGTTGTTGGGAAATATCGTGGACTTTCTTCGCCCAGAAAACGACCGGCCGACAGATTCCTGCCGCATCTGCGTCAGCGCGCCCCACTCTGTGCCGGTCCAATGGCTCCAACAACTCCGACACCGATTTTATCCCCGCGTGTGCGGGGAACACGAAGTACGTGCCGGAGCGTCGCACAGCCGGGCCGGTTCATCCCCGCGTGTGCGGGGAACATCCCTGGACATGATCCTGGCGGGCAAGGCGCAGCGGTTCATCCCCGCGTGTGCGGGGAACATCTCGGAAATCTTGAAAAGGCCGTTAGCGACCTCGGTTCATCCCCGCGTGTGCGGGGAACATACCGCGTGTCTGCCGCCGCAACGGTATAGAGGCGGTTCATCCCCGCGTGTGCGGGGAACATTTCGACGCAGGCAGCAGCGATATCGCCCTGGCCGGTTCATCCCCGCGTGTGCGGGGAACATGTGCCCCGGATTCGTCGTTGAACCACAGCACGCGGTTCATCCCCGCGTGTGCGGGGAACATTCTTTCTGGAGAGCGCTGTTTTCTCACGATTTTTAAGAGCCCCTTGATCGTACCAGAAAATTCAGCAATCGGAAGGTGTATCGTCGGGCAGTGACGGGGGCAGGAAGGACACCAGTTTCAGGCCGTCGAAATCCACCGGAATGCGGCGGTCGGCGCCCAGGGTCTGGAAGTCGAATCCCATGGATGTGGGGGCGGCCCAGGCCATGACCGCCGAGCCGTTTTCCAAGCCGGCCTCAAGGGTTTGCCAGATCATTTCGCGCATGCGGGCCGACGCGCGCCCGATATAAATCCCGGCGCGGATTTCCAGCAGCCAGACGGCCAGCCGTCCCCGCAGACGGGGCGGGGCGTTTTCAACCACGATGACCAGCATCACCGAACGGCTTGGGATCGGGAAAAGCGGGGCCTACCGCGTCTTCCGGGGTTTCGGGCGGTTCCAGACCACCGGCGGCCAGCACCTCGGCGATCAGCGGAATCAGGCGGCCCAGCAATTTGCTTTGGCGGAACGCATCGCGCAGGCTGCGCCTGACTTCGCCTTCCGGGTCGGCGGGCTGATCACGGGCGACGCGGAACGCCACCGGGACCGATACATCGAACTTCACGATGTCGGCGATGTCATACACGAACGACAGCGGCTTGCCGGTATGCAGGAACCCCAGGGCGGGCGCATATCCGGCGGCCAGAACGGCGGCTTCGGTCACGCCGTAAAGGCAGGCATTGGCGGCACTGACGCAGCGATTGGGAAGGTCTCCCCGGTCCCACGAGCGCGGGTCGTAATTGCGTCCTTTCCAGGAAACGCCGTATTGCTGCGCCAGCCCCTGATAGATGCGCTTGACCCGTGCGCCCTCGATGCCGCGCAACTGGTCCACACTGCGCCGCCCCGGCGGCTCTTCGCCGAAGCGCAGGGTGAACATGTGACGGACCACCCGGCGGCGCGCATCTTCGTCCAGGGCCAGTCTGGCCTGATACAGCAGGCGGTCGGCACGGGCGCCGCCAGGCTGGCCCGAGGCGTAAAGCCGCACGCCCGCCTCGCCCACCCAGATCAGCAACGTCCCGACACGGGCGGCCAGAGCGGCGGCGGCATGGGAAACGCGGGTCCCCGGTTCCAGCAGAATACAGGCCAGCGCCCCCACCGGCACATGCGTGCGCGTCCCGTTGGCATCGACCAGCACGAAGGCCCCATCCAGCACGTCAAGCTGGCCATAGCGCAGGAACACCATGGCCTCGCGCTCCTTCAGCGGCAACGGGCGCAACGGCGGCAGCATGATGGCCCCGCGATCAGGCCCGCCGGGCCAGGACCAGGCCGAAACCGAAGGCCTTGGCCGACCCCAGGCCGGTGAACAGCATGGCGGCACAGGCATCGGGGTCGGTGACCGTGACCTCGGCGGTCAGATCGGTTGCCGCCACCTTGACCGGCTGGCCCGCGCGGGTGCGGAAATGATGCAGCTCATACCCCTGCACGGCGGCGCTGCCCGGCAGGAGCGCGAAGCCATGGCGCCCACCCTCGCCTTCCAGCCAGCGAGGGATGGCCACCGCCGCCGCGTCGCGGCGGTCGGGCGCGGCGTCGCCCGCCGCCCTGCGGGTATGCACTTCGTCCATCACCACGTCGATCTTGCGGCGGCCGCCGCCGATGTCCTTGCGGCAGACGGCGTTGACCCGTGCCTTGAGCCTGAGGCGGTCACCCGCACGCAGATCCAGCCCATAGGGTTTGGTCTCGATGGCGAACAGGTTGTGGCCGTCCACCGGCTCGCGCGGGGATACCGCCATGAATTCCGGGCGCCCGCCCTGCCAATCCTGGCGATACAGAAAGTCGCGGCGCCGGTCGGGATCGTCGGAAAACAGCGACCACACCAGACGGTGGGTCTCGTAGGCCCCCAGGCGGTCGCCGAGCAGATGCAACAGCGACGAAGCCGAGGGTGCGTTGGAAAAGCGGATGCGGCTGATGAACATCATGCCGGTCCTCCGCCGGTCTTCTCCAGCACCGCCGCCTGTTCCCACCGTTCCTGGAACTGCCAGCGTCCGCGGTCGGCGGGCTGGTCGCGGCGGCGGCGGCGCAGGATGCGGCTCTCCTCCACCGGCGGCGGCGTCAGGTCGTCATCCCACAGCAATTCGGTCCGCCGTCCCGGACGGGGCAGGCGGTCCAGCCGCGCGCCCAGAATTTCGTCGCAGGCGGCCCAATGCCCGTCAGCCTCGGCCAAAGCCGAGGGCAGATCATCGGCGGCAGACAGCACCGGAACGGGCGGCAGGGACAGCGGGCAGCTCTTCCGTCCCAAATAGAGCACGAAAGCCGGCCGGCGCAAGGCCTCGGCCAGGGCACCCAGGGAATGGAGCGCACCGTCCCGCGCCCACACGGCCACCACCGCCAGGGCATCGGTGACATAGCCCCGCCGCGTCACCATGGTCTCGATCTGATCGAAGGGAACGGCCAGTTCATCCCGCCGGGTGGCGGGGTCGAAATTGCGCCGGGCGCGGGGGGCCTGGACGGTGTGATAATCCTCGATCAGGTTTCCGGGAGAATCCACCCGCACGGCAATGCCATAGCCATCGGCCAGGGCGGATTGGGCGGCGGCATCGTTGCGTTCAACGCCCAACGCCGCCCCCAGCAACCCCAGGATGGCCGAGCGGCTGGGATGGGGCTGGATCGGGCGCAGTTCCCCCACCGCCGGGACACCCCAGGCGGCCAGGGGGCCGTACAGACGGAACAGCAGAAAACGGGCCATGGCGGCGCCTTTCGCTCAGACTGCGGCGGGCGTCAGGTTTCCCGCCTCGCCGCCGAGGAAAGCCAGCAATCCGTCCAGACTGCCCACACCGCCCGATACATCGACCCGGTAGCGGTCGGCGGCGACGGCACCATAGGCGCGGTCCATGCGGGTCATGGTATCTTCCAGGGCGGTGACGGCCTTGCCCAGCATGCCGTCGCCCTTGACCGGAGTCAGATAGGCCACCGACAGGCTGCGCGGCGCGGCATCGCCCCGTTCGGCCAGGATGTACGAGGCATAGGCGCGCGAGGCGAAACTGGCCCGCTTGCCGCTGGGGCCGATGGTGGTGGCGGCCTCGGTCAGGGCCTGCACGGCGGCGGCGGCCAGATCGCGGTCGCCGCCCAGGTTGCGCGCCAGCAGATCGAAATCCACGCAGATATAGTGATAGAACAGGCCCGCGCCGAATCCCGTCTCGCCCACGAAACCGGCGCCCGCGCCGGATTCGTCATCCTCGGCACGGGTTTGCAGGTCGTCCACGGCGGTGAAGTAATCGTCCTCGATCTCGGTGCGGTGCACGGTCAGGGCGTGGGCCACCTCGGCGGCGGCCTCGACGTTGAAACGGGGAGTGCTGGCCAGCATGCGGCCGAACAGGGCGATGTCGGCCCCGCGCGGCACTTCCTTGACCACCGCGTCGGCCTCGGCCTTGTCCGGAACCTTGCCGGTTTCGGCCACCTTGGCGACAAGGGCATCCAGGGCCGCCCGCTCCGCCGGTCCGACGAAGGCCAGTTGGCCGGCCCGGAAGTCGTCCCCCACCTTGCCGTACACGGCTTCACCCAACAGCCTGGCGGTGGCGTCGGCCACCTTGACCTCCACTCCCTGGGCCAGCAATTGGGCATGCGCCTCGGCGGCCAGACGGCGGGTACGGATGGACAGCGCCCCCTCCAGCCGCTTGGCGAAAACCGGCGAGACGCGCCACGCCCGCTTCAACGCCTGCGAGGACACCCGCAGACGGGGCGCGCCGCCCATGAACGCCGATTTCGGCTGGCCGGTGTCGTCGCGGTTCAGATTGGACGGCGGATAGCTGGTCAGCAGGTGCAGTTGAATGAACATGGTTCCCCCTGGAATTGGGCGCTCAGGCGGCATCGGGTGCAGCGTCACCGCTGTCGGCATCGTCGTCGGCCAGCGGCAGGGCGTTGTAGAAGGCAAAGGCGAAATCGCGGGCGGCGCGCTCGCGCAATGGATCGCACGACAGGGCATAGGCCCAGCGGGCGGTGTCCCGCACATTGGCATGGCCCTTCAACTGGCCGATGAAGCGCCGCAACAGGCGCAGCACGTCGTCGGGACCGGCGGCCTGGAGCAGTTTGCGCAGGCGGATCGGGCTGACCTGACCGGCCAGGGCCTGGGGCAATCTGGCGCCGGGTTGATCAACGCGGATGGCGGCCAGCGCCACCGCCGCCACCGCCAGGGCGTCGGCATCCACCCGCACCAGCGGTTCCAGCCGCAGGCGCAGATCGTGGAAGGCGCGGATATAGGCGCAGGCCCCGGTGCCATCGGCCCGGCGCAAGGCGGCGCGCCCGCCCCGGTCGCTGCGGTCCAGCCTGGACCGCCACGCCGCAAGCTGGCGGGCGGCTTCGTGCTGGGCCGGGTCGTCCTGGGTTCTGGACAGGTCGAAAAGCGGGCGCTGGGGATCGTCGCTCATGCTCCCTCCGTCTTCCGCCTTGGGGATGCGGGTTTCTTGGCGGCCGGGGCCTGCGGCAGGTTCAGGGCCGCGCGGATCTTGCTTTTCTGCCCGGCGAAGGCGTTGCGCAGGATGATCCGGCCGGTCACCGGCCCGGCACGCTTGCTCAGGTCGCTTTCCTGGCGCAGATCGGCCAGTTCCACCGGCAGAATGTCGGTGGCCCGGTCATAGACCCGGAAAGCCGCCTGCGTCAGCACCGTCAGGAAGGCCCGGCGCACCGGCTCGGTGGCGCTGATTCCCAGGGCTTCGCCCGCCAGGGTGCGGTCGGTCAGGGTGCGCAAGGCGTGTTCGAACCCATCCCGACACAGGCTGAGGAACGTCGAGCGTTCGGCGGTGAAATCGCCTTTCACGTCGGCGGGCCGGGTCGAGCGGGCGCGCTTCAGCGCCAGGGTCAGGGATTGCAAGGCTTCGTCGCCGCCAGCGGTCAGGGATTCGATCACGCCGATCAACTGCACCCGCGCCGCCTCGTCCAGCGGGGCGGGCAACAGCGGCATCTCGGCATCGTTCCAGCCCCGCGCTTTCATGTTGTCGTTGTCGTAGCCGAACGCCCACAACCGCGCCTCGCGTCCCCGGCACGCCCGCCGGAAATGGGCGACCGCCGGGGCGGGCCTGCGTATCCGGCCCTTGCCCTTGGCCGGGTCCAAAGGCGCCTCGACCAATCCCAGCCAATCCCGCCAGTCGGGGCCGGTGGGCGAGCCCTTGCGGGCGGCCAGGGTTTCCGGCTTGCCCGGTTCCAGGCCATAGGGCGACAAAGCGTGCGCCCAGCCGCCGGTGTAATTGACCCCGCGCGGACGGGTGAACCAGCGGCGGACCAGCACCGGGCTGTCCTCGCCGCACAGGCCGCACCGCCCGCCATCGCCGGAAAAGTCCAGCCAGATGCGGCGCGGCAGGCCGAAGAAACTTTGCAGCCAGGGGGCCTGATGGGGCGCGGTTTCCGAGCCTTCGGCCTCGCTCAGGCGGATTGCCCCCATCCAGGGGAAGATCGGGCCGGGGGCGAAGGGATCGGCGGATTTGATGGGGTCGCTGTCGGTGCCGCCCCGGCGGGGCAGCACATTGGCCCACAGCGTGCGCCACAACGGCCCGCCGGGAACCACCAGGGTGGTCAGCGGCCCGCCGCCGCGCAAGCCGGTCCGATGCCCCTGACCGCCCGAGGGCGCATAGGTCTGCATGGTGTGCAGGGCGGCGGCGGCACAACGCGGACAGGCGGCGCGCACGCTGTCGCGCTTGACGAACACATCCAGATTGCGGGTCAGGGCGTTTTCGCCCGGCGCATCGATCAGCAGCGCGGCGATGGGCGCCTCGCGCCCGTTTTCCACCGCCCCGGCATCCTGCATGTAGCGGGGGCCGTCGCCATCCAGATCGAAAGCCCCGGCCAGCGGTTGCAAGGCGGCCCGCAAGTCGTCGGCCTGGAAAGGCTGGTCCAGGCGGTGACGCCATTCGGCATCATCGGCGGGCATCAGCGCCACCGACAGCAGGCCGATCAGGAATTCATGAGTCACCCCGGCGAAATCCGCCCGCCCCCAGCCAATGCGCTCGCCCTCGGCGGCCAGCATGACCGAAACCGGATCGGCCCACCGCATCCCGCCGGGACCGCGCAGGGGTATCCATTCTTCCTGCAACAAATTGTATGCCATGGATCACCCAACGTGGAAGACCATGAGTATAAGCAACCAGAACACCACATCAAGGTTGAATGATTGAAGGATACTCCCTTCTTACGGAGCGCCGTCGCGAAGACGTTTTCTTATCCCCGGATGTGCACAGGGAACACTCATCTCGCTTCCACGCCCCGGCGCCGCGCACCGGTTCATCACCGCGTGTGCGGGGAACACCCAGCGACCTCGGATGCGCGGATGGTCGCCTCCGGTTCATCCCCGCGTGTGCGGGGAACACCCTGCCGCTTGTACTGCGCCACGGCGGCCTGGCGGTTCATCCCCGCGTGTGCGGGGAACACCGTTCGGTGGCGGACAATTCCAGGGTCGCGGCCGGTTCATCCCCGCGTGTGCGGGGAACACGGCGGGCTTACGTCTGTCGGCCATTCATTTATCGGTTCATCCCCGCGTGTGCGGGGAACACCAGGCTGATGGGGCCCGGGCTTCGTGCCCTGGCGGTTCATCCCCGCGTGTGCGGGGAACACGAAGCGTCCCAGGGCCGGTAAGGTCGTGGTGGCGGTTCATCCCCGCGTGTGCGGGGAACACGCGAGAGCGATATATGCAGGAAATCGGCATCCCGGTTCATCCCCGCGTGTGCGGGGAACACCGCTCATGGCGGGTTCCTCCGCATTGCTGCGCCGGTTCATCCCCGCGTGTGCGGGGAACACGTTCGCCCAAGCGGACATCCCGCGCCAAAAGACGGTTCATCCCCGCGTGTGCGGGGAACACTTGCCGTTGCTGATCGTAGGCTGACCTGACGACGGTTCATCCCCGCGTGTGCGGGGAACACGGCTGGCATGATCACACGGTTTCTCGATTGCACGGTTCATCCCCGCGTGTGCGGGGAACACATGGAAGGCGCGCCCTTTCACAAGGTGGTCGTCGGTTCATCCCCGCGTGTGCGGGGAACACGCGGCATAGGCGCGGGCGGCTTCGGCCTGGGCCGGTTCATCCCCGCGTGTGCGGGGAACACCATCGCTTGCCGTAGGGGCGGAATTCTTCGGCCGGTTCATCCCCGCGTGTGCGGGGAACACCGGCACAAGGTGGCACTAATCCTGCCTCTGGCCGGTTCATCCCCGCGTGTGCGGGGAACACGTACGTCTGGAACTGCCGCGAATTCATCGACCGCGGTTCATCCCCGCGTGTGCGGGGAACACCCAATGACCGCGCTCGCCTGGGCATGGATTGCCGGTTCATCCCCGCGTGTGCGGGGAACACGGAAGATAGTAAATAGCCATTCTATGGATTTCCGGTTCATCCCCGCGTGTGCGGGGAACACTGAGCAAGGGTAAGGCTCGCGGGTATCTGTACCGGTTCATCCCCGCGTGTGCGGGGAACACCGCTTGTCGGGAAAGCGGCGGTTGGGCCATTACGGTTCATCCCCGCGTGTGCGGGGAACACGATGGGCTGGTCAGACGAACCGCTCTCACTGACGGTTCATCCCCGCGTGTGCGGGGAACACCTCTGATTCGTTATCAAATTCTCGCAGCATGTCGGTTCATCCCCGCGTGTGCGGGGAACACGATTGAGGAAATAGGTCGTTCATACCAAGTCCCGGTTCATCCCCGCGTGTGCGGGGAACACACTATCGGCAAGGCCCCCGGCCATGGCGTTGTGCGGTTCATCCCCGCGTGTGCGGGGAACACCTCGATCCCGGCATTGCGACCGGCTGCGTACCACGGTTCATCCCCGCGTGTGCGGGGAACACGGCGGCGAAATTCTTGCGGTACGCCGCGGCGGCGGTTCATCCCCGCGTGTGCGGGGAACACGAAATGACGGCGGGCCGGTGACAGGGACATGGCGGTTCATCCCCGCGTGTGCGGGGAACACGGACACCGGCGCGGCTGATGTCGACCGGATGCGCGGTTCATCCCCGCGTGTGCGGGGAACACGTCACCGGCATCACCGCCGACGTGTACTGGGACGGTTCATCCCCGCGTGTGCGGGGAACACTCCAGGCCGGGTTGATGAAGGGGGCAGACCCGCGGTTCATCCCCGCGTGTGCGGGGAACACCACCCATGGCGCGGTGGCGCTGATAAAAAGCTCGGTTCATCCCCGCGTGTGCGGGGAACACGATCGCGAGTCCGTAGACCGCCAGGTCAAGGCCGGTTCATCCCCGCGTGTGCGGGGAACACTCCCCCATCCGCACTCAGTTGTTTTGGATCGAGCGGTTCATCCCCGCGTGTGCGGGGAACACCCGCGCAGGGCCGGGTCCATGCGGGCCAGTTCCGGTTCATCCCCGCGTGTGCGGGGAACACTCTTCCTGGAAGCTATTGTTTCTTAACGATTTTCAAGAGCCCACAAATACTACCGACGAAAACGGGGCATTTCAACCATCTCGGGCAGTGGCGGTTTCAGGCGGGGGATGGGGTGCCTGTGCCCACATGCAGGCCGGTGTCCGGGTGGTAGGTCAAAGGGACGGTCTTGCCGTCGCGGCACGCAGTGGCGGTCCAGGCGCCATTGGCGGCGGGGGACAGGATCGCCAGCAGGGGGCGGGAATCGTCCCAGCCCATGCGGCGGCGCAGGGCGGCAATAGGGGCGCGCCAGGACCGGGGGATGTCTTCGCCATTGGCCTGCCAGGGGGCCAGCGACAGCTCGCTCAGGGACCACAGGGCGCGCTCGGCCATGGGGTCGGCGGCGGGCGGCAGGCCGCGTGCCGCCCAGGGGCGCAGGGTTGCGCCCTCGGCCACGGCCAGGATCAGCGGCAGGCGTTCCTCGCCCAGGCGGGTGCGGGCCCGGATGTCCTCGACCCAGGTTTCCGGCTCGCCATAGGCCCGGCGGAAATCCAACACGCAGCGCCGGGCCAGATCGGCCTTGCCATAGGCGTCGCCCTCGGTGGTCAGCAGGGTGTCCAGCAAGGCGGGCGGAACCGTCTCTTCCGCCTGGGGGCCGTACACCGCCTCGATCAGCGCGCGGGCGTCGGTCACCAGATGCCAGCCCGCCGCGCGGGCCAGGGCTCCGGTCAGCAGGGATTGGGTCAGCCACAGCCGGGCGGCATCGGGGTAGACCTTGGCCGCCTTGGGCAAAGCGCGGGCATACCAGTCGCGGCCAGCATCGGCGTCGGGCCGGGGGCCTAGCACATGCAGGACGGGGGAGCCGCGTCCCGGCCGGGCATGGCGGTGCTGGCGGCCCGCACGCTGGATCATCAGATCGATGGGGGCCAGATCGCTGATCATCTCGTCGAAATCCAGGTCCAGGGATTGCTCCACCACCTGGGTGGCGACCAGCACCTTCCCCGCCCGCGCGGCGGCGTCGCCGTGGCGGCCGAACAGGGCGGTCACGCGCTCCTCCACCGCCAGACGATCCAGCGGGGCGAAGGCGGCGTGGAACAGGATCAGGTGCCCGGCATCCATGCCGCCTTGGGCCAAGGCGGCATGGGCACGGCGGGCGTCCTCGACCGTGTTGCGGATCCACACCGCGCATTTGCCCTGGGCCGCCCAGTCCATGATCGCCCGGATGGCGGCGGCCTCGTCCTCAAGCCGCTGACAGCGCAGGATGCGGTTCGGCGGCTCGCCCGCCGGGGCCATCTCGCGCACCTCTGCCCCGCCCGCGCCCCAATGACTGACCAGCGGATAGGGCGGCAGGTCCGCGCCATGGGCCGGGGCATGGCCCAGACCGGCGGCGAACGCGTCGATCAGCCCGCGCCGCTGCTCCTGCGGCAGGGTGGCGGACAGGATGATTGCCGAGCCGCCCATCAGGGCATGAATGCCCAACAGCGCCTTCAGCAGATGAAAGGTATAGCCGTCATAGGCGTGGACCTCGTCGGCGATCAGCACCGATCCGGTCAGGCCCAGCAGGCGCAGGCTTTGGTGGCGCGCGGGCAGCACCGCCAGCAAGGCCTGATCCAGGGTGCCCGCCCCCAGATCGGTCAACAGCGCTTTCTTGCCGTTGTCGGCCAGCCAGTTGGCGGCGGCCAGGGTGGCGGTGGGGGCCTGGTTCTCGCCTTCGTCCTCGGCCTCCAACCCGCCGCCGGGGGCCAGGGCGGCATCGCGCCAGCCCTGCACCCAGGCCTTGCCGTGGGCCAACCCCAGGGTGGGCGGATGGTCCGGGGCGAACAGATTCCCGGCGCTGGCGCCCAGGCGGGCGAACATGGCGTTGGCGGTGGCCTGGGTCGGCAGGCCGAAATACAGGCCGTCAGCCAGCCCCGCCGCCATCAGCCGCCAGGACAGCAGCAGGGCCGCTTCGGTCTTGCCCGCGCCGGTGACGTCCTCGATGACGAATATCTGCGGCCCGGCGGCCAGACCCACGCTTTCGCACAGCGCCTGCAACGGCGATGGCCGCCAGCCGCCGCCGGTCAGTCCGGCGAAGGACGGAGCCGGTGCGGGCCGGACCGGCCCCAGGCCGGTCGCCGCAATGGCCTTGGCGGCGTTGGGCCGGGCCACCCCGTGCCAATAATCGGCCAGGGACAGGGTGGGCCGGTGATAGGGGAACCAATCCCGGTTGGAGCCGATCCAATCGGCCAGGACCAATATCCCCGCCACCAGCCAGGAAGCAGCGGCGGCCTGATCGGGCGATGGTGGCGGCGGGGCGTCCGTCGGGGCCAGCAGGGTCAGCAATTCGGCAGTCAGGGCCAGGACGTCCTCGCCGCTGCCGTCAAGGAACAGGTCGGAATCGTCCATGGGCCATTCCGGCACCGCCGGGGGCTTACCGTGATGGCCGAAGGAGGCCAACAGCAGGGTATTCCAGGTGGCGGCATCCCAGCCCGTGGCCGCCAGCCCCTCCTCGATGGCGGTCAACCGTTCCGCCATCACCGGGGCAACATCGCCATGATGGATGTAGGCGCCGCGCCAATCCGCGGCATCCCCCGCGCCCATGACATCGGCAAGGTCGGCCCGCAACGATTGGAACGGTACCGAGAACTTGCCCAGATCATGCAGCGCCGCCAGGACCGGCAACCGGGCGGCCAATCCTGGCGCCATGCTGTCGCAGCGGCGGTGAAGGGCGGGAAGCGCCTCCAGCACCCCTTGGGCGGCGGCGGCCACGTCCAGCAGGTGATAGGCGGCGGGATGCCACTCATCCCCCAGCCCCGCCTTGCCCCAATAGCGCAGGATGTATCCGGGAAGCTGCTCCGCCATCTCCGCCCTTCCACTCGTGAAAGCTGCGCGGCCGACTATGCGGCAGCCGGTTCCTTCGGGGAACCGCTATTCACGGGCGCCGCCCGCTTTCGGTGCCAGTTGGCCCCGCGTCGCCACCCGCACCTGACGGCCGTCCCAGCGGGCTTCGAAGTCGGCGCGCCGTGGCGATGGCGCAGTTGCTCGTAGTCGCCGGGGTTCTCGAAATACTTGGCGAGGAGGGAAAGGCAGACATTGAAGACACTTCACTTTCATGCGCCATGCGCACACCTAATTAAATTACATCCAAAGCTGTTCATTAACTTAAAAAAGCAACCCTTGGTGATCGCAATGTATATTTTCCGCTTCGGAAAATGGTGCTATCTGCCTTTCGGAGACGTGACATGAGTGGGGGGGGGTGGGGCTGAGCAGCAACACACGAGCCGCCCCATTATCCGGGAGCAGATGAATGGCCAATAGCGCCACCGATACCGCGTCAAACCCCCGCTTTCGCCAAAACAAAAATTAATCTCGGCGACGTTGGCAAATGAAGGGTGTTGATGAAGGAGGTGAAATTGAAGAGCGTTGTTGGCCGCGCCAAGCTTGGCGGTGGAAGTGTGAAGCGGAGTCATTGCCGCTTGGCATTGGATATCTTTGTAATAATTAGCGCTCTCGGCCTCCATTCCTCCGCAACAGCAGAGGAAAAAGAAAAAATGAACTTTGTTGTCCATGATATGGATGTAAATAAACAAGAGGCTGGAATGATTGATAATCCAACCACTCGCATCGATCTTGTTCGCAACCTAAAATATGCGTTCGATAGCAACATGATTATTGATACATCTTTTTTAACGGCAGAAAGCATTAAGCGTTATCTATCAGTAGATGCAACATATTATACAAATGGTTCTGATGGAAATATTTCTGGCGTAGCGTTCTACAAATCTGGACCTACCGAGCAGATGCGCGAAGACGAAACATCAAATACCACATTTTATTTCGATCGCTCAAATTCAGTCACTGGCGTCAGCGTGAATTTATCTCTGTATGTCCAGAGATTTATTACGTATGACATGGTGATAGAGTTATTTGGAAAGAATTGGAACGAAAGAGAAGTTGCCATCACAGACGGCACCGCCCGACACGGCCCACATCCGATGGGAGGAAGAAGGATCGCCTATGAATACGGCCAGGGAAGAAGAATTGTTGTTGATTTCACGTCCGTTGGCGAAGTTGACACCATTGACTTCTTAGTTAAGGAGCATTGATTATGGCGACCATCAACTCTAACGGCCTGCGGGTGCTCGGTAGCATCAAGTCTACAAGTCCAGATTTGTACAGAGAACTTGTCAATGTAATTCAGAAGTCAAACGTGTCCACGGACCTGTTGAATAGCTTCGGCGCGACAAACCCTCGGACCATGATAGAGATATCGAGAAAAGCTGGTAGTACTACTGATATTTTTGTAAAAAATAACGACAGTGGTATCCCTATTATTTCGATTGGCTCTGACTACGTTGATCAAATTACTAATACGGTAAATGGGGTCACTAATGTCACGGTATACGGGGTAAACGTCGCAGCGTGGGCTGCGGTGCTAGCGGAAGGCATTGTCCACGAGACTGCACATGCCATCATCCCTGACGGGCGTATCGGGCTGGTCAGCACTTATGGAAACCCGGATATTTATGCCGATGCAAAATTGAAGGGCGAAGGTATCGCCATACTTTATGAATTTCTTGCCGCGCGTGAGCGCAATGACCAGACGATATGGTCGTATGCAAAAAATGTGAATGTATATACTGAGATGGATAACATTTTACAGAAACACGGTGGAGTTCAGAACGACGCATTTCGAAGTGAGGCCATCTCCGCAGCAGCCTCAATACAAAGCAAATCTACTCCGTCAACAATGGCAAATCTTAATTATATTGATACGGCAAAGGCAGAGTATATTGCAACAAAAATTGGATTTTCAGATCTCGATATTAGGAACATGAAGGGCAGCGATTTTTCCTATTCCGTGCAAGCTGATGGGACGTGGTCAGCATCCATTGCATCGGATTGGAGGAGCGGGTATGCGACATACAGCGCAAGCGGAGAAAAGCTTTCTTCAACGAAGATATTGAAAGATGCTTTTGGCACAGACTACGTCGTATCCTATTATAAGAAGGGATTTCTCTATGATGACAATGAATCTTTTATCATAAAAGACGCTACAGGACAGCCAACCTTCAATAATGATGGAACAATCACTGTTCCTCGTGGAAGCAATGCATATACCGTCAACCCAGAAACAGGAAGGGTAATTGCTGGAGAAAGCTATATAGAAATAATTATAGATGGAGTTCAAATTGCCATCGACACAAGCGATGGGATTGTTGTGCGGCAATCTGGGGGAGTTATTACTTCTGACAATGTCGCAGCAGAACCCGATTCGGACGGAAGCATAAATTACCGTCTTGCAGATGGCACCGGAGTCCAAGTTAAAAATGGATTGATTCAGAGTACGCTAAGGTACACTGTAGATTGTACGATTTACACATCTATCGATCGAACAACAGTCCGCAGCGTCTGGTCCAACGGCCTGCAAACCATCGACCGCACCGGCACCGGCGCCTATCAGGCGACAATCCTGAACGGTGGCGAACTGCGCTTTTATGAAGATGGGCGGGTCAGCTTCGTCACCGGCCAATTCGGCGAGCAATTTGTTGACACCAAGGCCGCGGGCTTCACCTGGGCGGCCGTGCCTGGGTATGTGGGCACGTTTGGCAAGATCACCGGCGATACGATGACCGACCACATGGCGGTCACCACCCCCGACGGCTTGACCACCACCACGTATTGGATTGATGGGCTGATCACCTCTGTCCACAAAGGCCCAGATGCCTATCAATCCACCTATTACCAGGGCTCAGAGATTCGGTCCTACGGCAACGAGCGCATGGCGTTCATTGATAGGGACGGCGTGCGCAGTGACCTGGACTTCAGTGACCCTGAGGTGGTGCGTGTCGTCACCAATGGCGTGACCACCGAGTATTCGGCCAACGGCTTCGATTGGAACGTAGTGCCGGGCTATGGTGCCGCGAAGGCGCGTAGCAGCGGCTGGGATACCATGAACAACGGCATTGTCCGCTATGGCACATCGCTGGCCGATAGCCTATCGCTCATCGCGGCGATCAAGTCGGGCCAGCCTCTGTCCATTGCCGCCTCCAGCCTGCGTCTGGCCACATCGCTCGACCACATGGTCCATGGCGGCACGACTCTGTACGGCGTCTCGGCTGCGGCCAATGTCGCCGGATCGCTGTTGAGCGTCATGTCGGTAGAAACCGCGATCAAAAACGGCGACACCTTCGCGGCGGTGATTTCTGGGGCGAACGCACTCAAGTACACGGTTTCCGCCTATCACGATTTCCTGGTCTTCGAGTTCGGAGACAAGGCTGCCGAGCACTTTGGCTACCAGTTGTCCGGCGAGGTTTCATCGACACTCGGAACGGCCGTCAACGTCCTGAACATTGCCTACGACATCAACCAGCACGATTGGATTGGTGCCGGCGTGACTGCCGTTTCCATGATCCCCTACATGCAGTGGGTTGGCGTAGTGTATGCGATCTACAACGTTGCCAAGGGGCTGTTCGGCAAGAAGGAAGAGGAACCGGAATTCATATCCATGGGCCGCGTGGCATTTTCCGACGGCAAGTTCGTCGTGACGGGAGTGCGCACCGAAAACATGGACGCGACCATCGGCAATTCCATGGCACAATCAGTCGCCGATGCGCTCAACCACATCCTCGATCTGGCCGGCGGCAATCTGCTGACCAATCCCAAGTCTAAGTTTGCCAAGCAATACGGACTCGAGCCAACCTCCACCAATTGGTCGTTCGAGGTGGGTTACGAGAACGGCAAATATATCAGCGACGTCAACAGCGTGTTCGGCCCCAACCTGAAGCCGGAATCGTTTTGCTGGGACGGTGGCAAGGAGTTCAACTCCGCCGAAGACGCGGTGGTTGCGGCTACCCTGCGGCGGGCGGTGGAACTGCAGTTCGACGGCGATAGCATGGTCGAACGCGCCCTGCACAATACCGATGCTCTCGACCTGGATCAGTTGAACGCCGACCTGACCATCGCGGCTGAGTGGGAGTTGTATCGTGGCGCCCCAGCGCTGATCGAGGCTACGCTATCCAGTCAGAACGGCGACGCGTTCGCGACGCAATGGACCTACGTCCAAAATCGTGCCGCCATGCTACGCCTGGACTCCGCCGACCGGGGCCTCGCCTATGATTGGGTGGATCTGCCACCAGCGAATGTTGAGCCCCCGGAACCTGAATGGCTCGCTCTGTTCCAGCAATCCAGCCGAGTGGACCCGCTGGTACTTGATCTGGATGGCGATGGCGTTGAAACTGTTTCTCTGAAGAGCAGCAACGTCTATTTCAATTTCGACGGCGAGGGTTTTCGCACCCGTACAGGCTGGATCAGTGCCGATGACGGTCTATTGGTGCGTGATCTGGACGGCGATGGCCTTGTCAGCTCCGGCGCGGAGCTGTTTGGCAACGACACCGAATTGCCCGACGGTTCACTGGCATCTCACGGCTTCACGGCTCTCAAAGCGCTTGATGATAATCAGGACGGTCGCATAGACGCCCAGGATTCTGCGTTCAGTCAGTTGCGGGTCTGGCGCGATCTCAATGGCGACGCCATCAGCCAGGCGGACGAGTTGCTGTCCCTGGACAGTGCTGGGGTTCAAGCCATCAACGTCGGCTTCGTCAATTCGCCCCAGGTTGACGCCCAGGGTAATCAGCACGGCCAGATCGGCAGCTATGTCCGTACGGACGGATCCACGGCGGCCGCCGAAGACATCTGGGTTGCCACCGACACCTTCCGCACCGAAGCCGTCGAGGAACTGGACATCCCGGCTGACATCGCGGCGCTGCCCGATCTTCATGGCTATGGCGTAGTCTACGACCTCCATCAGGCGATGGTGCGGGATGCCTCCGGTGGGCTGAAGGCGGCCGTGACCGCCTTTGCGACCACCACCTCCCCCGAGGTGCGGGCGCTTCTGGTCGATGAGATCCTGATGCGCTGGGCGGGCTGCCTGAACGTCAACCCCAGTTCGCGCGGCGCTTACGTGGATGCCCGAAAGCTGATCGTACTGGAATGCATGGCGGGCCAGCAGTGGCGGACCGGCGGCGGCAACCCGTTCATTCACCTGCAAGCCCCCATGGTACTGGAAGCCTACGACCAGTTGGCCCGGGAGGTAAGCGCCTCACTCATGCGGCAGACTTTCCTGGCCCCCTATTACAACCTGCTGGAAGGAAATGTCGTTGCCAATGATGTTTCCTTCGACATGTCGGCGGTGCTCAGCAAATTCCAGACCGACCTGACGGCGAACCGCACGCCTACTCTTGCGCTGCTGACCGCCTTTATCGCCAGCGCGCGGGAAACGAATCTGGGTGGGAAGGCCTCATTCACCGCCTTCTACCAGAGCCTTGCCAGTATGGGAGAGGACATTGCCACAGCGATCAACCAAGGATTTGGCACCATCCGCGCTGGAAGTGCCGATGCCGATAGCCTCATTGGTGGGATCAGTGACGATGTCCTGACCGGCTTTGCTGGCAATGACCTCCTGTCCGGCGGTGATGGTAGGGATCACTTGACCGGCGGCACAGGCGACGACACCCTGCGCGGAGGTACGGGCGACGACACCTATTCCTTCGCTTTCGGCGACGGCGCCGACACCATCATCGAAGGGAAGAATGAGGGCGCCGCTGACGTGCTGTTGCTGAGCGGCGTTAACGTCAGCGACATCCGTCTCAGCCGCCAGGGCAACGATCTGCTGATCTTGCTGGGTAACGGCGGCGGTAGTGTCCGCGTGGTCGACCAGTTCGCGTCCGACACCGTTCGGTTGGAAACCATCCGCATCGGTGAAACCGAATGGTCGCTGTCGAGCGGCCTGTCGCTGACCGGCTCGGACGGTGCCGACCGCTTGGTCGCGTCCTCGGCGGCCGACACTCTATCGGGCGGCCTGGGGGCGGACACCCTCGACGCAGGTGACGGTAATGACCGCCTGGATGGCGGCGCCGACGACGACACCCTGTATGGCGGCGCGGGGCGTGACGTTCTCCTGGGCGGTGGAGGCAACGATTTGCTCAAGGGCGGTGTTGGCAACGATTACTATCTGGTCCAGCGCGGCGATGGCGCTGACGTTATCGAAGAAAATAGCTGGTGGGACGGCGGTACCGACACATTGTGGCTGGGAAGCAGTATCCCTGTCAGCGATGTGCGCCTGTGGCGTGACGGCAACGACCTGATGGTCTTCACCGGCGTCGGCGACAGCGTCCGCCTGCGCTATCAGTTTTCGGGCAGCGTGGTGGAAACGCTCCGTTTCGCTGATGGAACCGCCGTGGACCTTGCCCACGGCCTCACACTGACCGGGAGCGGGGCAGATGAGACCTGCACCGCGACCGAGTACGACGACGTGCTGTTGGGCATGGGCGGCAATGACATACTGAATGCTGACGCGGGTAATGACACATTGATCGGAGGGACCGGAAACGACACCCTTCGCGGTGGCAGCGGTGACGATACTTACGTGTTCGGTTATGGCGATGGTCAGGATCGCGTCACGGATGTCAGTTGCGTGAACGGCGAGACCTTCCGTTTCAATGTACTTCCGTCCGAGATCACTCTGTCCCTCAACGGCGGTTTCCTAGTGGCTTCGCTCGTAGGAACTGCGGACACTTTGACCATCGGAGATTACGTTTCCACACAAACTCGAATTAAGGCCTTTTCGTTCAAAGACGGCACTGTCTGGAATAAAGATCAGGTGTTCGCGGCGCTTTGCCACGCCTCATCTTCCTCCGACAGTATTTCAGGGACATATGGCGCTGACTTCATTGATGGCAAAGCGGCTTCCCCTGGTTCGCAAGACTACGTTAAGGGGAACGGCGGCAACGACACGTTCATTTTTAACAAGGGCTACGGCAGCCTGGAAATCGACGAGACCGACTACAACGCGAATGCCAACAATGTGCTGAAGCTCGGGCAAGGGCTGAGCGTCGCCAGCATGGTGGTGACCACCACCCCCAGCGGCAACAGTCTGGTGCTGGATTTCGGCGATGGCGATGTCGTCACCCTGGATTACGCCCTCAGCAACGCCGCGTCCGGTGTGCAAAAAGTGGTGTTCGCCGATGGGACCGAACTGACCAAGGCGCAGTTGCGGGCCATGCAAGGCACTGCCGGGGCTAACACCATTTACGGCACCTACGGTAGTGACATCCTGGACGGCAAGGGCGGTGGCGACATCGTCCACGGTCGGGGCGGCAACGACACCTTCATCTTCGACAAGGGCTACGGCAGCCTGGAGATCGACCAGACCGATTACAGCGTCAATGCCAACAATGTGCTGAAGCTCGGGCAAGGGCTGAGCGTCGCCAGCATGGTGGTGACCACCACCCCCAGCGGCAATAGCCTGATCCTCGATTTCGGTGGCGGCGACGTCATCACCCTGGACTACGCCCTCAGCAACGCCGCATCCGGTGTGCAGAAAGTGGTGTTCGCCGATGGGGCCGAACTGACCAAGGCGCAATTGCAGGCCATGCAAGGCACTGCCGGGGCTAACACCATTTACGGCACCTCGGGCAATGACATCCTGGACGGCAAGGGCGGTGGCGACATCGTCCACGGTCGGGGCGGCAACGACACCTTCATCTTCGACAAGGGTTACGGCAGCCTGGAAATTGACCAAACCGACTACAGCGGTGATGCCAACAATGTGCTGAAGCTGGGTCAGGGATTGAACGTCGCCAGCATGGTGGTGAGCACCACCCCCAGCGGCAACAGTCTGGTGCTGGACTTCGGCGATGGCGATGTCGTCACCCTGGATTACGCCCTCAGCAACGCCACGTCCGGTGTGCAGAAAGTGGTGTTCGCTGATGGGACCGAACTGACCAAGGCGCAATTGCAGGCCATGCAAGGCACTGCCGGGGCTAACACCATTTACGGCACCTCGGGCAATGACATCCTGGACGGCAAGGGAGGTAGCGACATCGTCCACGGTCGGGGCGGCAACGACACCTTCATCTTCGACAAGGGTTACGGCAGCCTGGAAATTGATCAAACCGACTACAGCGCCGATGCCAACAATGTGCTGAAGCTCGGGCAAGGGCTGAGCGTCGCCAGCATGGTGGTGACCACCACCCCCAGCGGCAACAGTCTGGTGCTGGACTTCGGCGATGGCGATGTTGTCACCCTGGATTACGCCCTCAGCAACGCCGCATCCGGTGTGCAGAAAGTGGTGTTCGCCGATGGGACCGAGCTGACCAAGGCACAATTGCTGACAATGCAGGGCACTGCCGGAGCTAACTCTCTTTACGGCACCTACGGTAGTGACATCCTGGACGGCAAGGGCGGTAGCGATGTCGTCTACGGTCGGGGCGGCAACGACACCTTCATCTTCGACAAGGGCTACGGCAGCCTGGAGATCGACCAGACCGATTACAGCGTCAATGCCAACAATGTGCTGAAGCTGGGTCAGGGATTGAGCCAAACCAGCGTGACCGTGAAACCCGCCGCCAATGGAAGAAGCATCCAGTTGGACTTTGGCGGCGGTGACATTGTCCTTCTGGATAACGCGCTCAACAGTGATGGCGCCGGTGTGCAGAAGGTCGTGTTCTCAGATGGCACTGTGTGGACAAAACGCGATCTGGTTCTCAAAGCGACCGCAATTTATGGGACATCCGCGAACGATAGCCTAGCCGGGACGGCGAAGGCCGACACGCTGGCTGGCGGAGGGGGCAACGACACCCTGGCGGGCCAAGCCGGTTCGGACACCTATCTCTACGACCAAGGGGATGGTGACGACGTCATCAATGAAACCTGCTACTCAAACGATACCGACCGACTGCTGCTGGGAACCGCACTGACTGCCGACAAGCTGATCGTGCAACGCTCCGTCAGTGATTCCGACGATGCGGTTTTGAGCTTCTCTGGCTTGTCCGGGTCCATCGTCATCGACAAGGAATTTTACGGAAGCGGTTATGGCGTCGAGCAAATCCAGTTCGCCGATGGCACCGTGTGGGGGATTCAGCAATTACGAGAGGCCTATCTGGCCCAAGCCCAGACGGCGGGCAACGACACCGTCACCGGCTTCGGCGGAAACGACACCTATACCTACGCCACGTTAGACGGCAATGATGTCATCAAGGAAAACTGCTGGGCTGGCAACGCTGACCGGCTGGTCTTCGGGGCAGGGATGACGGCGG
>Ga0209373_10000383_pt1 | contig 76313 bp, 98 predicted proteins | sample Higcelweek5metaG_FD_187173 | JGI IMG/M metagenome (GOLD analysis project Ga0209373, IMG submission 187173) | Freshwater pond sediment microbial communities from the University of Edinburgh, under environmental carbon perturbations - High... | ecosystem: Environmental > Aquatic > Freshwater >...
TTTTGAGGTTATTAGCGAGAAAGTGCTGTTGTTCTATTGTTTCTTGATGTATTTTGCAAATTATGATTATATCAATGATATTTGCTAAGATACTCTGTTCTATTAGTAACATTTCTTTTCAATAATAACTGTGGCTTATTATTACTATTTGTTAAGCTATCTTTAATTTTATTGTATCCGTATTGAATACTTGCTATTGCAAATTTTGCAGGTTTCAAAATTATAGCTTGTGCAATTATTGGAAGATTTTTTAAATCTACTTCGTGATGTCCTTTTAATCAATATTGTAAATTGATGTTTTTATCGGCAATTTGTGCCATTGTAATTGTAAATCCTTTCATAAGAATTGTAATTAAATTATAAATAAATAGTGTTTTACTCTTAATCTGTTGGTGGTTCAAGGTGGTAAACTGACCTATTTGAGCCTTCTGCTGTCGGTACTGTAAAGGCATATCCTATATTGTTTCTGTGAGCCATAAGCAAGAAATCTTCTAATATTGGCTCGTCTTCTTGATTTAAGTCAAAGAAAGCTGAAAGCACTCTTTTAGGTGCAAGTATCTTTTCTCTTGGTGCATTTTTATATTTTAGATACTCTTCAATTTCTTCTTGACTTGCCCCCCTTTCTAACAATGAACGCTCTATTTTTTGCTGATTAGGTGTTGACCTACTTTCTGTTAATTTTTCAATAATTGCTTGATTCGAATTATTCGAAGTAATTATTGATTTATCGTTTTTTTGTATGTGTTCAATTTTTTTAATATACTCACTACTATCTGAATTTAGAAAATCCGATGAAGTTGGAGTATCAGAAAAAAAATTATCTAGTTCATTTATTGCAATTTCTTTTTCAATAGGTTTATTAAAAAGGGGGTTGTTTGGATTAATTTTTGCAATTTCTTTTTCTTTTATCGTTAATCAGTTCATAATAACGCATTTTAAATATTAAATTAAGCTGTTTGAAGTGATTTTGTGGCAAATTGTTGATTAGTATTTAGATTTGTTGAAGATACACTAGGTAAAACAAATTGCCCCCCTATATCTATCTTTTTTTCAGTTTCTTTCTGAATACCTAAATCGTCTTTTGTGAAATCAAAAAATTGTAAATCTTCAATTTTTGTTTCTTGTTGTATTTCTTGTTTTTTTGTTTCTTGTATCTTATTAGTAGAATTATTAATTATTACATTATTTTCTTGTTTTTTTACAGAGAATACAGAAGCTAGAGAGCTTAATCATTTTCAGATATTTTCTCTTATTCTTCAGAAAATGCTTTGTTTAATAATCTTAGAGGCGATATAATCGCGTATACCAAATACATTTGGTATGTTAGTTAAGTCCATATTAGCTATTCCTTTGAAACCCCAGTCAAAAACTATTTTTCAGTTTGACTCGCTAACGGTTATTGTAATTCATTTCATAATATTAAAAGTAATTAAATAAATAGTAATTTTGCACATTAAATATTTTATTATTTCATTTTCTCTATATTAAGTATTCTTTATGTGCAATTGAATTATAGAGAATTGATTATGTATATATTCGTAAGATTTTAGAGGTATTTGTAATATACATAAGCCTTATGGTGGCTGAAATACTTTGGGCGCTGGTTTTTGCATACGCTTTATTTTTGGTTAAGGGCTAATACTCTTTTCGAGCTGAGTGTAAAAGAAGAAATGTCAAAACTCTTTTTTGTCTTTTTTTTCGAGCTGAAATGAAATGGAAGCATTTTTTCTTTAGAAAAACGAAAAAAATGATAAAAAAAGTTTTTATATTTCTTCGCACTCAGTACGATAAAGAGTGTTGGAACTTAACCAAAATAAAGCGTGTAAAACACCCGCTTTTTATTGTTCAGCCACCATAAGGCTTATGTATATTACAAATACCTCTATTCGATTAAAATACGAATATATACATAATCAATTCTCTATATGAAAGTACATAAAGAATACTTAATATAGAGAAAATGAAAGCGATTTTTAGCTCGCTGGGACAGATATGTGCCGCGGGCAGAAAATTTGTATTATTAATGAATAATACACTTAAAAAAACGCGGAAATAATACCGCGGGCAGTTTATATCGCGGGAGCAATGAAAACGCGATTAAGTTGAAAAAATACTAATTTTTATAGTTCTTGTTTTCATATCCAGAAATATGATTTTCTGAGCTGTAAAACTATGAATATTTTCCATATACTGCAACTGCAGTAATAAATATTATTGGAATCAATTCCCATAATTTCTGATCAACATTCACTGCAGTAATAAATATCAGAATTAAAAATAGCTTGTGGATTATGATTTCTTTTTAATTTTATAAAAAGTTTTATCAATATACCAACTATAATCATACTTCAGAATAGAGTAGATATCTTATTAGCATAATTAAATGCCATTAATCAGATAAATCAAATTACCACATTATACTTAGAATAATAAAAATTAGGTAGGGACATAATAAAAGTAAGGGTACTAATTTTAATGTCACTATTTAAATTCTTGATATAAAGCAAATTACTAATAAAAGAGATGATCAACTGTAAAACGGGAATAATTATAAATAAGATCAACAATATTGTTTTAAATTTAATAATGTGTAAGTTATTAAAATAGTCAATAAAAAGCAGCAAATATTTATCACAAATATTAATTAAATTAACTAGTTCTTTCATGAAAATGAATTATTATAAATAAAACCCCCTATCGTTAATGAACCGCACCCACTTTAGTGGAATGAATAAAAACTCTTTATATTAAATTTAGAAGATGATTTCTGTATTGTACAGGAGTCATCTTTTTTCTTGACCATTGAGGTCTTGAATTATTGTAATAGAATATATAGCTTTCTATATATTTTGCAACTTCTTCTAAAGTATTACATAAAGAAATATCTATTTCATCTTTCATGTGTCAGAAGAAAGATTCTGTTGGAGCATTATCAATACAATTTCACTTTCTAGACATAGATTGTATACATCAGAGTTCTTTTAATTGAATTCAGAAACTAGGATGAGTATAATGGAATCATTGATCTGAATGAAGTAATGTATTATTTAACTCTCAGCTAGGATATTTCTCTTTCAGTTCTTTTATTGTATCATGAACAACTCATAATCAAATATTGTCTGAAATTTTAGATGAAAGTATCTCAGATGTAACTATATCTTTTATTATTGATAGATAAATCCATCTTCATTTAAATCTTATATATGTAATATCAGTTCATAGTTTTAGAAGTGGACTAAATCAGTTAAATTCTCTGTTTAGTCTATTGGATACAATTCTATGTTCTTGATTTGTTTTCATTATCTGCTTGTACGGATTTCTTCTCCTTATTTTAGCAAGTAGATTATATTTATTCATGAGTCTTAATACTTTCTTATGATTCACTACTGTTCATTTTAAATTAAGTAACATAGCTATCATACGATATCAGTTCTTTTGTTTGGATTTTAAAGAAATCTCTTTAATTGACTCCAAATCTATTTTCTCTCTTTCTTCTTTAGTTCTATTTGATAGAATTAATTTCTTATGTTTGTAATATCAAGACAGAGAGACTTTTGCTATTATACATAACTTATTACTATCAAACATTGAAGATAGTCTGTATATGATATCAAATATTAGTGTTTTAGGGGTAGTGTCAGTATACTACTTTATGAAGTTCTTTTAGGTAAGCATTTTCTGTTTCTAGATATTCTATTTTCTCTTCTTGAGTCATTTTAGAAATATCTATTTTTTCTTTCTTTTTTCTTCATTTTTTTGTATCAACCAATCATGAAAGTCATTTATTCTTTAATTTCTTTTTCCATTCTTTAATAACATTTCTTGGAACTTCTGAATTAATTATGAAATCTGGGAATCAGAAGTGTCTGAATATATCTCTGAAGTAAACTCACTTATTATCCAATTTCAAAGCTTCAATCTTTAATTCATCTGTAAATGTTATGTATTTAGAACTACAGCTCTTAATATATTTGTTAGCTTTAAGTATTTCTATTTGTTCTTTGCTGTACTCTTTATTACTCATATTAAAATTATTAGGAAATAATTTCTTTTCTTGGATTATATTCAATCATCAAAAAAAGTGGAATGGAGTTTTATTTCCATTCCACTTTTGTGGGGTCGGTTCATAAAGAGGGGGTATTTTTATTCGGCAATTTGCCAGCTATATTCTTTGCTGTGAGATGTAAATTGTCACTGATTCCAAAATTGTATATGTCAATGTGGTAAAGTTTCAGTAATAAGAAGATATTCTTTATTTATTTGTGTTGTGATACAACCTATAACTATCCTCTTAATACCCTCTTTATTAATAAACTTATCTCATTGTTTAAATGTATGTATATCTCTTTGTGAGATGTTTCTTTGTAGAGTTGCTTCCATATATTTATTTTTGTTAGAAATTAATTCTTTAAAGTTTCGAATTAAGATTTTCAACAGTGTGTTCTATAATATATACTATTTCTGTTTTATTAAGAAGATTCGTATCTCTTACTTTTTCTTTCATCATATTCAACTTTCCTATATACACCATTCTACTTATTCATCATTTTTTCTTAATAATCACCTCTATTTTATCTATTAATTTTTGTGTAATCAGATTTAATTTTACATAATCATTTGATTCAATAACTTTCAATTCTTCAGATTTAATTTCATTCTTTTTAAGGAATTGATTATTATAATCAATCATTAATAAAAATCATTTATCAATATCGAACGAAATTGTTTTATTATTGATCTTATAATTTTGTAATTGTGTCCACTCTTTATCCTCTGCAGTCTTAACTAAAACATTTTGATTATTAAAATCTAAATCAGTTATCTCAACATGTACAGATTGATTAAAAGGAATCTCTTTTACGTCTGTAGTAGTTTTTTGATACATGAATCTATAATATTTACCTGAATCAATATAAACTGCATCAAATCAATAATTATAGGTCTTAGTAGTTGTTTTAATTCAGGCTTTATAGGTTACAACCATTTTTTTTGTATCTGTACTAGTAATAGCTTGTCAGGCTATATTCGAAGATCTATAATCATATTCACTTAAATTAGAACTACCTCATCAATTCGATACTGTTATAATTTGGTCCATTGGTATATCAATATGAATTGGAGAATTAGAAACAATAAAAGATTGTCCATGACTTCAAACATTTATAGAATTATCAAGATTTAATGCTCCTGATAGAACTTTAGTTGATGGCCAAGTATATCAATCTTTTTCTACTTTTAAACAGTATGTTCCTGGAAGTTCATAACTATCATAATATCAATTTGAATTTGATATTACAGGATTAGATTGAATATTACCATTAACGTTGGGTAGTACAATATTATTGTTGTTACAATCAGTTATATACACTTTTGCTCAAGATATTTTTGTTTTAGTAATAGAATCATAAATGTATCAAAATGGATCCACGACAACAATCAAAAGAATTTGTGATGAAACATTATAAATTGTATCTTGAATATATAAGATATTTTCTCATCCAGGTAGTTGTACACTAGATGGAATAGTTCCATTTCAATTTACATCAAGATCGGTTTCTCAAAGTTCTATTCTATTCCCAGAACTATCTTTCGCATACATTCTTAAGTGGCTTAATGGTTGTCATTTAACTTCAGCTGTAATTAGTTTAGTATTACTTCTTTGAATAGCCTCAGTATTTGAAAAGCTTGGCACAACAATACTACTCGATGCGACAGTTATATTTCTCATGTCTCATCTAAGTATACCATTAATCTCTAGATCTATCTGCATAGATCCTAATGGTTGTGATTGTGAAGTTTGAAGAACAAAATATCATTTACTATCTGCAGTTCAAGTTGCAATATAGTCTCATCCTATTTTTTTAATTTTTATTGTCGCATTTGGTGTCGATGTAAATCACATGAATGAAATAATTGGAGTTACTGTAACATTATTTGCTGGTGTAATTAGATATCATATACTATCGATGTAAGCCTTAAATGTTTTTGAATTACTAACATTACTAGCGGCATCAGTTAAATAATACTCTATTGTATGTTCTAAGGGCGGTGCTGTTAAGGTATAAGTAAAATTAATAGAACAAGGATCACTAAGATTTTCTTGATGAATAACTATACCATTATCCTTTACAACGAATTTAAGGCCTTCTTCATAGGTACAACTTCATTTAAAAGAGATTGTATTATATCAATCCTGGTATGCATAGTTATATGTTGGCGTTACTGGTGGAATGGTATCAATATGTTCTATAACATTTGATTCCACATAAGTAATATTATTTGCTCTATCTATTGCTTGGAAACAAATCTTTTTTCCATTATAAGATTCATCCGGAAACATAAGATCTACTCAAGATATATAAGGACTAGTATATGTGACCGAACTACAAGTAACTCCAGAATTAACCAATGCATATTTTGAACTAACTAAATTAGTATCTGAAACTGAAGCAGTGATAATCTTTCAAATTCTTGAGTACCCTGGATTAACATTATTTGTTATATTAATCACAGGAGCCGTTGCATCTAGTGTGATGCCCGTACTAGTTGCTTGTGTTTGAATATTTCAAGCCTGATCTTTAACAAAAATATAAATTGTTTTAGCACCATCTGTAGCAGCAAGAGCTGAGTTTATTCATATTAAAGATAATATGAGAACTATTGATAATATTTTTTTCATAATTTTATAGAATTAGAAATTATTGAAGATTATAAGAAGTAGGTTTGGTATTTGTCCATGAACAGCTATTGTAATCATTAGATTCTGAAACACACCGCCAATAAACATCGCTATCATTAGGATGAGTTATCTGCAGATTTAATAATGGATTATTAGTAAAAAGTGCTCATCAGTTAATTAATAGGTTAGTTGATGAAACTGGAGCTGTTGTATCGATAGTAAATGAAGGCATATTTAGACTTGTTGAGACATTACCGGCACTATCAGTTACCTTAAGTGAACAATTATTATAGATACCTTCTGACAGAGTGTTAAAGGCTACGGTATTAGTTCATAATACTGCCGTGGTTCATGTACTTGAACAAGATCAGCTATATGTAATTATTCAAGCTTCAGTTGAAGAAAAAACATAAACAGGTCTTACATTGTTTGTTGGAGTACTAACTGATGTGATTTGAATTAAAGTAGGAGCTGTTGTATCTTTAATAATATTAATACTTGATATAACATTGCTATCTATAGTTCAATCGTTTACCTTTACATAAAGTATATTGTTTCATTCTGATCTTCAGCTTGTATTTAAATTAAAATTATAATTTATATTATTAAGTGGTGTTGATCAAGTTCACACATCAATCCAGTTTGAATTATCCCAGGAATATTTATAAGTTAATGTTTGGCTTAAATCAGGATCAGTAATTCAATTAATAGTAAAGGGTGTTGAATTTACATTATTCAAATTAATATAAGATGGAACCGTTACTGAAGATATTGTCGGAGAAGTATTTAATGATAAAATTTCCAAATCTCATAGATAAGAACCGGCTATATTACTATATCATCAAGCCACGTACATTTTGTTATTAATAACTCAAGCCACAGCTCAATATCTTGCAGTTGGCATACTTGCACCAGTTGAAGACCATGTATTAGTTAAAGGATCATATATTTCTAGTTTATTTGATGCACTACCATCATTTCAACCCGCTACATAAAGTTTATTATTAATGACACCTACTGTAGCATTTCCCCTTGCAGTTGGCATACTTGCACCAGTTGAAGACCATGTATTAGTTAAAGGATCATATATTTCTAGTTTATTACTTTCTCAACCCGCAACTTCTCAACCCGCAACATATAACTTGTTATTAATAACTCAAGCCACAGCTCAATATCTTGCAGTTGGCATACTTGCACCAGTTGAAGACCATGTATTAGTTAAAGGATCGTATATTTCTAGTTTATTTGATGCACTACCATTACTTCAACCCGCAACATATAACTTGTTATTAATAACTCAAGCCACAGCTCAATATCTTGCAGTTGGCATACTTGCACCAGTTGAAGACCATGTATTAGTTAAAGGATCATATATTTCTAGTTTGTTAGAATAAACACTAGCTATTCATCCTACCACATAAAGTTTATTATTAATAACTCAAGCTGAAATTCCAGACCTTTGAGTTGGCATACCTGCACCAGTTGAAGACCATGTATTTGTTGATGGATCATATATTTCTAAAATACCTAATCTTCATCAATTAAGTCATCAAACTACTAATAATTTATTATTAATAACTCATCCTGCTGCCTCTGTTCTTGGAGTTAATGTTGTTCCATATGACCACACATCTGCATAAACATTTATAATAGAACCACACAAACCCATAATTAAACAGGTTGTGATAATTAGTGATAATAATTTTTTCATAATAAAGAAAATTAAAGAATAATTAAAGAATAATTAAATAATTATTGTAAGTTATAGATTGTTGGCTTAGTTGTTGTCCATATACAACTATTATAATCATTAGATTCAGAAGTACACCATTCATATACATCAGCTTCATTTGGATGAACTATATTAAGATTTAGACTACCACTATTAGTAAATAAATCTCCATTATTAATTAACAGACTTGTAGGTATTGCAGGTGGGGTTGTATCAATTCAAGATATTGTTGAACTTTCAGAATAACTTACATTAGAATACTCATCTATAGCTTTAAAACAAACTTTTTTTCCATTATAACTTTCATTATCTAGAGTTATATTTTGTCCAGGTGTATAAGTAGTAGTATATGTTTGCGCTGAACAACTATCTCAAGAATTAACTATTTTTATATATCCTGAAAATGAATTTGTATCAGCAATAACTCAAGATAAATATTTAATTTGTTCTGGATTAGTATTGGCTATATTATGAATAGTCAATACCGGTAAGATACTATCTTTGAATATAGTAGTTGTTCTTACTGAAGAATCATTATTTCAATCATTTAATTTAATGTATAAAGTATTACTTCATTCAGATAAAGATGTTGTATCAAGTGTAAATGGGCCATGGTTTGAAATAGTACTAGTACTATTTAGTGTTGTTAAAGTAGTGTAGTTTGTTCAGTCCCATGAATATTTCACTGCTACAGGATCATTATCATTATCAAAAATTCAATTTACTGTAAAACTTACAGCAGGCATATTTGTAGCATTAATATATGAATCATTTTTTGATACTGAAGTAAATGTTGGAATAGCATTTAAAACAACAGTTACTAATTGATAACTAATATTACCTGCTGGATCTGTTCATTTAAAACACATTTGTTTACCATTGTCTGCTATTGGATCACTAAAGGTTCTCTCAACTAAATAGGGATTATATGTAGTCCCGGCACATTCTCCAGAATTAGAATAAGTTCAAGCTGCTAATGTAGGACTAACATATAGAGTAGGATTTCAAAAATTAGAAGATCCTGTAGTTGGATCTGAAATAGTAGCTGACACTTTTCTCGTAGTGGTGCTTGTATTAACAGATATTACCTCATCTAAAGCGTTTTTATATATAACTGTTACACCCGGTGCAGTTCTATCTATATTTTCTATTGTGTTCGAAGCTAAATAAGTATAATTATTAGCACTATCTTTAGCTTGAAAACATATTTTAGTATTATTATCAGATTCAGCTGATAATACTATATTATTTCAAGAAGTGTAACTACTTACAAATGTAAGTGATCAATTACATGTCGTAGCTGAAGGGATTTGAATATATTTTATAGTATCTAAATTTAAGTCAGTTATTGTAGCTCTGACTGTTTTTGTTTGCGTTTGAGTATTGTCTGGATTTGTATTTATAGCAATGCTTGGATTTGTTGTATCTAAAGTAATACTAGAATTTACAGGAACCATTTGAATATTCCCTGCTCTATCTTTAACAAAGATATAAATTGTTTTGGCACCATCTGTAGCAGCACTCACTCAGACAATATTAATTAATGAAATAAAAATTAAAATAAAAGAAACTAGTTTTTTCATATATAGAATTTTAAAAATTAAATCTCAATAAGATTATATAAAAAATATGTTAAATTGCAAGTCTTTTTGGTATAATTATATAAAAAATACATTTTTTTGAAAGTATTAATTTGAGTTTTCACCATTATCTAAATGTTGTTCTGGGATATTTTCCCTATATTTTTTGATTTTATCTCATATTCATATGATATCTCATTCGAGCCTAAAATGTTCTTCAAGAATTTTACCTACTATAGGATTATCTCCAAATATTTTTATATTATCTAAATCATTTTGCTTTTGGTATTCCTCAAACTTATTTAAGAAATCAAAATTTTCTTGAGATGTATCAGATTTATTAAATATATTATTATCTTCAGATTTAATAATAACATTATTTTCTTCCCCATGTTGAATATTATTTTTGAATTCCCTTTTTTGTACCTCAAAATCTTCTTTTGTAACTGCATCAACTCAAGCACTTACTATATTCGCAGCAATATTAGATAAAGAATCTGGTGTTTTTAGCTCAATATTTTTTATATCTTCTTTTTGTATATTTTGTCTATTCTGATTTTCTTTTTCTTCAATCATTAATTTCTCTTGTTGCTCGGCAAGTGTTGGAATTCATAATTCCTTTCTAAAATCCATATTTGGAGAGTCAACTACATCTTCTAAATTGTTACTTATATTGCCTGTTTGTGTATTTTGTTCAATTGCCTGTATTCAAAGTGAATCAGTGTCAGTAAACGAAGAATATTCTCCCTTGTTAGACAAATAATTTTTTAATCACTCTTTGGCTTTATATAAAGCTTTTAAATCTGATGTTAATCTTTCAGATTTTCATTCATTATTCATTACCTGGGCTGCCTTTAATTCTTTTTGTGTTTCAATAATATCTTGTTCAACTTTTTTTAATTTCTCTTTATATCTCAATTCTTCTTCTTTTTGCTTATATTCTTCTCATTTAGGATCCGCTATCTCTTCTAGATTTTTTCTTTTACTAATTAATTCTTCGAGTTCTGTATTAAATTTCTCAAATTGCTTTAAATCACTAGGTTTTTCTAAGTCTAACAATGACATTTTCTCTTGTTTGTTCTGTATTTGTTCCGTTATAGACAATAGTTCTCTTTTTGCTTTTATTTTATCACTATATAATGGCGTAAGTAGCTTATCTGTAATGTTTCCTAGTTCAACTTTTCCTGTTCATGTTCATAAAGCTATTGTTGTAGATAGAGATTTTCTTAACAAAGAATTTTCATCAGTTAAGTGGGGGCTTTCAATCAATTGAGCAGCTGCAGAAAAGAGTTTATTGTTTTTTAGTGCATCGTATTGTATTCATATACCGTCTATCTTAGGTTGTATTATTGATTGATATAGATCTGTATCTTTCATATTTTGATATCAATTATGTATATCCGAATATGCTTGTTGCATATTAGAATAAAGATCATTCATTGAATTAAATCATTGTGTATGACGGAAAAAAATACTTTTTACAATATCGGAGATTATTCCAAATGTAAGAGGACGTAGATATTTGTACCATCCCCATATTGTTAAACTGAGTAATAATAAATATATAAAAGCATCTATACCAAAGGTTCAAAGATTTTCAATTGCCCTTGGGAGATTTTCTCAATAATATGGAAATCACGGAATTGTTGCGAAAAAAATTGTTATAAACATAAACACTACTATCATCAATACAATACTAATGAATAATGATAATGCAAAATTTAATCATAAAACTAAAAATCTAGCTCAAAATCAAGTAAGGCTTTGTGATTCGAAGATATCATCCTTTTTTATCGTTCCTATTAAAACTCAGATACTTAAAAGAAAAAATAAATAAGATAATATTTGTATAAAAAAATCTCTCAAAAGAGTCACAAACGATATTATAAATAATAATATTATGTTTGGAATAAAAAATATTAAAGTTTGTAAATCTATTGCGGTTACTCAACTAGTATCAAAAAATTGCATATTAATTCACCTTTCAAGTATCTCATTAACTTTTCATCAGCTTGCAATAGCACTATTGTTATCTATTTTTCAAAGTGATTCTATAAGTGCAGTACGGAATAAATCGAGAAGGTTATTTAATCAGTTATAAAAAAAAGAGAATCAAATAGTTATAAATAAAATGAAGCCTAATTTAATAAAAAAGGCAATATAACTATCTTCTTGTCTATCTCATCATTTAGTAAATAAAAACCATATACTTATAAATCCAATAAAACCTAAAGAAAAAACATTGATCAAACCTATTATTGTATTGGTTTTAAACCTATCCTCTGGCTGAAATGGTAATTGTGGCAATTTATCAAAATATCCAATTCAAAATGATGATATACTAGTAAAATATGATAAACCAGATAAGAGCGAATTTCAAACTCATTGAAAGAATTTGTTTGTTCCTCTCTCCAGAGCTGATGACCGATCGTTTCATAATGTTTTTAAAAGATAATATTGATATGCTCTCATATCAGTTATACAAAGAGCATATTTTGTTGTTCTTTTTAAATTTAATGGTTCATCAGTTTTATCTTCATTTGAAAAATCTAAATTTGAGCAAGATAATCAGGAACTATTTTCAGCATATCTTCTTTGTTCTCACCAATTTAATGCCTTGTATGCTTTAATTTTACAGGAAGATATACCACTTGCAGATCATGTTCAAGACACAGAACTTCAATCTTCACATCATCATATTGTTGCAATTCATTTCTTAATTAATAATCTATTTTCGAGATTAGCAACACAGTTTATTACCTTACCATCATAAGTTTCGTTAATTAAGTCTTCTTCTTTTGTAAAGGCATCTTTTGATCATGCAATACTCATTCAACAAGCACATGTTGCTGCGGTATTTATATCTGTAATATCTTTATCTATAATTCATTCGTCAGTCCAATTACAAGAAGTAGACAGAAATGTATCTGTACTATTAGCATGAACTTGAATCAATGATAAAAATGAAAAACAAAATATTAATAATGTAATTTTAATGTATTTCATCGTAATTTATATAAAAAATAAGTATATTTGCAAGTATTTTACAAAAAAACATTATTTTTGCAAGTAAAAAAAGGCTTTTTTAGCCTTTTTTAATCATGGAGTCATAATTCCATTTTAAGATCTCTTAATCTACTTGGAGGACAATGATTGATTCAATCTTCTGCAGAAATGTCTCATACCCCTATTTTATCTTTAATATCTTTCCAAAATAAAATATTCCCGTCAGATTCCATTATCTGGTGTAAATGATTAATGGTTCATCCAGGACTCAAGTAACCTCTTGATTTAATTGTATTATGTAATAATTCAAATACCGCAACTCTACCCTTTCAATTCTTTTTTGGTATTAGTCTTTGGCTAACTACACATTTAAAATTTTGTTTTAATAACGATAAAATTTCTGCCCTATCTTTTTCTGAGTGAGCGTTTAAGATACTCTCAAATACAGATGGAACATCTGCAGTATGTAAACTTGATATAACCATAATTCATTTTCTAACTAAATGCATAACAGCTCTTATTATTTCATCATTGGTCATTTCTTGAATTATTACAATATCAGGGTTTTGTCTTAATACGTGCTTAATTCATGTCATATAACTATCAGTATCGAATCATATCTGGAATTGTTCAATTACTGATTTTCCCCATTGATAAACATACTCTTTAGGATCTTCCAATGTAATAATATTTAGACATTCTTCATTCATTAACTCCTGTACTATTGAGGCGATAGTGGTTGATTTTCATTCTCAAGTTGGTGCGGATACAATAATTAATCATCAAGAGTCATATGTTCTTAGTTTTTGTGTTAATATATCCGGAACTCATAAATCCTTTGGAGTAGGAATATTATTCATAATTCTTCTTAATCTAAAAAAATGCCTTCCCTCACTAATGCTCCAATTTGCACGCAAAGAAACATTTTTATATTCAAAAGAATAATTAAAATTTCACTCCTGGTTCATCATTGTATCAATTGCTTCTAATTTACTCTCATCTTCAGAAAAACGTTTTAACAACAATCAAGTTTGATAATTTTCAATATCTTTTTCTTCAATACTAAATTTTAAATCAAAATAACTAAATTTTCAATTTTCTTGATAAAAGATTCTATTTCATGAGGTTATAACCACCTCATTAATACTACTTCGTTCAATAAAAAAGCTTTTTAGAATCGAGTCAATTTTCTGATCTTCTTTTCATGAAGCATCTGAAATATCTGCTGTATTGTTTATTTCGCTGTCTACCAGACTGCTTGGTATTTTGATTTCTCACATATTTTAAAAGGTTAAATTATTTAGCTATTTCTCAATTAGAAAATAAAACATATTTATTTAATGGCGACATTTCATCTGTTATTCTTTTTTGAAGTTTAATTCTTGCAAATCAATCTATGGCGTTACCAGTTGTATCTATCTCAACTATGTTATTAACAACATTCTTTCTTATTCAATTGTTTTCAACATAATACGAAAAATTAATTTTCTGATTATTGATCGTATTAAAAGTAACACGATAGTTATAATGTGTAGGATCAAATCATTGAATTACTATTTTATCATTATATCAATAATCTCACTGTTTAAAAAAAATAGTACAATTATCCAATAATGTTCCATTTAAATTGTTATTATCAGTGTTAATCTCTGTTTTTAATATTTCACATGCATTACCATCATAATCCTCAATTTCACAACGTGTATTGTTATTAATTGAGGTTTTAGCTATTGTAACTAATAATTTAGCATTAGTTACTCAGGTTTTATTATAATTTATTGTAAGAGAATTAAAATAATCAGCATTATTAATTTTTTCTATAGTTATATCCCCTCCTACAGTATCACCAAAATTAATTTCTCAATCTGTTGAATTTTTGTATTGTGCACCAAAATATCAAGTATCAGCTCATTCATTAATAAATCAATATTGACTATCTGACACTACACCTTTATTTTTTTCTTGATCAAACTTATTTACCTCATTAATATCATCAGTAGATATATTATATAATTGTTTATTTATTGAGGCCTCAGCAACATAAGAGGCTCAAATATAATCCACACTCTTATCAACTGAATTAAGACTACTAGTTGTAAGCTCAAACTGTGAGGAAAATATTCACAACACAGACATTAAAATTCATATTCAAAGCCAACTTTTCATATTTAAACCTTGTTAATATATATTTCTTTATTCTTGTATATTTTAATTATAAAACGTTTTTTATCTGCATTATCGAAAAACTCTAGTTCTAAAATAGCATAAGTCACATCTGGCGTAGGAGTAAGAAATTCATTTATTGTGTTATCAGGATCATTATTTAATATAATATTCCCTGATGTTTTAAAGTTGTTATTATTTATATAAAAATTGGTGATTCAAACCGGATTTTTATATTCAATTGCGACATTAGAAATTACTTCTCATAGATCTTCTTCATTTTTCTTGGCTGTTATTTTTTTAAGATATATAGATGGGTCTTGTAATTCTTTTTCTTCTTTCGAGATAATTCTTGTATAGATATCTCTAGTTTGACTCTGTAATAACAAATATCTTCCTGAAATTTGAGAATTGATAGAATCAGACTGTAAAAATACAATATAATTTTCAGGAAGTAATTTATTATCATTTTTTATACCCTTTTCTAACGACAACCCTCAATATCAAGATGATGCATTAATTAACGCATCATCTATATCATAAACTAATGACAATGAGGTTATTTTATTGCTATTGGCATTAATTACATTACTATCTCTAAGTAACTGACCTGCAGAAATTAACAATATCATGCTTATGGTTATAGCAACCATAATTTCAATTAAAGTAAAGCCTTTATTATTAGTCATAATTCTTAAGGGTTACAGGTTGATAATTCATCAACCTTAGTATTTGGGCTAATTTTAAACATAAAACGACTTCCAATTTCTGCATCTTTTCCATCTAATCATTTATAGTCTGGATTATCTTGTTTTCAAGCTAAGGCATTAAGCTTATATTTATTCCCGTTAGAGGATGCACAATATAGAAACTGGAAGGTTTTACTATTATCATTTTGCTCACCCTCTTTAGGATCATATCTTAAATTATTATAAGTTTCAGTATCTTTATCAAATTTTCACAAAGATACAAAACAATCTATTAATGCCCCATATCAATTAACAGAACATCAAGAAGCTGGATATTTTCTTCCATGAGTTCATGAATTAGGATAAACTCAGTATTGTTGTTTAAATTCCTGTAAATATAGTGTTACATCTTCAAGTGATTTACTTCTCACAGTATCTTTAGCTCAATCTGAACTAAAAGATTGAAATGCTAATATGGCTAATATAGCTACGATTGCAACTGCGATAATAATCTCAACCAAGGTAAAACCTGCTTGATTATTATAATGCTTAAAATTAAGGTTTTTCATAAAAAATAAAATTAAAAAAATAAATATTAGGCGCCAAAGGCTAGTTTAACGTATATTTGTCATATTCATAATACCAGGAATGCAGAAAAAGCAAGTCATCAATAAAAAATGTAATTTCCTATTTTAACAGGATACTTAGATAAATCTATCTCCCAGAGATTATCAGTATTTTGAACAATAGCAGCTAATGCTTTATTATATTTTCATTCAGAACCTACTGATTCTAATTGTACATAAAACATATCAGTAAAATATTTTTCTTCTTGTCCATATCTGTTAAATATTATTTCGAAGTCTTCCGAAGCAATATCTTTTGCTATATTCTGTAATTCTTTTTGTATAGGAATAAATGGGGTAATTTTAGACATTGATTCTAGTGCTAATCTGACACGCATTCAAGATTCTAAAGACACAGCCAACATAGAAGCAATATCTTTTGTATAAAATACACTAAGAATTTCACTAAAGTTCCTAATGATTGGTAACTTTGTCTTTAAAATTATATGTTGCATCTTTTCTTTAATATTTGTATTTGTATTATACAAAAAAATTATAATTCAAATAATTCAAAAAACAATTAAAAGAAAATAAATTCAATAATTCCTTGCAACATTAGCAACAAGATAAGTAAAGCCCCCCGCGAATCCAAAGTCTATATTTGTTACATTTTTTACTTTTGAATATGCCGTGACTAACATAGGAACTAATCAAGCTGCAACTCATAGTGCCGCAAATATGACTGTCAAGTTTTTAATAAGTGGTGGAATAATGTTATTAATTAATGCTCGCTTAAGTTTTTCTTTTGATTGTTTAATTTCAATATATCCTTCCATTTTTTTTCACCTTTCATGTTCAGAGACTGGATTAGAAATAATTTTTTCAATCTTAACCTCCATATGTTTAGCTTCCTGCATAAGAATACGGAATTCTTTTGAAAAAAATTCTTCATTAACTTCAAATATATCTGTAATATGAGAAATATTTCAATCTTCATATGAGGAAATCATCTTATCAATAATATGTCTTACAACTTTATTACTTTTAGAAAATGATGATTTTGATGAAATTAAAGCCTCTTTATCTGTTTTTCAGTCTTTTAGAGCTACTGCAAATGCACGTAGAAAAGAGATTTCGTTTTCTGCACTATATGTATATGTAGAAAAGTTTTTATCATAATAATCTAGTATTTTTTCTACTACATTCATTTCATAATTTAATTCCAAGATCTCTTTAATTTCATACCCTGCAGATCTGATTGTATATTTTGCTACATCTTCTGTTTTTGCTTTCAGCTCAGTATTGAACAATTTAGAATCTTCACCAGAAGAATAATATGTAATTTTAAACAGTTTCATTATTAAAAAAAATTAAAAATTAAAATCTTCTATGCGTGGCAATTCAAATAATTGTGTTTTACCTTTCTCTTCTGGTTTTATATCAGGAACCGTTTCATAAATAGGCTTGGTTTTTAGCTCGGTTAATATACCCTCATTTAAATGTAGATAGCTAGCCTCTACACGAACTTTCTCCCTGGCATATGTTGGTTTTGGTGGCTTTATATCTTTGATAAATAATCAAAATAGTGCTATACTTAATCATCAGACTAAGATAAAATTTTTAATTAGATTCATTTTCTTGATTTGTTAATTTATAAAATGCTTTAATCGTAGCTCAAAATTTTATTCCATTATTGCTTGATGCTATGCTTATATTATCAAAAATTAATTCAGGTGATTCTTCAGTCTTTGCAATAAATTGTAAAATAGCATCCTCATCCGCATCGGCTGAAATAAGATACTTATTATACCGTGTATTTAGATAGAAATTATCTATTCAATAGCCAGACAATAACTTACCATATTCATCTACTGATTGATCTGTTCTACCATCTTTAGTAATCTGAAATGAACTTAGTGAAATCCCAGTGTTCTTGGCTATCTCAAATATTTTATAACTTTGATTTGTCTCTAATGAAGCTTCCTCATTAGGAAGAAAAGCACTAATTAATTTCTCCTTGTTTTCTAATTGAGAAGTATCTTTATTTAATTCTTGTAGTTTATTTAATTCATCTTGTGCTTTTATTTTATTTTCCTGTGCAATAGTAACGTCTTTTTGGAGAGATGGTAACCTTTGTAGTGTCTTATAAATATTATTATGATATCCATAAAACATTAGTCAGATTAAACTAATCCATAAAATTATATTAAACAAAGCTGGTCCAGAAAAATGTGTATTGATATTTTTTCAAAAATTGCTTTTATCTTGACCAAATTTTCTTAAATTTTTTACAGAAAAATTAGTAAAATTAAATTTCTTAGTTCCATCACGATTTTTTGCTCAAAATGGATCATTAATTTCTGTTGTAATATTCTCTTCCAAATCGGATTTTTGATTATCAAGCTCATTGTCTAAAGAGCTTGAAGAGAATATTTGACTTCTATTTGTTACTCCCATAAATTAAGTTAGGTAAATATTAAAAAAACTAATTTTGTGATCAGGTATTTTCTATCTGTTCTATTATATTATCTCATCAAGTTCATGATACTACTCATGAATCGGTCTCTGATTGTTGCTTAATTAATCTCATATTGCTTTCTTCATCAAATTTTTTAGATAGATATTTTGTGGAAATATTCATACTCAAGTCTGCAGAGAACAGATTTTTGTTAACTTTTTGAAATGTAATTGGACTAACTACTATAGAAGCAAAATCAGCCTTATCGAATTCCTTCATTTTTGTTATAGCGTTTATCGAGCTCAATAGTCTTTCTGGAGTTGGTGCCCCAAGTGTGATCGTAATTTTATCAGTATCTGCAGCGGTACCAAAAGAACTTGTTACTAAATTTTTTGCTAAATCATTTTTCAGAACATTTAGCATATCAAACCACTTTGGCTTATAATCCTTATATTTAACTAAATTATTCAGACTATTTAATCAATAACCATAATCATTTAAACGCTTAGACATTGGATTATTATGGATTTCAGTCTCTATTTTTACAGTATCTTTTTTAAGAATATTTAACTTATTTTGTTGTTGTTTTTCAGTAAGAGTAGCGGAAATAATAATGTATCCTAGTACAAAAACTGTTATTAATAATAACAATAAAGTTCAAGCACTGGTTTTTTTGGTTCTAATTTCTGCCATAAATTAAGTTAGGTAAATATTAAAAAACTAATTTTTAAGTGATGAATTAAAATAATTTTTAATCATCCATCTTCAATAAATATGCATTGAGGATTTTTCATACATATTTAAAAGATTATCTTGGGTAGCTTGTTCAAGTGGACTTCTAGTTCTTGCTCATATATCAAAACTTACCCATGGTTGTTCATCTACTGCTTGATTAAAGTTTCTAGGATCTGCTGAAATATTAATTTTAAATTTTTCAATATAAGCAAGATTAGAGTGCATAGCCACTGGTAACTGTCCATTATATGAAACTACTACTCTTGAAATATCTTTGTCTACATCTTTATCTACAAAAATTTTAATTCTTTTAGTTTCATTTTTATCTTGCCATAAACTTATAACTCATAAATCATTAGTAGTAATTGTATTAGCATAATCTATTCAGTAAGAATTTTTGATTATATTACTTAATTGATTGTTTATTACGGTTAAATAAGCTAAACTTTTTGATTTTAATTCATTTAGTTGCGATTTATTTTGTAAATCAACAATTGAAGAATATACAGAAACTGTTAATAGTATTATCAGTGTTATTGATAATACTACTTCAATTAATGTGAATCATTTTCTATTCATTATTTAAATTAGTTATAGTAGTCGTGAATTGAACTTTATTTGATTCTCCATAGTCAACAGTAGAAATTATATTTTTCTCGTTACTTGTATTTCATGATGTAATTTCGATTGTTCTTGTATAATCAACAACATAAGGCTCGTTTAATTCTATTATCTCATTTTCTCATGATTTTATTGTGTATCAATTATTATAACTGATAATATATTTCCCTGCCATGTTAGAAATCTTATTTTTCCATCAATCAATCTTATTTTGATTAACTGAAGTATAAATATATCATTTAGCTAATTCTAATCACTCAGCTGCATAATTTGCTGCCTGTATTTTTTTATATGATATATAGAGCTGTTTATCAACTTCTAAATATCTTAATGAAATTGTAGATATAAGAGTCAAAAATATTGTCCCCGCGAACAGAGTGAATATTAGTGAGAATCATTTCTTATTTCCTCTAATTTTCATAATTAATAATTATTATCAAGGCAATTATATAAAAAAAACAATAAATTGCAAGTATTTTTTAAAATTATTCTAAAATATTGTTTAATTCCTCAAATTCAACTAATCACTGTAGGGCTAGAAGATATCAATATTTTCTTAAATTTAAAAAACCTTGTTTTTCCAGAAAATCTTCTAAATCAATTAATTTAGTAGTTGGATCTTGTATATAATTCTTCACTGCCTTGCTCATTTTGAATTGTTCAAATATACCTACTCTTTTCACATATCCAGAATAATCACAATGAGGACATCATTTTTTTGATGCCACTAATATTTTAGGATCCTTTGATGATTCCACAAAATATTGCCAAACTTTTTTGTTAGGATAATCTTTAATAATTTCTAATATTACTTCCTTTTTTTGTTCAATAGTTGAAGTTTGATAAGAAGAAATATTTCTCTCAATTTCATCAATTATTGACCGGATATCAGAATCTGTTAGAAATCTAATATTTTTTCAAATATATCTCTCTAATAGATTAATATTAGTTAAAATTTCATCATCCTCTATCGAAGATAATAACTTTTTTATTTCTAGCTCAAGATTATCATTTGCATAAGTAAAGATTTTTTGAATTTCTTTTAAAATTCTATCTTTATTTTCATCATCTTCCAACGCGCAGTGCGGACATAGTTTTTTAACTAATCTTTGTGCTGTAATAAATTTACATCCATTTCATATAATATTATTTGAGAGTCATTCTTCTTTAAGTCTTAAAAAGGTATCAACTACGGAATTGGTATGAAAAGTTGTGATTACTTTATTTCATATTAATCATGCCTTGATTCATTCTGCCGCCTCTTCTTTATCACGCATTTCTCAAATAAAAAAACCATCCAATCACTGTCTTAAAATTCATTTATATCCTTCTTTGGTTGTATATCTTTCTCATTTTTCTCTTATCACAGCATCTTCTTCCGTTTGATTTAATCAGTGTATTTGAGCTTCAATAGGATTTTCAATCGATAACCATCCTTCTTTAGTTTTATCTATTTTATTTAAGATAGCATAAATCGTTGTTGTTTTACCTGATCAGGTAGGACCTGTAATAATTGTAACTCCGGCAAATTTTTTCGATACTATTTCTATATAAAAATCTTTTGCAAATGGTAACATTTCAATATCTTCTAATTTTATTGCATCTCAATCGGTTGTAAGACGTATCGCATAACGTGGATGTGGTTTTCAATAACATCTTGCTGGCATCATATTAATACGAAAATCTCTTGTTTTTCATTTATATTCAAATGAGAAACTTGAATCTTGTGATGTAATTTTAAGATCTGCATTTAATCTCGCAAGATCACTACCAATATATTTTCTAACCTTTTCAAAAAATATATTTTCATTTTCATCAGACAAATCATCTGGTAGTCTAGCTGGCGTTATATCTTGAAGAACATTTTCTCCTTTTATCCTAAAAAGAACTCGAAAATAAATTTTTCCATCTTTCTTTTGCGTTTCAAGAAAGAAATCTGAAGCTCATGAATCAATAAACCTTGCCAGTTGTACTTGAGTATATAATTTATTATTAATCGTTTTAGGAATTGCATTTCATGGGATAATTTTAAATAGGTTTATATCTTCATTATTTTTAGTTAAAGCAAATAATGATGTAATTTGTTCCTCTGTAAGTAATCATCAATCATATCATAATAGGATGTTTTTTATTTTTTGTTCGGTCTTAGTATTTTTTTCATGTTTCTTATCGTGTTTTAATATCGTTTTATCAATTTGTTTCCCTTCTACTTCTTCGATTTGAATATCTGAAGTTTGATCCTGGATGTCAGGTTGTTCTTCTTCAGCTTTTAATTCTTCAGTATGTGCAATAAATTGTGGTTCTGAGATTTCTGATTGTATTTCTTCTGCAGCTTGAGAAATTATCTTTTGCTTAATTATATGAGAATAAATTTCTTCATTAAACAAATTATTTTGTCTTAATAAGTCAATTACTGCATCCAATTTAGATTTATCTATAAAATCAAAAATTTGATTTAAAACAAAAACGTCCGCTTGTTCTTCTATAAATCAAGCATTTTTTGCCTTTAAATCAAAGTCATCTATAATCTCTGGAATTATCAAGGAATTTCCCAAAAACATTTCACAGAAGATTGTTCTACAGTTTTGTACTGTATTCATTTGTATTTCTCACATGGTTTAATTGGTTATTTAATAGATCATAACCAATTGGCCAATGATTCAGTCTTATCTTTTCCTCAGTAAATTCTTTTTTCATTTAATTGAGTAATCTTAGGTTTTAATGAATTTGGAAGAGAAAATGATATATTAGGTTCTTCTTCAGCTTTTAATTCTTCAGTATGTGCAATAACTTGTGGTTCTGAGATTTCTGATTGTATTTCTTCTTCGATTTGAATATCTGAAGTTTGATCCTGGATGTCAGGTTGTTCTTCTTCAGCTTTTAATTCTTCAGTATGTGCAATAACTTGTGGTTCTGAGATTTCTGATTGTATTTCTTCTTCGATTTGAATATCTGAAGTTTGATCCTGGATGTCAGGTTGTTCTTCTTCAGCTTTTAATTCTTCAGTATGTGCAATAACTTGTGGTTCTGAGATTTCTGATTGTATTTCTTCTTCGATTTGAATATCTGAAGTTTGATCCTGGATGTCAGGTTGTTCTTCTTCAGCTTTTAATTCTTCAGTATGTGCAATAACTTGTGGTTCTGAGATTTCTGATTGTATTATATTAAATACACCACCTAAAGAATTAATAATTTTATCTTGCAGTAAAGGTTTACTATTTATTATTTTTTCTCTTTGCAATTGTAATTCTTTGATTTGTCTATCAATGATAGCCACTTGACTATCTATAAGACTTGAAGTATATAAATTATCTAATAGCCCTTCTAGATTATCTGGGTTTAGATTTTTATATTTTTTCAGTAATTCTTCCATGTGTAATATTTATAAAAAATTAAAAAGCAAGAGGCGGGGGCTTGATGCATTTAAATTTTACCAAACATATTTATTATTAAACAATAATAAATGAGGTGAAACTTCTTAATCTAGATACATTAATTATTAATTTTTGTTCTATTAAATGCCAATGCACTTACACAGAAAACAATGAAGCCAATAATTATAAATTGCTTTCATTTAATATCTCAACCTGTTTGTATTTTTTCCATACTGGTTGTAGGTTTAGCTAGTTTTGTACTATTAGTAGCAGAAATATTAGCATCAGCATTGTCAGGAGTTTCTACGGCTGTTTTTACCTCTTCTACAGTGGTTGATGATTCCCCTATCTGTAAAGAGATTTTTTGCATTTGTTTTTGAGCAAATACTTCTATAGTTGCAGCACCATTTTTATTTGCAGTTATCGGAGCAACATAGGCTCATTTAATTCAGATTAATTCTGAATCATATTTTCCACAAACATCTCTTCATTCTGCAGTATTACAACCAACAAAGCTTCAGATAGTAACCAAATTAGCTGGGGTTGCCTTAGCGGTTGGTAGAATATCAATTGTACTACCACTAGAATCTGTCATAAAGACAGAAAGATAAGCGGTTTCTTTGATTGCTAAATTACTCTTATTAACATCAACAGAAATCTTGCTAATTGTAGCAGCCGATACACTAGAGAATGTTAGTATAAACAGTAAAATAAAAATAAACTTTTTCATATAAAATAATTAAATTAAAAAAATAAAACTAATTAGGTAGGCTCAATATACTATTGTTGAAAATAACAGGCCTATAATTATAATCAACGTTATTTTAGCTTTCATAATCTTCCAATAAATTCTTCATTTTATTGATCGTGTCTGTAAAAATTTTCTTTGATTCTTCGTTTAATGTATCAAAATCTATTGATAATAAAACGTGTCATAATTTTTTACTTATTCAAAGCAAATCTTTTAAATATCTATTATCATCAAGATTTAAATTTTCCAATTCTTTCTTGTTTTCTTTTAGTTTATTATCTGTGATTTCCGCGACAATTTCATCTTGATTTTCCATTACTGGCAAAGTAGATTTTAAATCTGTAAAAATTTTTGCAGCAGCTGTTAAATCTTGAGCATTCTCTATAACTCAGTTTTCTAAAGAATTATAGAGATAAGCTTTTAATCATTGAGAATTAACTCAATCTCAAATCTGATCTAATATTTCTGAGAATTTCTGAAGAAGATTATAAGAGATCTCTTGATCTTTAAATTTACTAAAATTTTCACGTCCAACAGTTTCTATTACTCTGGCCAGCTTCATAGCTTTTGACTTCGAATATCCCAAAATAGAATATACTTGAACCTGGGATAGTTTTATATTATCATTTCATGATGTTTCTTTTAAAACATCGATATATTTGAGAATTCCTTCAAGTTCTTCATAAACACTTAATTTTGCTTTTAAAGTTGAAGTTACGAAACAAACCTCCATTAAATATTTTATTGCTTCTTTATCATAATTATCAAATTCTTTTCTTATCATTACCTCAACTTCATATTTAGGACCAAAGAGTTTTGTTAAAACTCTTTTAGTTCTATGTCAATCAGCGATAATATATCTATCCCCTTTTTTAATATGAACAACAGAAATTTCATCAATTAATCATCTTTGTGAGATACTTTCTTCAAGTAGCTTCATCTCCTCCTCTGGGAATTCCAATCTTACATTAAACTCGAATTCTTCCAATTGATTAAGAGGCAAATTAATAGTTGAGCGTTGGGTATCTCTTTGAATGCTCTCCTGAGAAATATTACCATACATATTAGTATCACGAACTTCAGTATCTGAAGTTATTGCTTTCTTTTTTTTATCCAGCAAAGAAATCTTTGTCATAATAGTGTAATTATAAAATAAATTTATTTAGAGGCAGTTATTTCGAGCAATTCTTCGGTAAAGTTCTCATAATCTTTAGTAACTTTTGAAGTATCACCGAACAAATTAATCATAGCTTCAGACAGTCAATTAGCTGTGTCTATATCTCTTGAATATCTAATATAATTTTTCATTATCACAGATATTTTATTTAAGAGATTGTTGGCTTCAATATTCTCTTTCAGAGTTCCCATTATATATTTGAAGTTTTTACTAATAAAACTTCCTGTTTTATTTTTAATAATTGGTACTTTATTATAAAAGAATAAAAAGCGAAGATTTGAATTATATTTTTTCATAATCTCAACCATTTTTTGAACCAATCCTTCTGTGCCGTCTAAAGCAAAGGAATCTGAAATTGGTACTATTAGATAATGAGAGGCTATCCATGCATTAATAGGAATTCTAGAAAAAGATGGAGGTAAATCAAAGAAGATATAATCATAATCCCCTTCTATTTCAGATATTTTAGTTTTTAATATCCTCATCCAGTTATTTGAATTTTTACTTATGTGTTCAAATTTTTCGAATAATTTCTTAGTTGCAGCCTGATTTTTTGCAGAATCTTTTTGATCTAACATATTTTTCAAACTTGGCATTACTTCATTATCTATCATTTGATAAATAATTTCTAACTCTTTTTCAATTAGAAAAAGATCATTAATTCTTCCTGGAATAATATGTAGATTGGTTGTTATTTTAACAATTAACTCTTTAGCTGGGATTTTTGTAGAATTATTAAATAATTCTCCTGCATTCTTATCCCCTACTCATACAAAACGCTCATCTCATAACATAGCTTTACTACAATTACATTGTTGATCAAGATCAATTACTAAAACTCTCTTTTTATGCTTTTTAGCAAGTATTGTTGCGACATTAACAACTAATGAGGTTTTTCATACTCATCATTTATGATTAGTAGCAGAAAGGTAAATGGCCATAATATTAATAAATTAAGAAATAACTTTAGCATCAAAATATTCTACAATTTCTTGCAGATCAGAAAAGGTATAGAAACCTTTCTTATATTGGGAATTTCAGATTACTATTTTACTTTTTTGATTATTTTTTTTCTTATCAAGAATAATCAATTTAGTACCGTCAATAAAATAAACATTTTTCTTTTTAAAAAATTTGTCATAAAAAGATTTATTTGTTTTATGAGCTCTTTTAAAGAAAAGGTATACAAGTTTTCAATAAGAATCATTTAAAAACACAACCACCGGTTTCTTTATATATTTTTCTAATTCAATCACAAGTTGTTGTTCAACTTCCACTATGTTTGTAAAATCATCCAAAAAATCATCAAATGGCTTATATATATAATTTTGTATTCTATTATTATCTTTATAGATCTGCTTATATCTGCCCATGACCTTATTTTTTCCTAGTACAGCCTCAAAGAAATAGTCTAAAAATCCCATAGAATACAATTCAAATGGACTTTGGGTTATAATACTATGGATATTAGTATCACGACATTTTACGGCTTGATTTGACCATCTGTATACAAACTTAACAAGAGGAGAATTCTTATTCTCCAGATACTCTTCTTTTATTTTTAATTCCATCATAATATTATAGGTAAAAATAAATAAATTTTATATTTTTCTTTTTCTTATAATAAGAAATTAATTCTCAAATTTCCTTTCTAAATATGTCTTTATAAGAAATCTTTAACTTCATAATTTGATTTCAAAAATCAAATTCTAAAAAATCGGCTGCAAATTTTCAAAGAATTTTATCTAGCTCTTCTATTATAATCTGCTCATTTACTCCCGTTTTTATAATTTCATCTTCTTCACTATTTAATTTCTGGCCGCCGTTCTTTTTCTTATAAATTCTTTCCTTTTCAGCAAAAAGATCATTATATTCTTGTTCTATATTTTGACTATACAATAAATAGCACTCACTATTAATCGAATGTATTAGAACCTTTCTAACAATATGTTCTCAAGAAATTTGTAATCCTTGGAATTTTTCCTTAAAACCATTTTCTTTATTAATTGTGTCAACAGTATTTACAATTGCCATTAAATTACCTGACCAGATAGATTTCTTTATTTTAAGTAAATCTTCTTCGCTTATCAAATATATTCAGTCTTTTACTAGGCTATTAAAATAGTTTTGAATGTTTAATAAAAGTGTTTGTTTATCTATTAGCCTTTCTTTTTTAGAAAGATCTGGATTAAATACCCAATTACCATTATTTCCAAAGTATCAGCCTAGCAAATTAAGAGAGGAAAAATGAAAATCAGCTTTTTCTGATTCATGTATTTTTTCTTCTGAAGTTGCCGCAATATCTTTTATAGTAATAGTCTTTTGTTTTTCATTCATTTTTGCTAAAAAATTATTAAATGATTCATTACTAGCCTCTTTTACAATTTCTGAGTTTTCTGCAATAATATTCTCATTAATCGGTCAGTGTATTTTACTTATTCATGCTTCCAAGTTTCTAATTGAATTTTTTAAATTTTCTGTGCGTTTTAATTTTCTAGCGTTTCTATCATCTAAACTTTTTTTTGTTTTAGCAGAATAAAAAAGAAAAAAGACTAAGAATAGTGTGCATGCAAGCAATACTATAATTATGGTTTCAATATTATTCTCTAGATTCATATAATAAATATTTAAAATAATTAACAACTGATAGTAATTATATAAAAAAAACAAGATAATGCAAGAAATTTTTTAAAATTAAATATTTTCAAGGTGTATCGATACACTTTCACAACAAAAATAGATTTTATAATATTAGGTGTATCAATACACCTAATATTATAAAATCAGTCTAATATTTTTGTCAAAGTTTGTCTATAATAAAAATTATCGACTTTAAAAATATACACCCGCAATATGGTGTATAAAGTATTGCTTGTTATTTTGCGTAAGACATAGCGTATTAAAAAAAGCTCGCAGGTTTCTTTCTGAATTTTAAGCCATTTGGATAAAATAATATCTCTCAATAGTCCCCTTTTAAAAAAATCTAATCAACGGTTAATTTTGATTAGATTTTTCACTTCAAAATTTAGATTATTTTTTAATAATTTTTATTAATCTTAATTCGACAATATATCTTTGATAAGTTGTCAAAAATGGATAACAAGTTATTAAAAATAGTTCATTATCTGATGAATTAATATCAGATAGTTCAGATGGAAATTTGATATAGGATTTAACAAACGAATATAGCCTTGTCTCATTAGAATTCTCTAAAATAACAAAATTATTTTTATTTAATTTAGTAATTTTAGTAAAAACATATTGGAATTTGCTTTTAACTGGGGCTGAAGAATGTCAAAAAATAAAGATTCCTTTTTTGTCATTATTATCTTTATCTTTAGCATAAAAATTTAACACTCCCCTATTCAATGCTTCTTCGATATTATTATTAGTAGTTATAACTGAAATATTTTTATTAAGAGATGGAATTATTAGTTCTGTTGGAATAAACGTATATACATCATTATTTGCTTTTATAAAGCCATTTGTTGCTAAACCGCTATTATTATCAATATTAATATTAGGTGTATCGATACACCTATTTTTACAATTTATATTCATTTTTTTAAGTATCTCCTCTTCCCTATTTTGTGCATTAGAATATTGTAAACTTTCTAATTCTTTTAGTTGAGAATAATTACTCAAAATAAACATCCACTCAAAATTTGCTATAATACAAAGCAAAATGGCTATTTTTAAGAGTTTTTGCATTATTGTCTGATAATATTATATATTGAATTATATAAAGAAACCAAAAATATGCAATTTTCTTTAGTAGGCTCTTCAGATAAATAATTAAATTTTTCTTTTTCTTTATATATTAATAATTCTTTTTCTTTAAGATTTTTTATTAATGTATCAGCAGTAGCATTTGAAATATTATATACAGAACAAAGTGTTCTCATTGATGAGCGGCTTGAATATCAATTATCTTTAAGTAAAGAGGTAAATATTTGATAGGTTGTAGTATATTTATCAAATTGCTCATTTTCACTTAAGAATTGTTCCAGTTCAATAAATGGAGTAGGGGAGTCGGTATTCGTATTTTGGTGTATCGATACACCTTTTAAACTATTTGGAATTACCATATGTTTGGACATTTCTTCAGCTCTATAATTATCAATAAAGGCTTTCAGTTCAGTTTCTTCATCTAAATAGAAAGACTTTAAATGTGTTAATCCTGAATCAGATTTTAGATAAATTTCTCATTTATATTTAATTGTTGCTAATATGGTATCATCAATAATTGTTGTAGATTTAATTCAATCAACAGTCTTACAACCAATTCTAGCGGGTAGGTTGGATTTCATATTTGATGTAATTACTTCTCAAATAGGATTTTGAGTCGCAATTACCATATGTTCACCACTAGCACGAGATTCTTGTGACAAACGCTCAACACAAAGCTCAAATTGTGCTGCTATTTCTTTATTTCTTTTCATGATAGATGCAAACTCATCAATAAAAATAACTCTATAGCTCATATTATTTCATTTTGCATTATACTGCTCTATATTTTTACATCATGCTTTCTCTAAAATACTATATCTTCTTTCCATCTCGGCAACTTCATAATTCATCATGTTTACAACCTCCTCTATATCGGTAATAACATTAAATCATGGTAATCATTTAAATAATCAAAATTCAACACGCTTTGGATCAACTAAAATAAATTCAATATTGTGTCCTGCTAATCTATTTTTCATTAAAGAAACTAAAATATCATTTAATGTTACAGATTTTCATCCTCAAGTAGATCAGGCTACAAGTAAGTGAGGTAATTTTGCTAAATTAAAGACCTGTGGATCTCATTTTTCATTTACTCATACAATAAAATCCAGTGGATTCTTTAATAGGGAAGAGGGAGTTAATAAATCAGGATAAGTATATTTAGCTGAGAAATCTATAGTCTGTTCTTTGATTTTGATAACCAAACCATTCTTTCATCAAGAAGATCTCCATTTAGCCTCATGGAATCATTCAATATATCAGCGAGCTTCTATAGCCAAAGTCCAGTTAAATCATTGTAGTCTAGCTATCTCGTTTATTAACACAGTATGCAGGTTTAATTCAACAAAAACTGTATCTGAATTTTCAAATTTGATTGATTTTATTCATGCAACATTTGGTATTTTTATCTTTCAACTATAAGTAATGCTATCAAAAACATTATATGTTATATCATCCAGAATTTTTGGCAAAGTTGATTTAATACTACGAATTATTAGATTTTGATATGATACTACATCAATATCTCATAGTTTTATATCTTTACGGACTATATTTTCTACTTCTTTATCAGGACTTGTTGTTTTTTCTTGGTTTTTATGGACAATAAAAAATAACAGTCATATGAGTATTAGCGATCACCAATATCATATATTATAATAGATATTATTATAAACATCATAATTAAGAGTTATTAATCTAAAAATGATATATAGAAACAAGGCCCAAGAGAATCCTTTTTCAACTTGTTTTAATCACTTTCTTTCTATTGTGCCTTTAAATAGCTGAATTTGCCACCATAGAAAAGTTAGAATAACAATATCTGGGATAATGAAGAATAAATTTGGAGTTATAAAATCATAGCAAAAGAATGGTTTATTTGGAAGATATTTACTGCAGAATTGATTAAATATTTCTATCTTAAAAATATATTTAATCAACAAGAAATGGACAATTAAAAAGAAAGTATATAATCTAATTCTAAAGGGCTTTAAAACAGACAATATTGCCTTTAAAAAATTAAGAATTTTTATATTAGAATTCATAATTTTAAATTATGTTATAAATTTACTTGCATTATATTGTTTTTTTTATATAATGCAAATTAATTATGTAAAAAAATGCTTTTAATTACGTATTGCAAAAGCCTTAAAATATGAAAAAAATATACTCAACATTTTTAATATTAATATTACTGTTTTGTGGTTTAAATACTACATTTTCTGAGGGTTCAGGAACATGACAAGTAGACCTATCAAAAATGTCTGCAAAACAAATTCTAGAATTCTATAAAAAAAATAAAGATTTTTGAAAGAAAAGAATCGAACTTGATTATCAAAAATATATTGAAGGAGATTGGGTTGTATTAAGGTGAGAATTTCTTGATGAGAAGGGAATAGGAATACCTAACACACCAGTCTTATTCTCAACGAATGATGGAGATTATATATATACAACCAATGCATCATGAATTTTTGAGCTAGAAATCAAAAAGAATGATATAAAAGATGATCAAAGCTATTTAATAACTATGGATATCAGTAATTATAAAATTAGATCCACTGTTTTGAGTTGATCAGACTTAAAAAAGTTCTCCGTTTTTCATTTTAAAGTAATTAAAAAATGGGTAAGTAGTGAAGAATATATCTTAAATTTGCAGAACGTTCATAATAATATTTTCCAGGAAGGATCAAACTGATTTATATATAAAGAAAGAATAGTATATGCACCTAGTTTATTTTGAATCCAGGGTAATGCATTAGTGATTATAGTCTGACTTATTATTGTATTATTGTTTGCTCTATATATTAAACATACATTCAAAAGAAATGATTAGTTGCACATAGGACTATTTAGTTTAAATAGAGCTATGTGGAAAGAATGATTTCTTAATTCTTTGCCTTATATATTATTTTTTAATAAATATTTAATATGGATAAATTAGTTGAAGGCCTTAATATAGGTATTGCATATATTCGGACATATATAGCTACCAATATGTGATTTTCAGATTGGTCATGAGTATGACTTAAAGCTAAAGCATTCCTTAATTTAATTTCATTGATTTTAGCATTTGGTGCTCTTGCAGTATTTTTATGGTGACTATATGATAATTATATTGTTCAACCTAGAAAATGACAAGATATGTCCTGGGATAGAAAGGATTTTATAAAAATTGCTTGATGATTTATTTCTATTTTATTATTTTGATCAACACTTTTAGGTACACTTGTTTGATGATTTTTTGTTTATATCTTAAAATAAGATAACAAATGCTTGTATCAATAATAAAATTATTGCAAAATGGCCTATGAAAAGATAACACTTTTTATACCTTTTTACAAACAATACTTAGTACATGAGAAGAAAAAATCCAGTTCATTGAGATAGTTTTTGTTTTATGCTTAGTATTAATTTTTATTTATTGAATAACGTGGAAAAAATTCATTAAATTTAATAAATGAGAATTCAGACAAATTCATACTAACTTCTGAGATTTCTTAGAGGAATACTGGTCGGAAATTCTTTTTAAGTTTCTGATCTGAATGATAATTATTCTTTTAGTGTATGGTAGGGGAGTTGGATATGATATATTAAGTAGCATATTACATTTCTTTTCTTATGACTGAACTAATTATGAATGATTGATGTTTATATTCTGATATGATAAATGAGTAATATATGAATGATACAACTGATTAAGATGGATATTTATTCTTGTAGCTTTCTCTTTAACTGTATGGCATTGATTATCATATTTTATTATCAACGATGGAGAAGAATCGTTGAATCTAAAATGAATACCAACCACTCATTTTAAGTCTTTTAAAAATCGGTGAATTTCAATGCTTGTTTGAATTCTTTTATTATTTTCCGTAATGCCTGAAATGTTTGTAAATTGAATACTTCATATATTCACGGATAAAAACATTCATGACTACATTAATCCCTCATCCTCAATCTCTAGCTCAATAAATAAATAAAAAGATTAATTAAATAATAAAAAGGCTATATAAATAGCCTTTTTATTTGCACTGTTTGTACTTAATGTATTAAGATTATGGCAACTTCCCCGCCAATAGTGCAAGAGAATTATATAGAAAATACAATATAATGCAAGTTTTTTTATTATTTTTATATAAAAAATACATTTATTTGAAAGTGAAAGGAACTATTACGCTCCTTTTTCTGAATTTTCAAAGTCTGTTATTTCTTTATTTGTTGCGAATTTTACCGCCTCAGCAACCGTAAATCATTTATGATTAGCATAGTTTTGTATGCGGCCATAAAATGTATCTACACATGAGAAACGCACCTCTACACTTTTCTTTGTTTCTTTATTAGTTTTATCTTCTGACATAACTTAAATTAAAAAATAATATCTGCAGTATAATCATCTATCTTAAAAATCAAATTTAGGCAATTAAATTATATATATATCTTGCTTGTCTGAATGAATTAATGCCGAATCTATCCTGGATTCAATTGATAGTTAATTTTTCTTGATTATTTTTAAAAACCTCGGCTATAGCTGAAGCTAGTGTGTGTAATTCTGCCTCTGAAAACATTTGTGCTTTATAAAAATATTGATTTTTAATTAAATGTTGTTGTATTCTCATATAAGCTTTTCTAGAATATTCTAAACTAATTAAAGAGATATCTAATAATAAAATATGTATAATTTTAATTTTTTTAGAAATATTGGTTTGTCTACAGTAGAAATTATATTTTATTACTAGCAGCTTCTTAAGATAAAAAACAATAAAGTTATTTAATCAATAAAGTTTGTTGATCAGATGTAACAATGCGACCTCAATATCAATCAATAGATTTCTCGGTTTATCAGTAGCAACTAAGTTACTACGCTCAGCATGTGTAATAATACGCTTAATTTGCATATTTCAGGAATATTTTATATGTTCTGCATTATGATGTAAGTTATTTTTGAAACAAGGATCTTTTTTACTTTGTTTTGAAGTTATTTTTGAACCTAGAGCTATGGTTGTTTGTCTAGATAAAATTTTATCAATTATAGTCTCATCTTCGATATATTTTATTGCTAACATAGTTATTATAAATTAATAATTAAATTTATTAAAGAGTCACTTCTCTATAAGTAAAGCCTTTTACATGTTTTTTATAGAAAAAATTTAAAATTCTGATTATCATAAATAGGGGATAAGTAGCGAATTTTTGTAATTTATTTTCTGCTAACATATAATAAGTACGTTCCTTTCAATTTGTATATACTACAGTCACGGCATATTTTGTTGTTTTCATACATAAAAAGGTTAATAAACACTTTTTTGAGTGTTTTGAAAATAAGCATTTGTAAGTCACGGCAATGCTCTTTGCAGTTGTCCCCGCAATTTCACATATATTGATCATTTACGTTTCGTTACTCAATCTAATAGTTCTTCAATATTTTTTATTTTCTTGTCAGTGGCTTTATATAGAATCTGGTTAATCCTACTTACCATTTCATAAGCTATAGATCTAAGTTGTTCATGTGTCATTTCTGTATAAGAGGAAAATAGTTCAGCAATGTTTTCAAAGCTATCATCTCTTCATCCCATTGTTATATTTGTTACTACGGGCAAAAGATTTGTAATATTCATATTTGCATAATTTAAAATAGACACTCTTATGATATTTATATTTCTTTCTGTGTCAAGTTTTTTGTAAGTTTTTTGTAAGTTTTTTGTAAGTTTTTTACACTATTAGTTTATTTTAAGCAAAAATTTACTTGCAAAATATTGTTTTTTTTATATAATTGCTAAAATTAACTTAAAAAAGTATGTTTAATTTAAATACCAGGAATATTCAAAATGATATTCAAAAAAAGAATCCCTTAATTTGAATGGATATAGAACCATTACAATTATTGATAATGATATTTTTTTGAGTGCTATGATTCTATTTTCTTTTTATTGCCAATATTTACTTAGGATGGAGGATTATTGGAATATTTTTTTGTGTCGTTTTGGCTAAAATCTTAAGCTGAAAAATGTTTCATAAAACTTTTTATCAATGGATGAGGTTTTATTTAAGAAAAGTTTCTCGCGGGACAATATCTGTAGATAGAGGAGCAGATAAATTATATTTTAAACGTTTTAAATAATGGAAATTACATCTGTAGATAAATTTAATATTTTTGATATTAAAGCAATTAAAGATAAGTGGCTTATATGAAATAATAGGCGTGCCATGATCTTTGAATATTTGGGTAATTTTGGTAGTAGCCAGATGTATACGATAATTAAAGAAGCAAATTTGGATTATCAAATAAAAATTATCAAAGAGGAGGGCAGTAGTGCAATTAAAGAATTATTACAAACACCTTTCTTAGATTTTGGTAAAATTCAAAAAAATATAAATGATGAATTTGGTATTATTATAAATGATGACAATAGGGAAGAAATAGAGTTAAATTGTTTATCTGAAGAATTAATTAAGCAATTCATTATTGATAAATATATAGCTAGACATTACTTGATCATTAATTTTCCTCAAGAAAAAGAATTAGATGTAGAACAAATACTATTTAAACTCTTTATTAGAGCTGCAGAAAAAAATATTCATATTAGAATTTTAGAGGAAAACGATATTAATGCTTATGTATTTAATAATATTAACTACCCAATAAAATATGGACAAGAGTTTAATGAATTTAATATAGATAAAGAGCAGCAATATTTCGAAGATGCAGTAGATGATAAATTCATCATCAGACTAATCCGTAAATTAGATAATTCTAATGAACAATTTTGGCTATTTTTCAAAAAACTAATAAATAACATTGAAAAAGTATTTTTTCAGGCTAAGGTCGATGGTATTACAACATCTATCTGACACATTTTGAACCAAAGAATGGAAAAGGGAAATAATTATTTTAGAATAGGTAATAATTTTCAAGGAAGCATTATCCTTAGAGGTATGCCACTAGAAGATTTTAATATGCTAAAATACTTTTTTAATTTTCTTGAGGTGGGGGATAGTGTTGTTATTAATCTATATCCTCCTGAAAAACACATATTAAAAGAATTAACCAGAGAACTTACAGGGTTGGATAAAATTTATTGAGCTGAAGATGTAGCAGCAACAAATAGACAATGAGAATCATATATGCAGTTAATTATCAATTTCAATGATGTATCAAACTATTTATTAGATAAAAGAATAAACCAATTCCAATTAGATATTGGTTCAGATTTTTATACTCAAAGGATAGATTCTGTTATGAGTCGTGGAATTAATACAATGTTATGAATGGGTATTAATTTACTACAAAATGAAAGATCATTTAGTGATTTAAAACTTAGACAAAATTTACTTTTTTAAAACATGTTCATGATGATGAAAAAAATTTTGATTTATTTTATTTTTCTTTTTCTTAGCACCCAAATTACAAGTGCAGATAATTGAATCATTAAAAAGAAAATCGGAGAAGACACTCCAACTAAAATGTTAATATACGGACATGTATATTTACAAGATAAGAATCATCCTCTAAAAAATATGAAAATATATATAAAAAAGGATGAGATTATATTATCTAACTGAAAATCAGATGCCTCTGGCCTATACCAAATAGTAAATAATAATAGATCAGATTATCTTAATTTATGTCTTGAATCTACAAATTTTAGTGAAATTCAAAATGTTTCTTTTTGTTCTACTGTAAAAGTATTCCAAAAAATATGACAAATGATAGATGGTGTTGATGTTAGGGAACTAGAATATGATTTTTATACTAACAATAAATGAGAAAATTTAAATGAGCTTTACGAAAAAGAAATAACTAATAGTAATATGGAACAAAGTTATTCTCAATACGAAGAAAATGTTCAAAAATTAAAGGAAGAAGAGAAGAGAAGACAAGAAGAAGATTCACTTACTAAAAAGAGAGATGAGGAAAAGGCTAAATATAAAATGCCGGCTAATACTGAGATGACATGACCACTTAAGAGCATGCAAGTGATCTGAGTAATAACAAACAATCTAAAAACATGAAGCTGAAGTAAAATTGATACAGAAAGGGTTTCTCTACAAGTTTATGCCCATAACGGAATACTACTAAAAGATGAAAAATTGAGTGATCTATCTGATTTTAATTTTGTTATTGAACCCCGTCAAGATCCTGTATTTTTATCACCAGCAACTCTAAAAATTGAGAGCTCTGAATATACTAATGTCAATTGAGAAAATAGATCTAAATATCAAACATTATATTTCTCTTTAAATAAAGAAAAAAATATAATTAATGCAAAATTGCCGAATGCTTCATATTGATTTATGGAAAGAACTATAACAAGAAAGGAACCCTTCCCAGTTCTCTGAATAATACTTATCGTCTCTTGTTTGTTTATATGATGAAGATTGATTCTCGAAAACTCACGTAAAAATAAGTATAACGATTTTAATTATTAATTTTTGAAAAGATGTTAAATGCATTCAAAATTTGAGATACAATTGAAAAGATGGGATTTAGGACTATTAAAGAGGATTGTGTTATTACTGATACTCATCTAGCTTGAATTATTGCCGTCAGCTGAGCAAATCTATTTGAAAAAAAAGAAGCTGAAGCAATAGGTTATTTGACTAACTTATGTTTTGTTATTAACCACTTATGAATTCCTGTACAGCTAGTAACATTATCTAGGCCAAAAAACTTTGAGAATCATTCTGCATGGATTAAAAAGAACTATAAAAAGAATGATTTTAAATTAAAATTTAAAAAGGATTTTGAATGGTTTAGAATGTATTATGCTCACGATCTGCAAAATTGAAAAGTAACAGAAGAGGAAATTAGACAAAAATTTGAAAGGGCACCAGAATACATTGAGCGCTCAATGTTGGATTCATATGCTGAACGCTTAGATACGGCGGTTAAAAATAACAACATATTAGAGAAACATTATTATTTTGTAATTTCAACACTTGATGCACCTTCAGATATTACAGAAAAATCGGAACAAGAATATCCTAAAATGAATTTTGAAGATGAAAATACTTTTTCAAAATACAGGGATATATTAGAAGAGCGTTGTGGAAAGGCTCAACAATTATTAAAAGAGGTTGGATGAATGATTTTTGCAGAGAGAATGAATTCGGTTCATTTAGAAAATATTTTCTTTGATGCATATAATTTCCCTGTATCTTCGAAACACAAAATAAACAGAAATGTAACTGCCTATGGTAAGATTCCACCTATTCTAGAAGGCTCAAAAATTCAACCACAAATAAACAAAGAATCTAAATTATCATATATTGAAAATGTAGTTAACAAAATTTCTAACAATTTCAAGGCCGGTTATAGTATAAATAATACCGAGGGGAGAAGTATTATAAGTAATAATATTCTGCAGCTGCTTAAACCATATTCTATTGATGACAGCAATATTAATTATTTAAAAATTAATGATCAATTTTTATTTACAATTCATATAGATTATTTTGGACAAGAATGGCTGAGTGATTTAAGTTTATGGAGTATTCTTTCAATGGAATATTATTATGATTTATCGGTACATTTAATTCCATTACCAAAACAAAAGGCATTATTAGAATTGGCCAAGAGAGAACATAAGATAGAAAGAGATTTTAATGAAAGAAAAAAATGAAAAGCTATTGCCGAAGTAGATCTTCTCCGTGAAGAGGCTGGAAAAAACATTAAGCGCGCTAGTGTCTTATCAACAGCATTAAATAATGAAACTACCAATTTATTTTCCACTTCAATTGATGTTACCTTTAGAGCAACATCACTTAAAGAACTTAATAAAATGAAGAAGAAAATAAAACTTAAACTAGTATGAAAACAAATTTTTTATTCTGAAGCCTTATGATCTCATTTAGATGGATTTTTATCGACTTTACCACTTCTTCAAAATTATATTGCATGATACAATAGGCCATTTGAAAGAATGGTTAAATTATTGGAAGAAGTCAGACATTTTTATCCTTATTGTCCTCAGTCTATACAATTGTGAACTTGAACAATGTTATGACTAGCAGAACAGGGAAGTTGAGACGAAAAGCAAAAATGTATAGAATTATTTGATTTGTTCGACAAGAATAGGGTATTAAATGCAATACTAGCTATTATAGGTAATTCATGATCTGGTAAAACCACCTTTATGCACGGCTTTGCTAAAAATCAAATGCTTTTATGAAATAGAATGATCATTTTAGATTATCTCTGAAATTATATCAAATGGGCTGAAGATATGCCTGAAAAATTCAATATTATTAAGATTGATCAAAACAGTAAGACCAAGATCAATCCGTGTGATATTCTGATACCAGAAAACAATACATTAAATACCGCTGATGATTATTGTAATTTAACACCTGAAGAGATAAAGGAAAAAATTACAAATGATAAATTAGCCGAATTGTCTGCTTATTTTAAAATATTTTTAAAGGAATATTACAATCCGGAAACCCAAGGTATCTTAGATGATGTTTCAAAAGAAACATATAAACAGGTTCTAAAAGATATTGATATTTATAAGATAAAGGTTATTGATCATATCTTATTGAGTGATATAGTAGATAGATTATTTAATGAAAAGAATCCGGACCTTAAAGAAAAAGCAAAGAGTATTGCGAATATGCTTAAACCGTATGCAACATGAAGTTATTCATGAATGTTTAATTCAAAAACCAATGTAATTGTAGATGATAGATCTATAGTATTTTACTTACACAATCAAAATAATGAAATGTATGAAGAGATAGCAACTCTACAGGCATTTACATTAAGTAAAAAATTAATATACAGAACAAGGAAGAATATTTTAGTTATCGATGAGTTACATAAAATATTCAGAATGGAACACAGGGAAATTATTAATTTTTTCCGCACATTAATAGCGACTATACGTAATATGGAAGGTTGAGTTATATGAATGACACAACTTTTAAAACAAATTAGATGAACTCCAGGATGAGATGAATTTTTAGAAATATCAGCTGCAAAACTATATCTATGTTGATGAGAATCAAAATGAAAAGATGATACTGATGTGGCCAACTATGATACAACTTTATCAAACTCTTCTAAAATATTTTTGACAACTCACAATCAACCATGATGGGCCATTTTTAAAACACCAAGAGATCAAATACAAATAAGAATAGAGAATCATCCTGATCTGAGTATGTTCGAAAGATATAAACCACCTAAACAGGAATAAATAAATGAGAAATAGAACTAAAATACTTAGACAAATTGCCCTTCAATTTACTCAAGATGCCGAAAAAAAGGCTGAGAAAAATAAAACAAATTGAAAATTAATAAGAAGGGTAATTTTCTTTATAATTGGTCATTTTTGAACAATAGTATTGATTTCAATACCTCTTATTTTATTATTGTGATTTTTAATACCATTAGTTTATTTTATACAAAGTTTCTTGTGAGGAGGGGAGACTTGAACTTATCGACCTACCAATATTAATTGAGTTGATTATAAATCTTATTTTTCTAAGGAATTTATGGATATACCATATTGAATTCCTGCGGAAAGGTGAATTATTACACGGGGTTTCGATGATGGTAAAAATCTCTTTGGAATTCGAACTTATTCTAAACATACCTGAGTAGATATCGCAAGAACTTATTGAGATAAAAATACTTGATATTCTCCACATGAGCTCTCAACATTAAGATGAGTTTTAATAAGGGCAGAAACATTTGATGTAGATCCAACAAACAAAAATTATTATATCTATCACAGAACAAGTTTTATTGATTGAAGTGCAGTTACTTCAGATGATAAGATAAAAATTGTTAATTCCAAGAGTGAGCGCCCGTATGGCCAACATGTTGTTGTGGGTAGTCTGGATGGACAATATTACACCTTATACGGGCATATGTATGCTGTAAATGAGAATATATTAAATCAGTCTACTATTGAACGCTGAGATGATTTATGAATTATGTGAAATACTTGAAACTCTTTTGGTATTCATTTGCATTATGAAGTACGTTATTGTTGATGAAATAATGAAGACCACCATAAACCAGTCTGACAGTGTAGACCTATTAATCCACTTGGAAATAATGATATTTTAGGGACTAATTATCTTTGATATAATCCTGCTTTAAATTCTAGAATGGTTTCTGCAGGTAATGATGATACAATAGCAAACCAATATATGAGTGTCGATGAGGATGCTGTATTTAAAAATAAATATAAAGAAGTTTGTAATTCTATTAGACCATTTTTGATTAATTCTAAGGTTGATTGTAATGTTATTTTTCCTGTGATTTATCAAAATAGAAATAATGAGTTATTTCCTGTTATGGAATTATCAGATAATGAATTAATAGCTGCAGGAGAACAATATTTAATTACTGAATATTCAAAATGATCAGAATTACTTACCCCAATGGATATTATAAATATTGCAGGCTTAGAAAATATTCAATTAAGTAATTATACAAAAGAGAATCTACTCAAAGAACTTTGAAAAAGATATTCTCATGGAAAGTTTCTTAATCAGAAGAAGAACTATAAAGTTTCTCTCATTAATACAAATGCAAATAATATTGAATTAAATATGGTTAGGGACGTTATACAAACCTTTAATACATACTCAAATAGTAATTCGAATGTGGAAAAAATGTACCAAAAATATTATTCTTTTATGAGCTGATATAAAGATCCTAAAACTAATCCATATATTTATAATAAGCTCAATAAAAATACTATTTTTATGTATATTAAGAATAAAAACTGAGATATTGTCAGCTTATATAAAGACGACTGACTATTGGCTTTATATAACAAAGCAAAAGGGCTAAAATAGTCAAAAGATTTGCAATTTTTTAAATTTTTTATATAATTGGCTTGATTATGTCCCCTTTGCCAATTTATTTTTGTACTTAATGGTAATTTTAACCATTAAGCACACTTATGATAATTAACAAGATGCTTCTTTCTTTAATTGAAAAATATAAGAGTTTAGAGAATGCTAAAATTTTAATAGCCGCTTTCAACAAAAGATCATTAAGGAAAAGTTATCGTTTTTATGACGATAAAATTAATTATCCTTGATTATCAAGAGGAATAAGACTATTATTTGAGCTTTTTTCTTTGCAATTAATTTTGGGCAAAGATATTTATATTCCTGGTATTTGATTGTTTGGAATTGAACCAAATATTAATGGCACCGATTATTTATTCCCAGATTATTGGGAGAGAACCAAAGAATATAGAACATTTATACAATCGTGTATAAGCGAAAATAATAAATTAGATTATTCAAATTTTGCCAATAGATTATTACAGGTAAAAAAATCTTGAACTGAGAAATTTACGCTAATTTCAAATAATCTTTCAAAAATCGAAATTCTTAATAAACAGATTCTTAATACCTTCTGAGATTTTAAAGTTGTATTAAAAGATAAATATATTTGATCAGATTCATGGAAAGAAATTCAGGATGAATATAAAAAACATTCTAATCAAAATATTTTTAATTATATCTCTCAAGTTGAGATGAAAGACATTTTATTCAATCCAAAAATCCTAGAAGACATTTTATGTATAATATGATACGTAGAAAACAATCAGAAACCATAAAAAAACTCTCGTACGAGAGTTTTTTTATGGAAAATGGGGGAATGGGGGTTATTTTTTCTTGTGCAGGTGATATTGGCCATTTTTTAATCCCCGTTTCGAACAGTTTGTTCTACAGGTATGTCATCACTTTTTATCAGTTCTTCATGGATGTGCATCTACGACTATCCAAGTTGAAGAAAAAGAAAAAATTAAAATAAGAACTATAATTTTTTTCATAATCTCTTTCTAAAAGAAATAAGTGATCTTATTGTAAGATATTTTTTAAAATAATCAAAAAATAATAATTTCACCAGGGCTCAAATACGGAGTACATATAATAATATAAAATATTAAAAGAATTTAATGAAAGGAAATATTGATTTTTGAATTAAAATATATATAATTCTATGGATAATTTATTATATTTAAAAATATGAGTGTAGAAAGAGAACTTATTTCTGTAACAGATTTACAGAAAAATACAAAAGCCTGTCTTTTGGATTTAAATGAGGTTGGAAAAAAAATTATTCTTTCAAATAATAAACCTCAGGCTGTCGTTTTGAGTATTTCAGAATTTGAAAGACTTTCTCATGATTTCAGAATTAAGGCTATTAAACCTGATACTTGGGAGAAAAAAGTTATTGATAAATTTGACAAAAAACTCGCTGCAGGGAAGACAAATACTATCCCAGCAACAAAAGAATATTTTGATTCATTAAAATAACAATGTATTCAATAATCTTAGATAAAAGTGTTGATAAGTTTTTGCAAAAACATAGGTGAGAACCTGTTATTAATCAGTTTGAGAGAGCTCTAGATATTATTAAAGAGGATCCATTCAAAAACAATTTAGATATTAAGCCTTTTGAAAGTTGATCTGATAATTATAGATTAAGAATTTGAAATATAGATTCTTATATAAAATATTAAGACAAGAGATAACTATAATTTTCTTTGATGCAGATTCCAGGGGAGGAATATATTAAATAAGGTGGATCTATAATAATTAAATCAAAAGTTGACAAAAAGACATAAATTTAATATAATGCTCTTGTAGATTTAATTCTACAGTCTAGCTGCAAATCTATTTTTTAATTTATACACATGATTATAATGAATATAATTTTAAAATAATTTGTCAGGTGGTTAAACAAATAAAAGTGCTTTAAAAAAAAGTCCCTTTGCCGAGGGACTTTTTTTTTATTGGATTAAATTCCTTATAATCCTCAATATTCCGGGCTTTGCCTAGCTGACCTTAAAGGCCGAAATATCTTTTTATAACAAGCACAATAATTGATGGCAAAACTCTTAAAAGAATCTCACCAATATACTTATTGCGCTTATTTTCATCAGGTGGCTTTATTACCATGTGAAAATAATTAAACAAATAAAAGTGCGGGCATACTTGTGGTATGCCTATTGCTATTATATACATGATTCGAAAAATATAAAGTATTTTCAAAAAATACCAGGGCTCAAATACGGAGTACATATAATAATATAAAATATTAAAAGAATTTAATGAAAGAAAAAATCTATTTTTGGATTAAAATAGAGAAGGATAAAAGAAAAGGAATATAGAAAGAAATAATAAATATACAGAAAGTATACAGAAAATAAAAAAAAGTTTTGCTTTTTTAAAAAAATGTATATAATTACCCTAATTTAGATTTAATAAACAAAAAATATGACTGAAATTAAACGCGGGAAATATTATAAAGCAGACATACAAGAAGTTTTTGGATTAACACAACAACAAATTGATCGTATTGTTATTGCTTCTTGAGAAGATTTACCAAGAAGTTATAATGTTTTAGATAGCAGAAAGGTTTTTACAGATGAAACTATAGAATACATTGAACAAAAATTTTGACTAAAAAGAAAAAAATAATCCCTGAAACGAATCTAACCTGTTCTTTTAAATATAAAAAAATTACCACGGGTGGGGACCTATGGTAATTCTCTGAAATTTAATGCCAAAAATTTGAAATTAATACAAACAATGGCAAAAAACAAAAATTTGGAAGTTTGTTTTCGCGAACATTGTATAAAAAAAACTAGAAAAGTCAAATAAAAAGACTTGCAAAATTTGAAGATTTTTATATTTATGTTTATTTAAAGCGAAGAAAGTCACTTGTATTAAAGTTTGGCATTAAGATTTCAGAAAGTAATATTTTAATTACTTTCTTTTTTTATGGACTTAATGCCAAAATACATACGCAATAGATCCACTGTCATTCCAAAGACGGTGTTTTTTTCGTGTAAAATGCTTGGAATTAATGCTAATGAATTAGATCTAATATTAAAAATAATGAATTTTAATATTGTGTGAAATGAACTATTTCCACAACTAAAAATCATGGCTCAAAAATCTACAACTTCTATTTCTACAATTAAGAGAAGTTTGTCATCTTTAATTAAAAAATGATTAATTAAAACAGAAAGAAACAGGAGATCTCAATGACAGTTCGGTAGTAATAATTATAATCTTGATTGAATATATAATAAAATTATAGAGCTATTAGATAATGAAAAACAAATGAGTATGAATTTTGATTCAATAAATAATGAATCAGAAGGGCATACTCATTTTTTAAAATTTTGATCTCTTAGTAAAGGATTACTAAGTAAAGGTTATATTTCCTCTCCAAGAGCATTGGATGATTATCAATTACAATTAAATATTTCCGTTTTTGAGTCATTAATTATTAAATATTTATTGTGATTCTTAAATAAAGATGGTTTTGCAGAAGTATCACTTAATTATATTGCTAAAATATTACCAATCTCAAATTCAAAAATTCATGATTCTATTAAAAGTCTTGAGGAAAAATGATTAATTAAAAAGATAGCTCAATATATTGGTAAAACAAAAATCAGATCAAGAAGTATTTATGACTTAAATCCATTGTTAATAGCTCTAGAAAATTGTGAAAAGGAAAAAATTAAAAATAAACTAATAGAAAAGTGACTTTGGAAAAGTTATATAAGAAGGCCTAATTTACAAGCCATTAAGAAAGTAGATCAAGATTCAAATGATCTCGAAGAAAAGATTGCAAATATTGATTTAAAGATCAATGAATTACAAAAAACAAATTTTTCAAAATTTTCACCAGCAGCTGAAGAAATTAGAATTTTAGAGAAAGAGAGAAGCGATATTATAACAAATCAAAAATCTTGACCATCAACAATAGCAGAACTAATTCTTAAGAGATTTAAAAATAAAATTATATCAGAAGAGAGGGAATATTCGGACGAATATAAACAAAGGCAGAATATTTATTATGAAGCGAAAAGAATATGCGAAATGATTGGATGAGACTTTGATAAAAACAAACCTCTTTATATAAAGGCCGTGCGTGTTTTTCCAAATAGTATTGATAGATATGTTTGATTAACTCTTGAGAGAGGAAGACAAAAAGAGAAATATTTTGCAAAAATTATTTCTAAAAAATTCAAAAAATATTCTTTAACAAAATAATTATTATGAATAATAAGCTAGAAATAACACTAAACAAGCAGTGAATGCAAATAAAAGGATTGAGATATAATTTTACACCTCTGTTGATCACTTTTAATGAAGTGAAAAAATTATATGAAAATCTTAATACATATGTACAGATGTATGAATCAGCATGTGCTACTACTAAGTTTGATTCTATGTTTGTGATAGATAATTTTGAAAATGGTTCACTATATTTAACTATAAGAGAAACTGAAGATAACGACAATATGGTTATTTATAATGAATGAAGTGAATTCTTTACGGCATTTATTTGTGTTGTAAAAGCATATTTTTCTAAAAATGTATTATGTTAAAAAAACTTACCCATTCGCCTCTAGAAGGTTTATTCAGAAAAATTAAGAACTGAGCTGAATTTATAATGGCAGATCTGCAGATGTCTGAAAATCTGCAGGTAACAATTGAAAATAATTGAATGACTGCTTCTTGATTATTTTATTCTGAATATCCAATAGAATTAGACTTCGAAGATATGGCCTGGATAATAATAAAATTAGATTCTTATTTAAGACTCTATAAGAAAGCCATAAAGACTAAAGAAGATATAAATATTTCGTATTTTGATGAAAGTGGTGAGGAGATTGTTTTAATTAAATTGTACTTTAATGAAGCTGCTAGTTTCTTCGAAAAATTTTGTACTGCAGCTGAGAAATATATCTCTGAAAAAGAGAATATTAAAAAAATAGTAAAAATAATTCCTAAAATTTTATAATTTAATATTTTTGATTATGAAAACATTATTTACTTTATATAAGACATTAATGCTAATCACATTATTGATCATAATAGCGGCTTTCGGTAGTGCTTTAGTTTGATATGATACTAGAGTTTTTAACTGAGCTGTCCAAACTTCTTTTCTTATATTCTTTTCTTGTTTAGGACTTTATTTAGGCGGTAAATTATCTAAGCCTAATAATTCTTTGGTTATTAAGAAAGATGATAAAACCATTGTAGAATTACTTCATGAATACCAAAATAAATGAACAATGAGTGATTTTGAGCAAGCAAGTTATAACAGAGTAATTGATCATTTAAAAAGCTTCATCAACCTTAATTGTATACCAGAATGAATAACTGTTATAACAAAGAAGTGAAAGGTTATGATAAGGGACTATAAAAATAATGTATTTACTATTTAATCTTTTTAAAATTATGTGTCCAATAATTAAGACTGACGAACAATGAAAGATTCGTATTCAATGAATAGGGAAGGGTAATCCAATCATCTTGAGCTATAAAGAAGCAAACATACTTCTGGATAGACTTAAAAAGGCCAACAAAAAACCTTTCAGAAACTTGAAATTTTATCCGATAACTATTGAGGATTATTCTCCTGATGATAAAATAAGAGATCAACTAAAAGATTTGTTGAAGAGTATTCCTAAGGTTCAATAAACAGTCAAAGCCCGACCAACTTCCGTTATTCCTTTCAATTTCTTGTTATTACTCAAAAGTAGTAACAAGGCTTGAGGAGAATAATTAAAATATTATTTAATAAAAATTATATGGCAAAATTTGCACCAAAACTAGAAGATTATGACAAGATTGAGTGTTCTATCTGCAATAAGCTAGTTAAGCCTCATAAAGTTAATAAGGACGGTTCTGTAAGATATATTTGTACAAATAAAAAGGAACATCCTTATGGTTCATGAAGTTATCTACAAGATCATAAATTTACAATTTTAGAAAACTGAGAATTTAAAGATTAATTTTTAAAATTATTACTATATGAAAAATTGATATCTAAATTGTGGTTGTTTGTATGAACATGATTCCCAAGTTAAAGAATCAACTCATCATGGACTGAAGTTCTTAAAGTGTACAAAATGTTGAAAAACTATTTCAAATATTACAGGAAGCGGAACTCCAAAATATAGAGTGCTAGCAACTAAAGCTGAAGCTGATAAAGATAGAGCTGAGGAATTCGCAAATGCTGAAGAAAAATTAGTAAAATCAATCTTTGGCCAGGACTATGATCTAATATTTAAATTTTAATTATTAAAATATGTCACAGAAATATTATATTACATCTGAAACCAGCGAATGCTGAAAGGCTTTTAAGCCGTATAAAACACCCAAAAGATATATAAGAAAGGAATATATTCAAAGACAAGTAGACAGATGTTACCAATCATTACAACAGCTTTATTGAGAAAACTATGCAAATGAATGTCTAAAAGCTGCGCCGAAACCAAAAAAATATGCATAAGGATATAATTATTAATTTATGAATAAAAGAATCTATTATTTACAAATTACTGGAGAGAAAGTTAGTTATTCCATCTTTCGTCAAAGGATATCTAGGTGATATAGTTTAGAGGAAGCTATTAAATTAGAAAATAAAAGAAATAAACTTACCTTTAACCAAGATGGATGAAGAATTTGCTATAAGTGTTTACAGTTCAAAAAGTGGGAATTTTTTAATAAATGTAGTACCAGAAAGACATTATATACCTGAGAATGTAAAGAATGTTCCAAAAAAAGGAATAAGGCATACAGAGAAACACCATGGTGAAAAATAAAAACAAAGAATCATCATATCATTAGTAGAGCTGATCCTGAATATAGAAAATATGAATGAGAAAAATATAAAGAACGGAGTCTTGGAAACTTAGATAAACTTTTTGAAAGAAGAAGAGTGCGGAGAAAGCTAAATTTTGAAAATATTAAGCAGCGCAAAAAGGATAGAGAAAAGGAATTTCTACAGAAAAATACAAAGGTAATGTATTGATGAGTTATATGAACTATTGTTAAAGATCGGGACAAGAAGGATAGGTGAGTACTGGTTGAGCTTTCTTGAATGAGAATCTTTATAGCAAAATCAAAACTAAGGCATCCACCTAATAAAAAAATTACTATTTAATTTAAAACTTAATAAAAAAAATTATGAAAATAATGATTATTACAACTCAATATACATCTCCAGATCTTGAGAAACAATGATGAGTTGAATTTGATACTGGTTTCGAGAAAATTTGGGTTAAAGAAACTCATAATAAAATTGAAATACCGGAAAACCTTATGGATGAAAGTGCTCAGATAAAATATGCATATGATAAGGCCAATAAAATTGATAATTTGCACTGGTCCATATTTCATCAATATGTGGATGATATAATAATTAAATAGACTATATTTAAAATTACATTAAATTTATAATTATTAAAACCTATGAAGCAAATTATTAAAAAGGAATATACTTTATCAAAATGACACGTTTTGGTAAAAATGAAGCAAGACTATAAATGATTAAAAAAGTGAGAACTAATAGATTGTTTTAATAATCAATTTTGTTTTGACTATGCTTGAGAACATGACACAGAGATTTGATGTATACCGCCAGAATATGTGGAAATAGTTGAAGTATGAGAAGATAGAAAATATATAATCGAGAAAGAAGTAACAATAAAAGAAAACAAGGTTGATCAAAAAACAGATAAAATAATAACTAACTTTTTTGCTATTAATTAAAACGCTATGAAAAATAAAGATATAATTAAAATGATATCAAGATTCGAGAAAAATCCCGGGACTGAATTATGTTATTGAGAAATAGATTTAAATAAGAATAATTTTAGCGTTTGATTGAAACAAAATGACAAGAAAACCGAGGTTAACATTCAATTTGAAAATACAGAAAATATGAACAACTTTCTTAATAATATATAATTTAACTTAAAGAGAGTCTAATAAACTCTCTCATATGCCCGAAAGGGACCATTTATAATTTAACAAAAAGATATGGATAAAGAACTTTTAAAAAAATACATAGAATACTCAGAAATATGTTGAGAAGATTGATCATTTGAAATAAAATGAAATCTAATCTGATTCTATGATGAAAATAAGGAATTGTTAGTTAGTATGAGTATTGAAGAATTATTAGACAGTGATATATTTATTGGTTGTTTAGTTAAGAAAACGGGGAAATCAGAAATAGAATTTAGATTCTTACATAAAAACACTGCAGACGTTGAAGAGTATATTAAGACTCTCTAATTTCTTGTGATATGAAAAAAATATTATACCTAACTCTCAAAAAAGAATGGTTTGACAAAATTAGGACAGGAGAAAAAACTGTAGAATTTAGAAACTATTCGAAACACTGGAAACAAAGATTCTTTGAGAAATGAACGAAACAATTCAAATCGTTTGATCTAGTAGAATTTAGAAATGGTTATAAGAAGAATAGTCCTAAAATAACTACAGAATTTCTTTGATTTGAGATTACAGGATCAGATACTAAAACTGATTTATGACGAGGTAAATTTTTCATAATAATACTCGGCAAAATATTACATTAACAAAAATAATTCCTCTAATTAGAGGAATTATTTTTATGTTCGAACAATAAATATCTCATCTTATCGCTGTTTGTTTTTAGTGGAACTCAAGAGGCAACAATATTGAGCTCATTTAGATCCTTTAGAACATCAGAATCAATATAAATAGTAGTTCATTTTTTACTTGTCATAACAACTTTTTAAAGATACGGTCTTGATTATATCTAAACTATTTAAAACACAAAATTAGTTTCCTTATATTTTTTCGGACATATACTGAAGATCTTTTTCTTCGAGGTAATATATTGCTTTGTTATTTCACTGAATAGTGCACTTATTAATATTATAATCGTAGAAAACCTTATCTATAGATATTATAGAGCTAGGCATCTTGAGATATTTTAAAACATAATCCTTTTTACAAATGTCCTGGTATTCAAGATTTTCAGGATATTCATAATTAGTTTTATCTTTTAACATGCTCACAAAAGAATAAAAAAAGGCTGCGATAAAGATTACTATTATTAGTCTTTGAAAATACTTCATATTATGTTATTAATAATATATTGTTTAATTAATTTGTTCTGATCATTATTAATCATTTGTATTATATCTTTTTGCCTCTTCAGCCAAAATGGATACTGGAATGAATATAGTGCAGGCATTCAGAATAAAAACTTTCTTTTAGACCAGGTATATTTGCGCTGATCAATTTTGATTATTGTATATCTATAATCTCAGTATTTTTGAATTAATCCATCAATCAATACAAAATATGTTATCAAAAGAACGACTAAAACCATATTAATATTTAAGTTCTAAAACATTTAGAAATAAAACAGGCTTACCTTTAGTGCGAGCATATCTTATTTCTTCAGCAATTGAGATTCATTTATCACCATCATGCAAAACTAACACTTTGTCACACATATCTATTTTTCTGTTATGCTGAGAGTTGTAGAAGTCCCAATTTTCATCGAAGATTGGTAATAGACATTTTAGTCACATAGAATCAGCTGCTATTTTGGCCATTGAAATATATTGCATCAGAGAAGAATTTCAACAAATACAAATAGTCTTTGTATTCATATTCTCCGTAGCATATTTTATTGATCATAATAGAACCCCTAGTCATAGTGATCAACTCAAAGAAAATATGAATGTCTGTATAGTAACACCCACCAAAGACAACAAAAACAATAATAATATAAATGTATAAAAAAACATTTTGTTGATATTATTGATCAACTCTCAGCGATATAATAGATTATAAAAATGTTTTTTCATGTTAAACTAGATTAGTATATGCTTTAATAAGTGCATAGAACTCTTGAATCATTTTGGCATACCAAAAGTCCTTGGCACCAAATACAAAAAATATTAATAAAAGTATTAGTACAGGATAAATAATTCTTTTTTCAAACCAGCCTCATGCATCAAAAGCAAAAGGGAAAATTACTCTTAGTTTTACTCATAAAAAATTAATAATGTCCCATCCTTCATCTGTTGGGGCATCTCAAAACATATGTAAAATATAAGAAATAAATGCCCCTAGAAGGAACGAATGCCAGTAGATTGGATTAAGTAATAGGGGAGAAGATAAAACAGCTCATAAAACGAATAAATACTTCAGACGTTTATTATCTATAACTACCCAAATAATACTTACAGCAAAAAAATTAAATATAGCCAAAGTTAATAGATTCAAATTAACCATACTCAGAGCTATACAAATAACTCCAAATAACAATATTCAGCGTATATCATGAGTAAATCAGCGATGTGATACAAAACGTCTCATAATCCAAAAGCCAGGAGCTAAAAACCAATTTCTGGTAATAGCTCATCCTCAATCTCAATCTGGCATTAAAACAACATAAATGGCATGAAAAACTATAATAATTGGTATAGTTAATAATGCGGTTATTGTCGCAACTAAAAAATTATAGAAGTATGAAGCACAATATTTTCAAATAATAGGGATATATATGCAAATATTTGCAATGCTATGTAAAGAATCTGTTGATCAGTTTAAGTTATGTGCGAGATATACTCATCCCGCTATGCCCGTAATGGCCATTAACTGATGTCCAACTTTCATCATAAATTTATTAGTTAAAAAATATTAAACACTATTGGGGGCGTTGTTAAAATTAAAGTAGCAAACCGAACAAGAAAAAATATGATCATTTTATCAGCTAGTCTTTTATTATATGGTTTCTCGCCATACATTTTTCAGAATTTGAAGAAGCAAACAAAAACGAGCACTACAGAAATTGGGAATAAAATGTAATTACATATAAAAATAATACTCTTCATTATTGAAACATTGTGTATTCCAAAGAATGACTGAATAAATATTATAAAAAAACTGTTTGTCATAAAATTAAATTATATTTAAAAGTGCTTATATATTAATCATTTTTAAATATAAATCAAGTGTTTTTTATAAAAAAGTATAAAAAAGTATAAAATAAACTTGATTTTTATAAAAATAATCTTATAATTATCACTAAATTTAATTAAAACAACATGGATACAAAATACAGATATTCATTATACGAAAAATTAACTCATGATATAACTCATGAGCAAGCCAGTTTATTAGAGCAGGATGGTTTTGTGTTTAACAACAAAATGCACACCTGGGATAAATATGAATCTGTATTCGAAACAAAAATATTCTATCATTTAGAATATAAAACCCTTACTGACGTTGAAGTATCTCTACATGAATATGAAATAAGTGAAATTAATAATAATATATTCAAAGTTGCATATATTCAAAAAAAGCCTTCTTGATTATTTGGGTGGTTCAAATCTTTTCTCCATATTAGAACAAAAGAGGAAAATGTTAGTGATAGTAGATTCAACGAATTATTAAGCCTGCAGGCAGAAGGGGAAATAACATGATTAGAAAAGGTTATAACACCTAAGATGAGCAAAAAAAGAATTCATTTAACAGAAAAGGAAGCTGCAGAATATTTAAATAGTTCTAATCCAATTAAATTAATTAATAAAAACGTTTGAACTAAAAAAGAAAAGAGAGAAATATTTTGAGAGGCAACTATCAAATCTGAAGAATATAATGATTTTATGGTTGATAAAGAAGAGATTGGCAGAAGAGAGGAAAGCAGACAAATAGAGATTAATAAGGTTTTGGTTGATCAAAGAGAAGTTGCCGAAATTGATATACCATGGTATATACCTGGAGTATGGAGTAGAATGTCAAATCATCATGAATGAACTCTGGCAAACTTTAAGGCCAAGGTTAGAATTAAGTATATTTCTTGATTTAATCCTTTAGATCCAGAGTTTATTTCAAGAAAGGATTTAGAAGAGCAAATAATTGAAATTATTGAAAATGAACACCCTAATACTGTATATATAAGAGAAAGGGAAGACATGTTGGACGGATTTAAGATTGAAAAATCTCGTATTGGTTAATTTTATTATTATGGAAAAAGAATTTAATATTGCATCATGAATTACTAATAGATTATGAACTAATCGTTATTTTTTAACGCTAGATTATGATAATATTAGTATTGATGATATTGTAGAATCAATAACAGAAATGCAAAGACAATTTTCTTTGTCAGATGCTAAAATATATAAGACAGCTTCGGGTTGCCATGTGTATTTCTTTTTTGATAATCATTTAACAGCTGAAGACTGTCAAAAAATATTAAGATCAGATTCCAAGGTTGATCATAATTTTGTTGATATGTTTGAAAAAATGGTCAAAGAAGATGACGGAGTAACACTTAGGACAAATGGTAAATATGAAAAGCAAGATATATTTTTTAGTAGAGTTATTACAGGGACAAGAAAACCATCTTTATTAGAGAAGAATGTTGGATTATCCTTAGAACAAAGTGTTAATTCTTTGATTAAAGATCCTCTTTATGATAATTCTAGATTTAGAATTAAAACAGATTGATCTCCAGTTCCATGAGAAGAGAAAAAGATACTAGTTAAACAGCCTGAGATTAAGAAGGCTGAAAAAAGAGAACAAACAGAACAAACAAATAAAAAAGTGGATTCAACTCAAGTTATAAACGAAATATTCCCAGAAAACAGAAAAATTACAACACTTAAAAAATCATGGTATTCTTGATATTTACATGATGGTATTGCAAGATTGATTGCAGCTTCAGCTGAAAAAAGAGAGTTAGGATTATTGGTTCCGAAAATGTTTTTAAGAAAAGCTCCAGAGTTTTTTAATATTAGAACTTTCTTTCTAAGAAATGATCTATCGAGAGAGAAGACAGTTAAAAATTATGATTTCATGGTTAAAAATGCAAAAGTTGAAGAATTCCCTTATAATTTCTTTCAATCTCATGCTATACTAGATACTGATAATATAGAAGATGTTAAGATGTTTGGAAAAGATAAGAAAGCATTATCTGAAGATATGAGTAAAAATATTGAAAAATATATTAAGTGATTCGATATTATATTTGATATGGATTCAAAGGATGTTAATAGCGATGAAAGTTACCAGGAAGCAAAAAAACTTAGAAATTTATTTCTTGATATGGAATTACCATTTGTTCTTAACTTTTCTTGATCAAAAGGTTTTCATATAAGAATACCAGCTGAAGAAGTAAATAAATCTGCTCCTGAATTAATAGAATTTTTGAAAGATAAACCGGAAAACATTTTTTTATTTTTTAAGGCACTCAAAGAATTTGCAGCATTTCATAATATTAAAATAGATGAGAATGCTTATAACTGAGAATTAAGAAGTTTTATCCGTGTATTATGGAGTATTCATTGGGAAACATGATCAGTGGTAAAACCATTAACAGATGTTGAATTTGATAGTCTTGAATGAAAAACATTGCAAGAAATAAGGGATTGTTATAATGTTGATAATCTTCTTAAATGAAATAAGGCTAAGTGAATAAAGGCATTAAATTTTCTAGACATCAGCTCACTAACAATTCGTGTGCTTGTTGAATGAAAATATTATACATGGCAAGAAATGAAAGATTCCGGGAAATTTATTAAAATAACAGCATGAAAACCAGAACGGGAAAATTATAGAGATAATTATATTAATCCTATTGCCAAAGAACTAAGAAATTTAAAGAATACTGATTTAAAAAAATTTACAGAAATAGTAAACAAATGAATATATGAAGATTGTTTAATTAGTGTTCCTACATTCGTTGATCTACACTCTGGAGGAAATTACGATTATAGAAGAAAAGGGGATTGACATTCATTAAGAAGTTTTGTACTTGAATTAATTAATAAATAAAAAATATGCAAAATATAGTTGATTTAATAATAAAAATACGCTCTGTTATAATGGCAAAAAAATATTCAGTTGATCATCCTGATTTGAATACTATTTTGTTACATACTTTTTTGTATGATAATATTTTTGATACTTTCTTGACTAAAAATTATATCGAAGAAAGGAAGAAATATATTATCAATTCAAAATTAGTACAGGCAATTGAAAAACAACAAAATAAAATTAAAGAATTAGTTAATCAAACATTTGATCAACTAAAGAAAGAAAAATTATTTCCAATTGCCCAAAAAAAGGGTATATCTGATTTTTTGTTAGTTAAAACAACAATAGATAATGTAAATTCAATTTTCCCTAGTTTAGATTTAAAAATTAACTATGAATGAATGGAAGAAAATTTATATTCTGCACTTCAGTTGATTGCAAAGTTATTTTTTAAATTAATCAATAAACGTTCTCTAAAATTATCTTGGACTTACGGCACAATAATAACAAATTTGATTTTTCGTAAAATTAATTTACCCTCAATATATTTTCACTCTGAAGACAGGGCAAGAATTTTAAGATCTGCAGATCATTATGTAGATTTCGAAAAGGAATTTATTTTAACTATATCTGATTTTTTGAATAAAAATCTTTCTTTAAATAATTTTTTAGAATCTGAGACATTGGAAAATCTGCGCCAAACACAAAAAAAAGATAGTATATACACTCGTCTTGGATATAAGTGGCGTAATAATAATGATCTGATGACCACGTGGTTAGATTATAATAAATTTGATGATTTAATTAATAATATATAATTTATGAATTCTAAATCAGGATTTGATTTTTCTCAAGCCGTTCTAAATAATGCTCAGCGCATGGGAAAAGAACCAGTAAGAGTCGAAATTGCAAAATTAATTTATACCAAAAGTAATTTTGATGAAACTCTTTTAAAAAAATATATATCAATGGATACTTGTCCTCCGCCGATAGTTGTTATACCTTATGGTGAGAATGAATACAAAATTGTTGATGGCCACCATAGAGTCGAAAGTCAAAAAAGAAAGTGATTTAGTCACGTTTTAGTTTATTTATCAGGCAAATAATGAAAATTATATTTTTTTCTGATACGCACTGAACTTTAAAACAATATTTTGCTGATATTGATTTTGCTGATATTGATTTAATTGTATTTTGCTGAGATAATACTATCAAAGATTTCGAATTGTTTAGTAATATTAAAATCAAAAAAATTTGAATTTTATGAAATAATTTACCTCATCTGGCCAATAAAAAAATTAACATTTTTAAAGAATTTAATATCGAAGATATTACCTGGAGAAAATATATTTTTAAAAATATTAGTTTTTATTGAATAGATGGGAAAATGCTATATTTAATTCAAGAGAAAATTTGAGGAAAAATCGAAAAATTGAATGAATTTTTAAATACCAAAGTAGATATTGTTATATCACATTTTCCTGTTTTCTGAATTATGGATGATCCGGAGGATTTTTCACATCTATGATTAAAATTCCTTCGAGAATATATTCAAAAAAATGATCCTCAATTTTTGATTCATTGACATATGCATGTAGATGATAAATCAAAATTTCTAAATACTAAAATTATTCAAATTTATCCTTATAAAATTATTCAAATTTAATTATAAAAAAATAACAACTATCTTGTTGTTAATAGTTAAATCTATTAAATAATGTTATTTTTTCAGAGATGGCTTTAAAAAGAGGAAAAACCTAGTTAAAATAGACTGCTAGTGCACTTATTACGTTTGCTAGTACGCTAAAATAGACTGCTAGTGCACTTATTACGTTTGCTAGTACGCTAAAATAGACTGCTAGTGCACTTATTAGTGAATTTATACATATAATTATATTTTTCTTTGACAATAGTGTCTTTTTTAATAATATTTACGACTGTAAGTGCACCTTTATTTTAAGAGTATAATAAAAACAATTATTTTATTATAATAATTAATGGCTAAAATAAGCCAACATTATTAAAAAATAAGGTTGCTAGTCCACTAAATATGAAAGTAATTTTATTATATTAATTAAGTAATTTTATTATAATAATTAATGGCTAAAATAAGCCAACATTATTAAAAAATAAGGTTGCTAGTCCACTAAATATGAAAGTAAATGAAAAATTATGACTTTTAGAAAAAAGAAAAAGAAATCCAAAAAAAACTAAACAAATTTCTTATATAGTCTGAGAAGATGTTAAAATTAAAAGAGAGGTTAATTCGATACTTCTGCCATATTTTTCTTTTAGTAAGAAGGAAAGAGTAGACTATGCTAAATATAAAATACGTTTTTGAATGAGAGATGGTATAATGGAGGTAAGAGGAATGCCAGATTTATGAATTCCAACTGAATTTGATTATAAGGTTTTTCTGGCAATTTTAACAATTTATGAAGAAAATAATTATCATAAAACAGGTAATACAGTTACTTTTTCAATAAATACAATTTTACAAAAAATTGGATTATCAAAAGGGGGCCGCAATTATGAATTAATTAAAGAATCCATATATCGCCTAAAAAGAACAACATATACAATGAGAGGTATTTTTATTAAAAAAATAGATCCAAGTCAAACAAGTCTTATTGATAATATCCCTGGAATTAGTGAAGATATTAACAATACAAATGTTAGTATAACTGCATATAGAGATCCAAATAATAATTCAAATATAATTGTTTTAAATGAGGAGGAAATGTCAATTTTTGATAAAAGGGAAAGTGAAGAATATTATTCAATGGAGGGGAAATTTCTTTGATGAAAAATTACTCTCCATTTTTCTGATGTTATGATGAATAATATCAGAAATAAGTATTATAAAACTTTTTCCTCTAAAAAGTTATTATCATTATGAAGATGAATTTTGAGTAGGGTTTTTGAGATTATAGAATTTCAAAGGAATGATAGATTAAAGGGTATATATAAATATCACTCACTCATTATGATGATTCCACTTGATGCAAAAAATGGTTTTTCTAAGAACTGTGATTATATTAATTGATATATGGATGAATTACAAAAATCGGGATATATTAAAAAATATTCAAATGATAAAGAAAATATTTTTGTAGAATTTTTTAATGATAGTGATAAGAAAAAAAATATTAAAACTATAATTGATGTTGAGTTATTTTGAAAAATAGAGCAGTTAATTATAAAATGGAATAAAGAAAATAAACAAAATATATTACCAGAACACATCTACGACATTGTAATTAATTCAAAAATAAAAGAAAATGATATAATATTTTCTAATTTAGATTATTCACTTGAACAAAGTAAAGATAATCTTATTTGATTTTTTAGAAATTCACTTGAATGAGATTGGGCTAGAGATATAAGAAAAACCAAAGAAAAAATAATAGAACAATTATCCTTTATACATAAAACTGAAATTAATGATCTTCAAAAAGAAAAGAAGGATTTAGAAGAGAAGAAAAGAAGGACACAACTTTTTAATGATTATATACAAAATAAAACAGAAGAAGAGATATTAAACCTTTTTACGCTCTATAATATTAAACAAAATAGTAATAAAAATATCATGTTAACATGATTACGTATGATATTATTTTCTGAATGAATACTAATATAATAAGATATATGAATATATATACCGAAATAAAAACAAGTGATATATTTTTAAGACAGGCTATTCTTATGGTCCATAATTTTAAATGTTTCTATTCAAAAGAAAAAATTTTATTTAATAATTTTGAAATTGATCATATTATCCCCAGGGTTTTATGATGAGAGAATTGTATAGCTAATTATTTACCTACAACTAAACAAATAAATTTGAAAAAAGGAAAAAACTATAAAGAAGAAGATTTTATTGAACTAGTAGCTATTAATAAGGCAATTTATGCGCCTATGGTATTGAGGGAATATTTTAAATTAAGATGACAAAAAAACTATAAAAATTTGAGAGAAGATGGCTTTATTTTTCATGATTATCCAGTAAATAAGAATAAACAATTTTCTGAAGATGAAATATGATGTATTTTTTGATGAAAAGATGATATTTTTAATATTTCAGATCATGTTCAATATACAAAAATAATTACTTTTCCTGATTGAAAACAAATTGAGAGAGAATTTATAAAGGAGGAAATAAATCAATTCTTATTAGAAGAAAAACAAATTGAATATAGAGATATTTCAATTAAAAAATATAATCAAATGCTTAAAAAATTAGCTAAAGATAATCAGAAATACTTTTTAAATTGAAAATTAAGATCAGAATACATAAACAAAGAAATTAATTATTAATTTTATTTTAAATAATATCTTAGCATGTCAAACTTCAGACAACCACATCAAGAACAAATTACTAAGTTTGGTATCTCAGCAATGATACTTCATCTCCTTTTTGTATTATGTTTAATGGCGATCTTACCGTCCTTATTTTATTTAATATATTCTTATAAAGATATAATATTTAATTTACATTTCAGCTCAATATATAACCAACTGTTAAATTATCATGAATATCTGGTCTGATTTATAGTAGCCTATTTGTTTTTTTTGATTGCAATGAGATTTACAAAATGATTTACAAGAAGTGAGGAAGATCAAGATAATAAATATCTACAGTCTTTTTTAGTAATTTATTGAATATTAATAAATTTTATTCTTGTGCCTTATGAAATCTTTTTGGCCATTAATACTTTTACTAATTTTCCTTTATTAGAATGGATTATTTTTGGAATCTTTTTTTATTGTTCGGTAACAATAGAGATGGTTTATTTTTATAAACCAGTTCTATTAAATTTATCTTCAGAAATACAAAAACTATTAATCAAAATAATACCATTTTTAGTTTTCTTATATATCGGATTAAGTATTTTAGCTGTTGTTATCTGAATTAAGTTTGATTATAAATATTTAGAGTTATTTTTATTGATCTTTATAACTTGATTATTAAAACAACTGTTCCTTTTTGTTTCGAAACAATATCTGGCTACAAGAGAAAATTATAATTTGCTTTATCCTTTTTTTAAAAAAATCACCGGAAGAGATCCTTCCTTTAAAATTAATTTTAAGGAATGATTTGATAATATTGATAATATATTAGTGTGAATAATAACATTTTTAAAAGAAAATACAGGATATTCCATCTTTCTTCTGTTTTTATCCATTTGAATTATTCCACTTTGAATCTATCTAAAATTCAATTTAATTAGCATATTATTACTTCACTTATCATTAGTTTTCGATTATTATTTTCTTTGTGTGATGGCAAATAAATTGCCTTCTCTTGTTAATTTACAATGTAATTGAAAAAAATATAAAGAAGTCTTTTTATTACAGTCTACAGAGAAGAAAGTAATTTTTTTAACTAAAAATGCCAGGTATATTTGTTCTCCAGATAAAATTGATTTTATTGAGATCATTAATAATAAAAAATAGGGGACAGTAAGATTATATTTATTAGTATTTTGCAAAATACAAAAAAAGTTTGCAAAATACAAAAAATATATTATCATAGTTACATGAAATATTAATTTCATCCGCCACACGGTTAAGTGAGATATAAATTTAATCCCATTGTATTATGGAGACCAGAGCATCTAATAAAAAAAGAGAATTTAAATTCTCTCTCAAGTTTAATTCTGAAACACCAAAAATTAAACTGATCAGAAACTCGTTGGATAAATTATGAGCTACAAAAATTAGTTATTTACCAGCTGGAACTATAGGTTATCTTTTTAAACAAGAAGTAAAACTATATGAACTAAATTTCAGCCTGAACGATGTAACAAGAGCTCAACAAATTTCTGATATGCTAGGCATAAATTTTAATAAAGATAGAATGACTTATCTTTATGTATGTAAATAGGGGATAGTGCATCTAATTTGAAATCCTCAGATCTATCCTTTAATTTTAAATTTATATGAGTGAAAAAACTATTGAAATAATAGTGCCGGACGAAATTAGAGAAGAATGAAGTAAAAACGGAGTTTTTTCTTACTGTATTTGAGCTTTAAGAAGTATAATTTCATCTTGAAATTATACTGGTAATCTTAAGCCTTTGGGTAATATTAGTATAATGTCTATTACGGAATCCTTAACTTGGCTATGACTGACTAATAATAATGAATTTTATTATTATAAGCGTAAAATGTTCGAAGAAGAAAATATTGATCTATTACCAGTGAATTCTGATAGTAAAAGAGGGCATCTATTCTTGAAAGAAGATCTTGCAGAGCTCAGAGCTTTTATTATAAACTGCAGAGAAAGAAAAAATAAGAAATAATTCAAATCTTTCCTTCCATCCAGGAAACAAAAACGGATGAGATTAAAACATAACCCATTGTATTATGGAGAAATTTATTCTCTCGAAAGAGAAAGAAAAAGAACTTTTAGACGATATCCAAAGCTGAAATTATACAAGAAAAATATTGTTTATAGTAAATTTTAAAACTGAAACCTTACTTATAAAACAATTAAGAAATCATGTTTTGCTGCTGTGAGAAAGTGTAATGGAAGTTGATATGCCAACCTGAAAAGTAGATTGATTCATATATCAACAAAGGACCTTTAAATTTCTTATTTGAAATGAAATTCGGGCAAAAGAAATCTGTGATATGTTATGATTAACATATAATAATTGAGATGAACTATATATTACAACAAAACCTTAGAAATTTTCTAAGGTTTTTTATGTTGAATTTATACTAAATTGCAGTAATATACCGCCATAATATATTAATGTCAGTATATGAGAAATTATATTTGAATTTCAAAAATGAAAGATTCTACCTTTTTAAGTAAGTTAGAATATTTTGATGATGAGTATTTTGTTATATTAAGAAAGAATCATCCAGTCTATTTATTATATCCAAACAGTGTGCCAATTACTGTTTTAAAGTTTAATATTCACTCTGTTCAGGAAATAGCGATGGGAGATTTATTTAGAATGATTCCTAAAATTTGAGACAATGAAATTATTAAAATACTGAAAAATAATGAACATTACTATAACATAATCAATTTTTCAAAAGAAGCAGAGGATTTAATCGATAAATATTTACTTGAAAATAGACAAAAAGATTTACTTAACCATATACAAATTCAAGATTAAGATTATTGAGTCTAATTGTATGATTTTTATATACAACTCAATTTAATGAACCCAGACATTCTTTTGACTTTTTATAAATATACTATAATATGAATTTATAACTGTATCGTTATATTTATGAAAAATAATATTGAAATACTAAATGACAAACTCTTTTCAAAAAACTTAGAGACATATCTAAAAAATGTCCACTCTTTTCAAAAAACATTAAATCCTGCAGATAATGATTATAAATTGATCTATACAAGATTAATTAGAACAGAAGAAAATATTAAGCATCTTAAAGAGAAGCAATTATTCCGCGGCGTTGATATTGATTGGGGAATACAGACACTAAAAAAATCATTTGATGGCTTGGCAAACTACACTAATGATTTTAATTTGGCCAAAGACTACTCAGATATTATTTTTGAATTTTCTTTCGAATACAATCCGGCAGATTTAACTTTGGAATCTATTAAGAATAGGGCCGACAATATTAATAATTATGATCAAGAAATTCAGGAACACACAAAAGATTGATATGCCTGGCATGTATGAGATTGAGCTTTTCATTTTAGATTAAAAAATACAAAAGTGCAATTAAAAAGAATTATTTTTGCAGCTGCAGATTTAAAAAAGAATTTTGGTTATCTAACTTTATTAAATCGCCTATTTGCTGGACTAAAACAATCTGAATTCGCAAAACTATTAAATACTAAACAACCTAAAATAGCTCAATATGAGAATGCTAAATGTGTACCAGATATAGACAGAATTTTAGAACTAAGTCAGTTTCTTCCTTACCCACAATGTATAATGAGTCCTAAAGGTAATTTAATTATTAATCATAAACAAAAATGTGATGGAAAGATATTTTAGATGAGCTGAATAATCGTATTTTTGGGAGGTATAATCGCAAAGGATTAGTTGATCATGTCAGTAGTGTAAAAGATGCTATAATAGAAAAGAATTATCAACTAGTGGCCTATTATTTTAAAGAACTATTTGGCAAAGATGGAAGAGGCGGTAAATGTTGAGAAATTGAAAAACTGTTTGAAAATGTTTCTAAACATGAGGAAATAATTAAAATTCAATGAGAATTCAAAGATATTAAGTTCGAATTAAAAAAACTATTCGATTCGAATATGAGTCACTTTGAGAAATATTTGTAAAATTTACTACTATGAAAAATGAAATTAATTCTGAAAAGTTTAGACAAATTATTGTGACTAATCATTTACAATATTTTGATGACGAAATTTTTGTTGTATTAAAAGAGAATCAGCCAATATTTATAGTTTTTCCTTGAAATATTATAAAACAAATCAATAAACATTTCTCTTTTGAGAAGATTACTAAAATGGATTATGGAGAGCTTAAGAATTATGAAATTAGTTATCTTAATCCTGGAGAAATGATTAAGATAATGAAATTTAACAAACCATTTTTTATTTTTTCTTGATATGACATTAGATTAATTAATTTTATAGATATTTTACTTAATCAAATAAATGCCTGCTTAATCACAAAAACTTTAATTAAAAAAGTGAAAATATAGTGAATTTTTCAAAAAACACTTGCAATTTATTGTTTTTTTTATATAATTGTCTTGTATTTCTTAATTTAAGAACTATATGAAAACTAATAATTTTATTAAAGCGAACAGAATAATTAGCATTATAACAGTACTAATCATTACTTTCGCTAATACAATTCTTCCTGCAATTGCAGCAGAGGCGACATATATAAATACACCATATGACTTCTCTCTCAAAGATAATATCCTTATAGCTAAGTATACGAATCTATTGTCGGATTATATTACAAGAAATTGAGCTACTACAATCCTAAACCGTGTATATCCAAAGCTAGTAGTATTATTAGAAAAATCTAAAGGCTCAATTCATCTTACAGCTCTGATAAATGAACTTATGGATATTACCAAAAGACAAGCTGTGGCAAATAGGGTATCAATACCTTGAGCTGTTACAATTGTTACGACAGTTCCGGTTAATTCTACTTGAAGTTCTGCAAGTGTCACATTAAGTAATTCTGCAGTTAATGATATTATAAAATCTCACAAAACTTCAGATGAAAAATATGCTCTTTTGAAAAAAGCCTGATTTACCGATAGAGAGGCAAAGTTTTTATGAATCTGATTTGATAAAGAAGGAAGAAATGGTTTAACAGGTAGGGGAGGAGGAACTAGCTGAGATTTAGTAAATATTTATGCTGATGCCTATTTCTGTGCTCCGTTTAGTTGAGATATACCAGATTACCTAGTTATGTGATCTTATGATTGATGATCAAGTAGTGCCCCTTGAGTTGCAGATAGGTATATGGCTATTACTCGCCTTTTAATACCCACACCAAAAAGAACCGCTCCAGATGCTGAAATTTTGCAATATTATGCAAGAAAGGATAAATTTATTTATCTAGAAGCCTGTGCACATTTTTTAACAAAACAATCTAAGTTTCGTGTATCCTGAGACTATACTACTCATGAAGTAGATTATACTCAAGATGAAATTTATAATATCTTTAAGAAAATAGGTAAAACATATACCAAACAAACAAAATCTTTTTGGGAACAATGAGTTAAAATTGATGATAGTTTTTCTGTCTGGACTAATTCATTATTTAAGTAGTTATGAAAATTAAAGAAAGATTAAATAATCTAAAACAAAAATTCAAGAATAACAAGAAAAGAAACCTTGTTATTCTTGTTTTAATATTAATTCTCTCTATTGGTTCATATTTAGTCTGGGCTAATTTAGATTCCTCTTCTGGAGATAAATATTTACCTGAAGAATTTGCCACTGATCAATCAGTCCAATTGTTTCTATGAGCCTGATGATATTATAATGCAATTGATTATTATCCTGGAGGATATGCAGTCTTTTTAAAGACACAACCAAACTGAGAAAGAATTTTGCCAGAATTATATATTAATAATCCTTCTATAATTCCATGAACAGAAACATTTTGAACAACAAGATGTCAATGAGTTTGTGATATAGCATATCAATTAAAATGGGATGATCCAGATTTATGACAAACAATTACTTCAACTATCTATTGAAGTGATTTTAAATGACAATCTGGTTGGCAAAATATTATTCCTAAAGTAATTGAAAGAGCTAAGCCTAAAGTTAATTCAATTCATATTCCAAAGGATGATTATTTATGAAGGGTGTATAATAAGGTTTTAATTAAAACTTATTGGGCTGATGATACTAACTTTAACTGACAATCAAGATATTATGACCTTTCTAAAAAATTCGCCCTAAAATGACCAAATCAATATGTATCTTATATATGAATTGGTAAAAGTGATGATCTCTGGGGTAGTGACTGAAAAGTTGCCTTTCAAGATATGCGGAAACTTAACTGGGCCTCTCTTATAGTTGCTCCAGGTATTAATAATAAAACAATTAAATACTCAGCTCTAGTTGAACCGGGTAGATATAAAATTCATTTCACAACCGTTGATATGGATAATATAAGAGTTGATCCTGCTTCATCCCCTCAAATTTGGAATTCGTATATTGATGTTAAATTATACAAAAGGGATTCTATTTGAAATTTGGTACAAATAAATAGAAATTGAGATCCTACTGACTGGCCAATCATGAGAGTTGCTCCATACGGCTGAGATGAAGGTAATAAGTGAGCATATACAAGCTGAATAAATGATTCTCATTGAATAATAGCGCCATTACCTTGAGATAGGATGTCAGATGGCCAAAGATTGTATGCCTGGGATTATGGTCCATCAGGTTCTTTTCAATGTGATTCTAGTATATGAGATCCTTGATTTGTGGATTGTGCAACAACTAACAAACCTATGGCTATAACTCAACATACAGTGTATTTTCCTGAGGCACAAGAAAATAGGGTAATTGTCTTCGAAGTACATAATGCTTCGGCTAACGCAAGAAACGCTTTTGCCATGGCTTGAGATTTTGATATGATTCCAAATCTTGAAATTACTCCAGAAAATCCTTTTGATCCAGCAGAATTATGAAATAGCTGAGCTACAAATACTTGATCAACTATGAGCTGAATAACAGCTACTACAAAAGTTGAAGTAGATCCAACTTGATTACCGGATTATGAAAGCGATTTTAATGATAGTGGAAAAAATACTAATGTGTGAGCTCTACACACATACAAGACCGAAGTATGTAATTATACCTCGTGAGCGATCACTAATGTAATGGTTAAACTGCATTTACCACAAAAATCTACTCTAATCTGATCTGATACTCCAGATGATACTTGAAAATCATCGCTAATGTTAAATGGTTCAAATTTAGATGCAACAATAGATGCTGCTAAAAAATTGCCAATAGGTGTATTCAATACCGATATTGCAGTTTGAGATTTAAACTCTGCAGAGTGTAAATATTTAGCATATCAAACCAAAGTGAATTCATGAGCAATTAATTGAGATACCTTTACAGTAAAAAATGAATTTAAATACTGAAGTGAAGATTATAATTTTACCAATGAAGTTAGTAATCCTTTAAGTACTGATGTTAATTGTAATTTAACACTCGCTTCGAATCCTATTACCGGAACAACAATTAGTAGGGATGAATATATTGAATATACTGTGAGTTGCAAGAATCTATCACAGAATGCAATTAATAGTGGTTCTATTGATTGTACAAGACAAAAGGATACACAAGATACCGCATGTAAGGTAGGGGAATGTACACCCGTTAATTTTATCGGTCTGGCACCTGGCGCGACTTATGAATATTCCTATTCAGTTAAAGTTTGATCAGATGTAGTCAAAGATACTGTTATAGATAACAAATGTTATATAGACTATGATAATCAACACACAGAATCTAATTCAACTGATCACACGGTTACTGTACCATCAAGCAACATCAATGGTTGAGATTTTACTCTTGAATTATACTCAAGGCCAAAATTAATTAACTCGGCCAATGGAAATCCAAGGGCTGATGAGGCCGACCAATCACCAATTCAATATACATATAAATATACTGGTTCAAAAATATGACCAGTATATCCAAATTTATCTACAAATGGTGGTTATTCTTATTGAAATGTGCTTTGTGGTCCAACATCTGAACCATATTATCCTAATGCGTACACTTATAATGTTAACTCGGCCAACATTAATCCACAAACTACATTAAATCCAGGAAACATCTGAATGACCTATTATTTATTTACAGAATTACCATCAGATATACCTAAGACAATATTGTATAAATGAACTCTATCGCCAACTAGCAATATATTTAATAATGAAATAAATTCATGGTATAGCAGCTGATGAAGTCGTACATTACCAGTAAATACAACTATCCATCGTGCCTTAGTCAATTGAAGAGATTGAAATATTCATGCTTCAATTCTTGGTGATTTAGTTTACCACAAATGGCAATATGTCCCTTATAAATCGGCCATGTGTCAAGAACTTATTCCTGGTTGTACATGGGAGAACGGATATAACTGTTATAATACACGTCACTATAATCTGTATAGATGGGAGGTTGTTGCTTCATATCCTGTAAGTTTTAAAGCTGAAGATAGCAGAAGTGTTGATGTTACCGCTTCTACTGCGCGGTTTCAAACGAGTAATTGAGATGTGCATACAAATTATCAAATTACTAATGAATGAACAAATGCAAATATATACAATCTTTGAGAAGCTGGAAAAGAGGCGGTAAAATCGTCACCTAAATTATATTCTCCTCCTTGATCATTTAATTGAGATTATATGGTTTCTACTAATACAACTACTAGTAATATTAGTTCGAAGGCAGGACGGTATACAATTAAACAAGAAAAATTTTGATATGGAAGCGTTTATGATAGAACTAATAACAAAAGAGATTATTATTGAGATTTAATAGATAAGCAAAAATTCGGTAAAGTTGTTAAAGAGTGATTCTGATATCCTATCAAATCTCTTACTAATATGCAGCTCAATACAATATATTATTATCCAGGTGATTTAACGATTGAATCTCCTTCATGAACTGTTCAGATATGATGACAAAAGGCGACCATTGTGGTTTGATGAAATTTATATATTAAATCAAATTTAAAATATTTGAAAGAGAATAAGCCTCTAAAAGAACAGCCTTATTTATGACTTATGGTAAAAGGACATACATATATATCTCCAAATGTAACATATACAGTAGGAGCTTGGCATGTAGACTGAACACTACATACCTGAGAAGCTGTAAAACCCTGGAAACATTTATGACAAATCGCTGTAAATCAAATAGATCTACAAAGAAAGGCAGACGAATATAATAATGGGCAAACAAATGCTCCATCTGAGCGCATACAATATGATGACCAAATATATTTCACTATTCCACCTGGTTTCGCAGAGCTAGATGATGGTAGCTGGGCATACTATTCAAATGTAAATCAATATACTTGAAAAATAGTAAATCCGTGGGATCAAAAATAGACTAAAAATAAGGACACTCAGTTGTCCTTATTTTTTTTATTACTTGCGTAATATTGTTTTTTTTATACAAAAAACATAAAAAAACTTGCAATATATAGTTTTTTTTATACAATTCCATTGTTATTTGTTTTTTAAAATATTAAACGTGAATACTTGACTTACAAGACAACTTCCCCAATATGATTGTTTTGAGCAGACAACTACAGCCTGAGTCGTACCACAACAAATTTGCCTATACACCCAAAAAATACATAATTTATTGTCTGATGATGTTCGTAGAAAATACGAAGTACTTTCTCGTTTAAAATCCAATGATTTAAGAATAGACCAATATTTAAATACACTTAGTCCTCAAAATTTAATTCAATATGATCTTTTTGTACTAAGAAAAGTTTTTCTTTTTCTTAGAGAAAATCCTCAGCTCGATATAGAATTACATATTAATATATCGCCAGAAACTCTTTCTTCACATAGTTTTATGTTACATTTTATGCGTATTGCACAAGAGGTGTGATTTATTGATTTCTATAAGATTAGAATAGAGATTTTAGAAAATGGTTCCTTCAGTGATAGACAATTATACATTGTTAATAGTAACATTATGATTTTGCATTCAATGAGAGTTAAAATTTGAGTAGATGATTATCCGAATGCAAACAATAATAATGAATTATTATGATTAATACAATGAATTGATTTTGTTAAAATAGATAAATGACCAATTATAAAATATCTTGATCATAATATTACATCTGAAGAACTAATTAACAGAATGTGTTTTTTATTAAAAGAGATTGATCAATATTCACAGAATCAATGAATCGATGTTATTATTGAATGAGTAGAAAATCAACAAGTAGCACTTCTGTTGAGAGAAAATTTTGGGAAGAGAGTACATTTCTTCCAATGATATTATTTTGAGCGTCCTCAAAGCATTTTTAATTTATTAACTGAAAATCATTTATGCCAGGATTAAGAAGTTTATGAAAATTGTCATCAACCAGATTAGCACAACTATTTGCTATTCAGCACAACATTAATTTTAATGATTATTTAACTCGTCATGCTCAATGAGATTGGTGAGATGTTGAAGATAAGAAGATAAATGATTATGCAGCTGAAAATGGAGAAAGGATCCTATCTATCTATAAAGTAGTTTGAGAACAAAAAATTTGGATTATTACTGAAGCTGATAGATCTGTCACAACAATTTTATTGCCTGAAGAATACTAATTTAATTTATTATTTATTATTTATGACTCTACAAGATTATATAAATCAAAATGATCCTCAGAAAATGAGGCAGTGAGAAGTTAAGCTACAAGCAGATGAGGTGCATATATCTTATCTTGGAAAAGAATTGGCAAGTGTAATGATTAAGCATTATTGATATACTTATTTGACCTCAATTAATGATAATTGATTATTATTTGTAGCTGATAATGATGGAAACCAAAAAAGAAATAGACCTAGTTGTTTTTCTTTAGATTTTAATATATTTTAATATGCTGGAAAAAGAAATTAAAGGGATGGCATCAATAGATATTTATAATTGCATGATGGCACAACCAAAAAGAGAAGATTACAAAACTATGGCTCATGTTTTGAAAGAAAGATGAGAAATAGATTTCTTATATTCTTTATTAATTAATAAACATTAAATTATAGTCCAATGAATACATATAAATTATATACAGTTTCACAGGTTATAACCATAAAAAATTGTGAATCTGAAGAACATGCTTTTAAGAAATTAGAAGAGGCTTCAAACCTGAAAAAGGAAGATGTTTATAAGATCGAGAAGGTTAATAATTAAATTACTTATTATTTTATGAATCCATTACTACAAGAATACATACAAACATTAGAAGGTCTCTGATATGAGTTTTCAGAAACAGCTGCATTATGAACTTATAATGTTCTTAGAAATAATCAATTTTTATGAGTTGCTGAGATTATTGGAAAACACAAAATTCTTTTTAAATTGAGGGAAGAAGATTACGAATTTAGAAAAGAAATAACAAACCGGGCATATAAATGAAAACAATATATCGTTGATTCAAAAACTTTTGAAATTAATTTTAATCTTTAATTAAATAATTATGGCATTTGATCCACACACATTATTATCCCAACTTGGTGGGAATAAATTTATAGCAATGGTTTGAGCTTGCAATTTAGCTGCTGGTGAGAAAGAAATAACATTTTCAATCTGAAGATGAGCAACAAACGGAATTAATAGAATAGTAATTGAATATGACGAGAAAAATGATCTTTATACAATGAAGTGATACAAATTAAGAGGAACTGATCTAAAATTAATTGATTCTAAGGAATCTATTTATGCAGATTATCTGCAGAAAACTTTCACGGCCATGACAGGACTAAACACTTCTTTATAAAAAATTTATTTATTAACAAAATTTTATGCAAGATCAAGAACTTAAAAACGAATTTCTTTGTATTAGAAAAATAGATGATAATATGCCAAGAATTCGTGGCTTGGATCTAACGGATACAAATAATGAACCATCATTTTATACAAAAAGTATAAGAGGATTAGACAAAGCCTGGATAGCTATTAGTAATAGTTTTAATAACAATACTAAAATAAGTAATATTTTGGACATTTTAGATGAACATAATATAAAATATCATACTTACTGTGCTGTAGACTAATTTATTTTTAATTTTAACCATTTATTCAGAAAATGATATCAAGGCTCAAAAATAATAGCAATCCATTAGGTGTTGCTAATCAAATAAAAAGAACCCGCTGTGAGGTTTATACTCGTGTAATGGGTTATCATCGTCCTGTAAGTGCATTCAATCAATGAAAGAAGTCTGAATACTATTCAAGAGTTTATTTTAAAGAGTCAAAAACATATAATAAACAATTCGCTGAAGAATTTAGAGAATAAAATATGTTTTTTATTTTTATTTTTATAATATATATTTATATGTCTGACATCGAATTACAAAAATCAGTTGCGCTGCTTAAGTTACCAAAACAAATTTATGAGTATGTGAACAAATATTTTGCTTTGGCAAATAAGACTTGAAATAGATCCAATAATTGGCAAGAAGAAATAAAAGATTTGGTCATGAAAGATATCACTCAAGATATACCAGGTTATATTGATCTGAAAGATAAAAATATTCAAGATGCTCTAAAGCTAATTGAAACAACAGAAGTTATACACAGAATTAAATATTTAGCTGTTTAAATACTTATAAATATTAATCATGAGTAGTACATTGAACAACTTCATTAAAGATCCTTCAAAGAGAATTTGAGGGATCTTTAAATTTACACATGAATGAACAATTAACTTCAGCTGAAGATGTAAGATAATTTGAATTAGAGAAGTTGATCCTGAAAATTATAATCATATCTATGCTGCAGAATTAATCGAGCTATTTAGTGGGGATAAAAAACTCTGGACCGGATGAATATTAGAATCAGAACTTTCTGTTGTTAATTAATTTATTTGTAATATAGTACTTTTTTAATATATTTGCTCTAAGTTGTAATTATTAATCCATTGATCTTCTATGCTTTGAATTATACTACTAAAAACATTGATAGTTCTTGGTGTTTCATTGAATATCAAGACTTTATTGTTTTTTTATATTTTTCTTTTCTTTCCTGGACTGTTTTATTTTATTTCAAGATTCATCTCATTCTATGAAAAAAAACAGATGATATCTGAAAATCTCTATAAACTCCTTTTTGTTTTAGCCTTATTGGCTATAGATTTTGCTGTAATACTTCTTTACTTTTTAATATAAAACTATCATGAACAAGGAATTAAGTTCTTTAAATACATATAAACAATTATGCATCTTATTACCATCTATTGGTCAAGACAAATCTGATCTATTAAAACATATGATATATAAGGAGAGGGTAAGAATTAATTTGAAAATTCACGCTTTAGAAAAAATTAAAAATAAGGGATTAATTATAGAACTTTCTTGAAGCTCTGTATGTATAAATAAACATAATTTAATACGCTTACCTCTTCAAAACATTTCTTGGGATAAATATGAAACAGGAGGTTTCACTTGGTGAGCAACAAGTTGATTATGAGTGAGAGAAACCTCTCAAATTATATTACTTTATCTGACGTGATATGATGAAAATTTTGCTTTAGATTTCCGGGATGATTTTAAAAAAGCAGTAGTTCAAAATTTTGAAATGATTAAAGATCATACTTTAGATACGGAATATATTTGCAATTGGATAATTGGTAAATATCAAGAATTACTAAATATGATGGATTAACAAAAAATAGAGTCGTGAGACTCTATTTTAAATATAAGAAGATTGCCAGCCAGATTATAAATTTCTGAAAACCTTTTTTCAAAAACTTAGGCAATCCACGATATATGGCATTTGCTACCATATTAAAATCTTTTTTCATAGACTTTTTGTTAAGAAATAATAAACTATATACATTCTTCAAAAGCCTATTTTCATTTTTTTGAATAAAAAATACTTGCAAAATATTGTATTTTTTATATAATTGTCTTTAATTAGGTTTTTAATCAGATAAAAAATGCCAGCAATTTTTAGGCAAAATGGTTATAGATTCTTCTTCTACTCCAATGATCATCTTCCAGTACATGTTCACATAGAGAAATGAGAGAAATTTTGAAAGGTAAATATTTCATGAACAGAGCCAGTATTAATATCCGGAAATTTTTCTAAGATTGAATTAAAATGAATTCTGGATATAATCAAAAACAATAAAAAACTTATTATTGAAGAGTGGAATAATTATTTTACTTCTAATTAATATCATATGAATAAAACTCTCGCAGATCCATTAAATGGTGAGGCAGTACAAATTGGATATGCCAATGTACAATATCCTAAGAAAAAAATGATCACTACAGTTAATAAATTGAGTGAACTTAAAAGAGATGTCAAACAACACTATATAACAAAGGCCGTAATTCTTGAAAATTGAGATATTATTATTTATTTAAGTGATTGAAAACAAAAGAAAATCCCTAAAAACTATACAAAAAGATTGGCTAAGTCTACAATTGAAAGTCTACACAACTTCAGACTTCTTCCAGATGGCATATGAATCCATTTCCCTGAAATTAATGAAGATATCTGCGTAGACATGATTTAATTTTAATCTTGATCATTATATAAAAAATAGCCCTAAATTTATTTCTTAATATAAATATATGAACAAAAAAGAAGCAGCTGCTATTATACAGGAACTAACACCTGAAGAAAAGAAAATACTATTTTGAGCAAGATGAAAACCTGGAGATCTTCTTGCTTCAGCTTTGGCAGATTCTCAAGAACAATTTAAGGCATATGAGTCTTTAATAGAAAAGGGATTATTGAAGAAAATTTCAATGCCTGGTATGGTTGAAATAACTCAAGATTTTAGGAAGGTACAAGTAGAATTTTTGAATTTTTTACTTAGAGGTTAGTATTATTTGATTATTTTTTTTAACTAACACATTATGAAGAAATTAAAAGTTACATTCACTTTAACTAATGAAACTCTCGCAACTATAGAGAGAAATTTTGGTAGACAAGATGAGAACTTATATTCAGCATTAATTTTAGAAGTTTTAGGAAGATTTTTCAATGAAACATATTGGAATAGTAGTTTTAAGGATTCTGAGACAGTTGAGAAATTTCTTAATATGTCTAAAACAAAAGTTGAGAAAATAAACGCAGACTATGAAAAATTAATTCTTAATGCTGCAGATTAACATATATCTAATGTAGAATATAGTGAAATAGAAGTAGTATAAATAAAGATGTCTAATCCCTAATTTAAAACTCTATACTTAATCCTAATCTTATGGAAAAATACTCAAAGTTTTTTAAGACTTGAAATAAATGACTTAATACTATTGAATTACCAGAAAAACAGCTAAAAGAATTATGATTTAAATATGATCAACGGAATTGACTTTTTTATTATGAGAATACAAAAACAAAACAACAATTGCATTATGTACTTGATGTATGTCTTTTCTGGAGTTATACAAATATTATCAGGACAGCAGCATATTTATATCAGCAAGATTCAGTATACCCATATACAATAGAAGATGTAAAGTTATTGATGCGTGCAATAGACGAGTGATATAATTTCTATGATACTCTATACTCTTAAAATACTTGATTATTTAGTATATATTTATATAATTCTCTAAACATTAATTTAGGGATTATGGTTCGCATAAAATATGATAGTATTAGAATACACAAGACCACAAAAGATACTCTGGATAAATTAGAGATTTGATTACAATGAGTTGGGATTAAGACTTATGACGATAAAATTAAACACCTGTTATGGTTTTACGAAAATAATAAACAATAGTATGCCAAAATGATATACATCTATTTCAGTTAAAGATGATCTAGCAGATAAAATTAAAGGTCTTGAGGTAGTTACTTGAGGAGTAAATTTATCGTCTATAAATGAGAAATTGGAACATCTTTTACGGTTTTACAAAAAAAATTCATGAAAAAATTAACATCAATTAGGGTTGATAAAAAAAATGCACAAGAGCTCAAAGAATTAACACTAGAGGTTGAATGAATACAAATATCATCTATAGATGATAAGCTGCAACATCTTCTCCGGTTCTATAAGAATCACAAAATCCAAAAAAAGCCCTAAAATAGGGCTTTTTTTACCTTTTCCTACCAAAACCAAGCACCAACCTCAAAACGAGCGATAGCGAGGGTAGGGCATTGAGTAATAACGAACGAGTGAAGCGAGTTTTTGTGAGCGACAGCGAGCTCTCTCGAACGAAGTTCGAATGTGTGTGTTTTAACACACACACT
>Ga0209373_10000384_pt1 | contig 76192 bp, 64 predicted proteins | sample Higcelweek5metaG_FD_187173 | JGI IMG/M metagenome (GOLD analysis project Ga0209373, IMG submission 187173) | Freshwater pond sediment microbial communities from the University of Edinburgh, under environmental carbon perturbations - High... | ecosystem: Environmental > Aquatic > Freshwater >...
AGCAGGAAAGCCTCCGAAAGTGGCTATCATCGCCATCATGAGAAAGCTCGTTCTGCTCGCAAACGCTCTTCTGAAAGCTGATCGACTGTGGCAGAAGGAAAAGCCTTGCCCATCACGGATACTCTAAAAACGCTCTATGCGGGGGACTGATCCCACTCTGCTTTTTTGAACAGCAGAACCGCCTGCGTCCGGCGTTCAACCCCCAACGTTTTCAGGATGCTGGTGACGTGGGATTTGACGGTTGAAATGTTCAGATGCAGCCGCTCGCCAATTTCGGCATTGGACAATCCCTCGGACAGCAAATGCAGAACCTGATGCTGGCGCTGGGTGAGGGATGGCAAATGGTTGCGGTCTGGCGGTGTCGGGCTGCCGGGCAGCGGGTCATTGTTGAAATGCGGCGAGGTCAGGGCATGGGCAAGGCTGGGGGGAACGTATAATCCCCCGGCATGGACCAGCCTGATAATGGTTCCCAGCAAATTGACATCCGTTGTCTTGGGGATGTAGGCGCTGGCCCCGTTCCCGAGGGCGCTGCGAATGTCATCGGGATGTTCCGATGTGGTAAAAATCAGCAGCGGGGTGTCTCCGACGGCGGCCTTCAGGCGGATCATGTCGGCAGTGTTCAGGTGGGAAAAAGACGACGGACGCGGATCACAAATGACCAGATCAAAGGGTCTCAGCCCTTCCAGTACCTCGCTCGCCAATCCCGAGGATATGTCACCAGAGAGCTGGAGGGGTTCCCAGTCGGTTCCCATATCCCTGACAATCTGCGTCAAGGCCATAAGAACGATGGGATGCTGGTCCCATAATACAATGCGCATCGTCTCTTCCTAACTCGGTCCTGAGGGGCGGGTGAGGCAGCACCCGGTGGCCTCTTGATCTCCTGCGGTGGGCAGCAAAGGCCTGTTCGAAGGGCGTAATGCAGGAGGCTTGTTGATTAGTACCGAAAATAGGGGAGACCAGAGTCATTCCTGAACAGCTAAAAGGTGTATCTTCTTTTTCCTTTTGTGTGGTGTTGGGTGATCTTTTTCCTGAGTAGTCCTTATTGCTTACTGGTCTTGATCAGCAGGACGGGAATGAAGTCGTAAAGAAAAACCGCATAGGCGATAGAAAACAGGGTTCCTGCAACAGACAGGGCAACCAAAGGCGAGGATGTCCACAACAGAGGCCCGACAATGCGGACCACGGCAGCACCGCCAGCCAGCAGATAGCTGAGGGACATCAGGCGTCCGGCGGTCAGGGACAGGCCGCTGTGCCCACGGCTGGCCCGCCCCATGACCCCAAGGATCAAGGTCCCTGCTGCACCGATGAAATGGGCATGCAGGGCTGCTGTCAGATCAAGAACCGACAGGGACAGGATGTCGGCGGCGGATACCATGGCATAGGCGCGCAAGGCAAACCCTAAAGCCAGCCAGCCCGCCCCCAGATGCAGGACCCACAGCAAGGGCTCGGCGGCAATGCGCCAGGGTTGCCAGCGCCACAGACGATATCCCAGCAGAACGGCAGCCAGTGCGGCGATTGAGGCCCGGACCAGCAGCCCGGCCTGCTCGGGCAGGGCGGTTGCCAGCAGGTCGGTAAGGGCGACGGCAACGACGCTCAGAATGGTGGCCCGCTCAAGCCACGGCAATGCCTCGGGCGGAAGGACGGCCTGATGGTTGACCAGCCAGTTGCGACTGAAGGTTGGGGTGATGCGGCCACCAATGATGACCATCATCAGGACGATGATGTTGAGGGTGGTCTGACGGGCAAGACTGCCGCCATCAGCCAGTACGCCGATAATTCCCAAATGGTCTGCCAGATTGCCTGCCCACAGCAGGATCAGCAGGATCAGGAATGGCTGATTGCGTTTGGTCGGGGCTTTGAACAGGGCGCTGCCGATCAGCCAGATCAGCAGAGGCCAGAAAGCGGTATCTGCAACGATGACGGCAACCGGGGGCAGCCAGCCGGACAGCCAGAAGGCGACGCGGCCCGCCAGCCACAGCAAAACCAGTGCCAACAGCCAACGCCCTTTGACCGGTGCGGTGCCGGTCCAGTTGGGAACGGCGGTCAACAGGAACCCGGTCAGGGCTGCCGACAAAAAGCCGAACAGCATTTCATGGGCATGCCACAGGGTTGGCGGCGGAGCAATGGGGAGGGCAAGGTCATGGCCCAGACTGTTCAACCCCAGCCAGACTGCCCAGACAGTGCCACTGGCCGCAGCATGCAGGGCGGCGAGCAGGAAAAACGGGCGAAAGCCCGCTGCGAAGAAAAAGCGATACCACGAGGCGACCATCGTCTTTGACCTTGTCAGGGGTGCCGGGGAGCATCCCTGTTGTCGGCCAGAGGAGGGGAGCACGTCCTTGACGATGGTCAAGTTTGGCCTGTTTCTTTCCGGATGGGCAGGATGATTACAATTAATCAATGATTGGGTGGCGCGCTTGAAAACCAGCCATGGGCGAATATTTTGGTTGGCGACCACTTTGGTGTGTTTGAGGAACTGTGTTCGGCCCTGGGGATGAGGGCAAGGCATCAAGGCAAGGTCGTAGGCTAATGAGGGGCGGGGAAAGTCTCTCCTGACATTAGAGCATTTTCAAGTTGACCGTCTCCGGTCAACGGCTCGGAAAATGCGGCACTGAAAATGGAGAGCGTTTTCGCTCGGTGTGAAAACGCTCTAACGGAGGACGATATGCTTAAACATGTTTTTGCTGCTGTCATCGGGCTGCTGGTCGTGATCGGAGGGCCTGCGATGGCCCAGCAGGAGCTGGAAGATATCCTGCGGTCGCTTACTTTCAGAACGGGAACCATTTCTCTGGGCAATGATCTGGCAACCATTACCCAGACGAAGAACTTTCGCTTTCTTGATAGTGCAGATACGGAAACCTTTCTGACCGAGGTCTGGGGCAATCCTCCGGGGACGGGCAAAGGGACGTTAGGGATGATTTTCCCGGCCGATGGCGGTCTGGCTGATGATGACGCCTGGGGTGTGGTGGTCAGCTACGAAACCACGGGCCATATCAGCGATGAGGAAGCAGGAACGATTGATTATGACCAGTTGATGGCCGACATGAAGGCCGCTGTTGTTGAAGAGAGCAAGAAACGGGTCAAGCAGGGGCAGGAACAATTTTCTTTGCTTGGCTGGGCCAGAAAGCCCCACTACGACGCAACGGAAAAGAAGCTTTACTGGGCAAAGCGGTACCGCTTTGGGGACGATCCTGAGGAGACGCTCAATTATGAAATTCGGGTGTTGGGCCGTAAGGGAGTCCTCAGTCTCAACGTGATTTCTTCCATGAGGGAACTTCCCACCATCGACAGTAAGGTGAACAGCATTCTGTCGATGGTCCGCTTCAACAAAGGCAACACCTACGCCGAGTATGATTCTTCGGTTGACCACACGGCAGCTTACGGAATCGCCGGGTTGATCGCTGGTGGTGTTCTGGGCAAGGCCGGTTTTTTCAAGGGATTGATTGCGCTGCTGCTTGCCTCAAAGAAACTGTTCGGCCTTGCCCTGTTTGGTGGTCTTGCCGGTCTGTGGAGCTGGATGAAATCCTTGCTCCGTCGCCGCAAGGGCGTGAGTCTCGAGAAAGACTAGAAAGAAGAGGTACCGTAATCAGAATCACCGTTTGCGGAAATCAGATGGTTTTTCAAAGCGGGTAGCCCAGATCCCTGCCTTGGCGAGACGGGCTTCTCCTTCTTCCTGTTTGTAGTCATTGGTCCAGTAACTGAGCGCCCAGCCCCGGCGGACCATTTCGCGGTTCAAGTCGGTGTCGCCAACAAAGCAGCGCCCGACCAGCCGCCCATAACGGTCGGTGTCGACAATGTCGCAGGTGACGGTTTTGCGCTTGACCATCTCGGTCAGGATCAATGTTGCCTGCTTGCCGCAGGAACTGGGAATGATCAGCCAGCGCATGCAGGTCTGGCGTTTTTCCGGGGCATCAATGCCAATCAGCCGGATGTGCTTTTTGCGGATGACCACGGTGTCACCATCAATGACCCGGGCCGTGCCCGAGACGGTTGCGGCCATTGCAGGCAAAGGCAACAGGCACAGGCTGAGCAGAACGAGCAGGACGCGCATGGGGATTCCGTTTCGGGTAAGAGAGAAGAGCGGGGCGGTCAGCAACCGCCACCGCTGTTACGGCTTTTCCAGACGCTTGGCATCTTTCCACAGGGCTTCCATTTCGGCCAGAGTGGCCTGATCCGGGGTCTTTCCCTGCTGGCCCAGTCCCTGTTCGACCAGTCGGAAACGGCGGTCAAACTTGCGGTTGGTGCTGCGCAGGGCACCTTCGGGGTCGATGCCGACCTTGCGGGCCAGATTGACCACCGAGAACAACAGATCGCCAATTTCATCACGCAGGCGGCTGGCATTGGGATGGTCGCCATGGAGCACTTGCGTTTCGATGGTGTTGCCAAGCTCGGCTTGCACTTCGGCCAGCTCTTCCTCGATTTTCCCCACCACATCGGCAGCCCGTTCCCAGTCAAAGCCGACGCGGGCGGCGCGATTTTGCAGTTTCAGGGCGCGGGTCATGGCTGGCAGGGCGGTCGAGACCCCATCCAGAGCACTGACCGGAGTCGCAGCGTCCTTGGCTTTGGCTTCGCGCTCGGCGGCTTTCAAGGCCTCCCAGGCGACGGTTTGTTCCGAGGCGGTGGCAACCGAGGTGTCGCCAAAGACGTGCGGGTGACGACGGATCAGCTTGTCACAGATGGCGGCGGCGACATCCTGAAAGCCAAAGCTGCCTTCTTCGCTGGCAATCTGGCTGTGAAAGACCACTTGCAGCAACAGGTCGCCCAGTTCGTCTTTCAGGGCGTGACGGTCGTCGGCCTCGATGGCTTCGGCAACCTCATAGGCCTCTTCGATGGTGTGTGGGGCGATGGTGGCAAAGGTTTGTTCGATGTCCCACGGGCAGCCGGTTTCCGGGGTGCGCAGCTGACGCATCAGGTCCAACAATTGTGCAAGGACAACAGATGCCGATTCGGAGCCGCTATCGACTGGGGTTGTTGCCGATGTAACGGTCCTGGTCGATGGTGACCGGGGTGCATCAGGGGGGATGGTCATCGGTATTTGGTCCTGCGGTATGGGAAAAAAGAAGGTCTGCTATGCGTTGTCTGCGATTTTTCTGCTGGGGCAGGGGTGTTTTGGTGTGCTTTTTTTGAGCGTGGGCCAGAGGAAACCGCTATTGCGGCCAAAAAACAAGCATGCTACCCATAAGGATGGATTCGGGCCCACCCGTGGGGGCGGGTAGTTCCCATTTGCTGCGCTACAGCGTATAACAGCTGCATCAGGTACGGGCCATCGCAGGGTGTGCTTCTGCGAACCGTGATTGGCAGGGGTATCGTCTGGGCTGTATCTGTTTCGTCATTTGACTGGGGAATGCAACGCGATGAGCGAGAAGATGTTTTATGTGGTTGGTGGTGAGTACGCCGATACCGGGTTCACGACCCCGGCAGTGGATAAAGAGCTGGAAGTTCACGGCCCCTTCCCGCAAGCGGAAGCTTATGCGTTCTGGCGCAACATCACCAGCAAGACCATCGACAACGCCATGGTTCGGTACACCGTAAAGGCTGCCGACGAGGTCAAGGTGCAGGAGTATTTCGTCGTTGGCGGCGAATACGCTGATCCGTCGTTCAGCGTGCTGGCTGGTGGCAAGGATGCCGAGGTCTATGGCCCGTTCGACCATGCCCAGGCCCTGACCTTCTGGCGCGACATCACCGGGCGGACCGTTGACAGCTGCCTGCATCGCTATGTGATCGAGGCTCGCTGATCTGCGGCGGGCGGTCCCGGACTGGCGGGGGGATGGTCTGGTTGGGCCATCCCCCCGTTGTTTTTGCGGGCCGTGAGCTTTGAGCGTCATGCCACAGTCTGCGACAGTCGGGAAACAAGGGTGTGGAGCGCTGCTCCACACCTCGCCGGGGCCTTGAGGCCCCGGACCCCCATTCCTTTGATCATAAAAGAAAAAATGGGGGTTTGGGGAATTATTCCCCAAGCGGTTCAGGCGGCAGCCTGCTCTTGCTTCCTTACTGTCGTGTCCTGTGAAGGCTCACTGCTCCAGGCCCAGATAGGGGCGCAGGTAATAGCCGGTATGGCTGCCTGCGGTGCGGGCAACCTGTTCCGGCGTGCCGGCTGCCACCACCTGACCGCCGCCTGATCCGCCTTCCGGGCCCATGTCGATGATCCAGTCGGCAGCCTTGATCACCTCAAGGTTGTGCTCGATCACCACCACGCTGTTGCCCTGATCGACCAGTGCCTGAAGCACTTCCAGCAACTTGCGGACGTCCTCAAAGTGCAGGCCGGTGGTTGGTTCGTCCAGAATGTACAGGGTGCGGCCGGTCGCGCGGCGGGACAGTTCCTTGGACAGCTTGACGCGCTGGGCTTCGCCGCCAGACAGGGTGGTGGCCTGTTGCCCAAGATGGACATAGCCCAGACCGACACGTTTCAGCAGTTCCAGCTTGTCGCGGATCGCCGGGACCGCCTGGAAAAACTCGGCGCCGTCTTCGACGGTCATGTCGAGCACGTCGGCAATCGACTTGTTGCGATAGGTGACTTCCAGCGTTTCGCGGTTATAGCGTTTGCCCTTGCAGGCGTCGCAGGTGACGTAGACATCGGGCAGGAAGTGCATCTCGATCTTGATCACCCCGTCACCCTGACAGGCTTCGCAGCGGCCACCCTTGACGTTGAAGCTGAAGCGGCCCGGCTTGTAGCCACGGGTCTGCGCTTCCGGCAGGGCTGAAAACCATTCGCGGATCGGGGTGAAGGCACCGGTATAGGTCACCGGGTTGGAGCGTGGCGTGCGGCCAATCGGCGACTGGTCGATATCGACGATCTTGTCGATATGCTCGATACCCTCGATGCCGTCATGCGGACCGGGATGTTCACGCGCACCGTTCAACTGGCGCGCCAGACCCTTGTACAGGGTTTCAATCACCAGTGACGACTTGCCGCCGCCCGAGACGCCGGTGACGCAGGTCATGGTGCCCAGCGGAATATCCACCGTCACGTTGGCCAGATTGTTGGCACGCGCACCGACCACGCGGATGGTCTTGCCATTGCCGGGGCGGCGGCTGGTGGGCAGAGGGATGCTGCGTTTGCCGGTCAGATACTGGCCGGTCAGGCTGTCCGGGCTGGCCATCACTTCGGCGGGGGTGCCGCAGGCAACCACCGTGCCGCCGTGGCTGCCTGCGCCCGGCCCCATATCGACCAGATAGTCGGCAGAGCGAATGGCGTCTTCATCGTGTTCGACCACGATGACGGTGTTGCCCAGATCACGCAGGCGCTTGAGGGTGGCCAGCAGGCGGTCGTTGTCGCGCTGGTGCAGGCCGATCGAGGGTTCATCCAGCACGTACAGCACGCCGGTCAGGCCGGAGCCGATCTGCGAGGCCAGCCGGATGCGCTGGCTTTCCCCACCGGACAGGGTGCCCGAGGTGCGTGACAGCGACAGATAATCAAGGCCGACGTTGTTCAGAAAGCCGAGGCGTTCGTTGATTTCCTTCAGGATGCGCGAGGCGATTTCCTGATGTTTCGGCGAAAGCTGCTGGTCGAGGTGCGAGAACCAGTGCAGGGCGTCGGCAATCGACAGGTCGGAAATCTCGGCAATGTCCTTGCTGCCGACACGCACGGCCAGCGCTTCGGGCTTCAGGCGTTTGCCGCTGCAACTGGGGCAGGGGGTGCTGGACTGATAGCGCGACAGGTCTTCGCGGACGTTCGGGCTGTCGGTTTCCCGCCAGCGGCGGTTGGTGTTGGGGATCACGCCTTCGAACGGCTTTTCGACGGTGAAGGTGCGACGACCGTCGTGATAGGTCATCTCGATCTCTTCTTTCCCCGATCCGTACAGCAGGGCGTGCTGACTGTCGGTAGGGATATCCTGCCACGGGGTATCGAGCGAAATCTTGTAGTGCGCAGCGACGCTTTCGAGTGCTTGCAGATAATAGGGCGACGGCTGGCCCGCCGACGACCATGGCGCCAGCGCCCCTTGCAGCAGTGATTTGCGCGGATCAGGGACCACCAGCTCGGGGTCAAAGTGCATCCGCACCCCCAGCCCGTCACAATCCGGGCAGGCACCGAACGGGTTGTTGAAGGAAAACAGGCGGGGTTCAATTTCGTCGATGGTAAAGCCCGAGACCGGGCAGGCGAATTTGGCGGAAAAGATGGTCCGCTGTTCGCTGGTGACATCCTCGATGATCGCCAGCCCGTCGGTCAGGGCCAGAGCCTGCTCAAAGGAATCGGCAAGGCGGCTTTGCAGGCCATCCTTGATCACCAGACGGTCAACCACCACTTCGATATCGTGTTTTACCTTTTTGTTCAGCGCAGGTACTTCGTCGATCAGGTGCAGGGTGCCGTCAACCTTGACCCGCTGGAAGCCCTTCTTTTGCAGCTCGGCCAGTTCCTTGCGGTACTCGCCCTTGCGGCCGCGCACAATGGGGGCCAGTAGATAGAGGCGGCTGCCTTCGGGCAGGTCCATCACCCGGTCAACCATCTGGCTGACGGTCTGGGCCTCGATCGGCAGGCCGGTGGCGGGGGAATAGGGAATGCCGACCCGTGCCCACAGCAGGCGCATGTAGTCGTGGATTTCAGTGACGGTACCAACCGTCGAGCGCGGATTGCGCGAGGTGGTTTTCTGCTCGATCGAAATGGCCGGTGACAGGCCTTCGATGGAATCGACATCAGGCTTTTGCATCAGTTCAAGGAACTGGCGGGCATAGGCCGACAGTGATTCCACATAGCGGCGCTGGCCTTCGGCATAAATGGTATCAAAGGCCAGCGACGATTTGCCCGAACCGGACAGGCCGGTGATCACCACCAGCTTGTCACGGGGCAAGGTGACGTCGATGCTTTTGAGATTATGCTCGCGGGCGCCGCGCACGCGGATGTCTTGCATGGTCCGTATCCTTTGATGGCCGTCGGTCGGGGTGGTCCAGACGTGCTGCCCATAGATAAGAGCGATGGTTCGCCATAGCCATAGCAGCTTGCAGTGCAAAAATCGAGATCAAAGGGGGAACATGATCACACGGGGTGGCGTATACTATATGCTGCAATGACCAACCCCTTAGAGTAGGTGTTACTTAACGTTATTTTCGGGGTGCAAAAATGACAGGCAGTGTGACAGAATAATGTCTCTTTTCGGGTGCCCAAAACAGTGAGTTATGCGGCTTGACAGAGAGGGTGTCTGGGGTAGGCTCGGAGGGCGTGGTTCAGGGCCGGGAGGGTCGTCGAGCCTCCCGTTCATGGCTTTATAGACATAACAATCAAGTCTCTAGGGGGTAGGGTGGCCTACTTTCTCCAACAGCTTATCAACGGGCTGACGCTTGGCTCCATTTATGGCCTGATCGCCATCGGTTACACGATGGTGTACGGGATCATCGGGATGATCAATTTCGCCCATGGCGAGATTTACATGATCGGTGCCTTCATTTCCGTGATCACCTTTCTGGTGCTGGGGGAGCTGGGTATCAGCTATATCCCGCTGGCGCTGGTGGTGGTGCTGTTGTGCACCATGGTGCTCACCGGGGTGTGGGGGTGGACTGTCGAGCGTATCGCCTATCGTCCTTTGCGTGGTTCGTTCCGCCTGGCTCCGCTGATTTCTGCCATCGGCATGTCGATTGCCCTGCAGAACGGTGTGCAGGTCAGTCAGGGCGCCCGCGTAAAACCCATTCAACCCATCATTCAGGGTGGTTTGACCCTGTTCCATCAGGGCGATTTTGATGTCGTCGTCAGCTATCTGCAGATTTTCATTCTGGTGCTGACGGTGGCCCTGATGATTGGTTTCACCTGGCTGATCACCAGGACGTCGCTGGGACGCCAACAGCGCGCCTGTGAACAGGACCGGACCATGGCTGGTCTGGTCGGGGTGAACGTTGACCGCACCATTTCAATGACCTTTGTCATGGGGGCTGTGCTGGCCTCGGTGGCGGGTCTGATGGTGACCCTGCAATACGGGGTGATCGACTTCTATATCGGCTTCCTGGCCGGGATGAAGGCGTTTACCGCCGCCGTGCTGGGGGGCATTGGCTCTCTGCCCGGTGCGATGCTGGGCGGTCTGCTGATCGGTCTGATCGAATCGTTCTGGTCGGCTTACTTCACCATCGAGTACAAGGACGTTGCGACCTTCGGGATTCTCGTTCTGGTGCTGATCTTCCGGCCTACCGGCCTGCTCGGCAAACCCGAAGTGGAAAAGGTGTAAGGCCATGACAGTACAAGTAAAAGATACTTCTGCTGCCACGGCACCGAACGTGCTGTTCCCTGCGCTCAAGGAAGCCTTCATTGCATCGCTGCTGATCGTTGCCCTCGGTCTGCCGCTGTTGGGGCTGAAGGCTGACAATCAGGGGCCGGATCTGGTGCTGACCAAGCGCTGGGACCTGCTGGGCATCGCTGTGGCGGTGATGTTCGTCGGGCGCTTTGTTCTGGCGTTTCTGCGCGGTCAAAAGGCGGCCCGTCAGGGTGGTCTGCCGCAGGAAAAGAAAAAGTCCGGGGACAACTCGATTGCGCGCCTGCTGAACCAGAATGCCAAGGTTCTGGGCCTGCTGGGCCTGCTGTGCGCGGTTTTGATGCCGTTCGTCATTCCCGATGCCAATGCCCGCTATGTGATCTTCATCAGCACCACCTTCATGATTTACATCATGCTGGGCTGGGGCCTGAATATTGTGGTGGGTCTGGCTGGTCTGCTCGATCTGGGCTATGTGGCGTTCTATGCGGTGGGGGCCTATTCCTACGCGTTGATCGCCACGCACTTTGGCTGGTCGTTCTGGATTTGTCTGCCGCTGGCTGGTCTGTTTGCCGCCTTCTTCGGGGTGGTGCTGGGCTTCCCGGTGCTGCGTCTGCGCGGTGACTATCTGGCGATTGTCACCCTCGGGTTCGGGGAAATCATCCGTGTGATCCTGATCAACTGGGGTCCGGTGACCGGCGGTCCGAACGGGATCGGCGGCATTCCGGCCATTTCGTTCTTCGGGATCGAGTTTTCGCGCGGCGAAGGTGGCTTTGCCAGTGATTTCGGGCTGGAATACAGCTCGATGCACAAAATCATCTTCCTGTACTTCGTCATTCTCGGGATGGCAGTTCTGACCAACCTGTTCACCCAGAGAATGCGCAAGCTGCCCGCCGGGCGGGCGTGGGAAGCCCTGCGCGAAGATGAAATTGCCTGCCGCTCGCTGGGGATCAACCCGACCAACATCAAGCTGTCGGCCTTTGCGCTGGGGGCGATGTTCGGTGGCTTTGCCGGGTCGTTCTTTTCGGTGCGTGCCGGGTTCATCAGCCCGGAAAGCTTTACCTTCATTGAATCGGCAGTGATTCTGGCCATCGTCGTGCTGGGCGGCATGGGGAGCCAGATGGGGGTGGTGATGGCTGCGGCCCTGATCGTCCTGCTGCCGGAAACGTTCCGTCAGTTCGCGGAATACCGCATGCTGGCCTTTGGGGTGGCGATGGTTCTGATCATGGTATGGCGTCCGCGCGGGCTGCTGGCGTTCCGTGAACCGACCATTCGTCTGCACCCGAAAGACCATCAGGCTTCGGTGAAGGAGGCTGCATAATGGTGTTCCAGAGCTTGGCGCGTCCGACCGATGTCAAGGTGCCGTCGGACGCCCTGATGGAAGTCGAGCATTTGACGATGCGTTTCGGTGGACTGACCGCCATCGATGACCTGTCGTTCACGGCCCGCAAAAAAGAAATCACCGCCATCATCGGTCCGAACGGTGCTGGCAAGACCACGGTGTTCAACTGCTTGACCGGCTTTTACAAGCCGACCGTTGGCCGGTTGACCCTGGTCCATCCGCAAAAGGGCATCCACCTGCTGGAACGGATGGAAGGCTTCCGTATCGCCCAGCAGGCGAATGTGGCGCGTACCTTCCAGAACATTCGTCTGTTCCCGCAGATGACGGTGCTGGAAAACCTGATCGTGGCCCAGCACAACGCCTTGATGAAGGCTTCGGCCTTTTCCCTGGCGGGCCTGACCTTCCTGCCGCGCTACTCCAGTGCCGAAAAGGAAGCGGTGGAGCTGGCAAAGTACTGGCTGAACAAGGTCGGTCTGTATGACCGCGCCGACTGGGAAGCCGGGAACCTGCCCTATGGTGACCAGCGTCGGCTGGAAATCTGCCGTGCGATGTGCATCCGTCCGGTCCTGCTGTGTCTGGACGAACCTGCCGCCGGTCTGAACCCGCGTGAATCCCTGCAGCTGAACGACCTGCTGCTGGGCATTCGCGAGAGTGAGGGCGTCGGCATCCTGCTGATCGAGCATGACATGAGCGTGGTGATGGAAATTTCCGACCACATCGTCGTGCTGGACCATGGTCGCAAGATTTCTGACGGGACGCCGGAGTTTGTCCGCAACGACCCGACGGTGATCAAGGCGTACCTGGGCGAAGAAGAAGACGAAGAGCTGCCCACCGAGGTGGCTCAGGATCTGGCAGGAGGAGCGGCCTGATGCTTGAGGTTCGCGGCGTACATACCTTCTATGGCCAGATCGAAGCCCTGAAGGGGATCGACGTTACGGTCAACGAAGGGGAGATCGTGACTCTGATCGGCTCCAACGGGGCCGGAAAGACCACGCTGTTGATGACCATCTGCGGCAGCCCGCGGGCCGCCAAGGGGACCATCACCTTTGAAGGGCGTGACATCACCCGCATGCCGACCCACCATCTGGTGGGCACCGGCATTGCGCAGTCACCGGAAGGTCGGCGCATTTTCCCGCGCATGACCGTCTATGAAAACTTGCAGATGGGGGCCTTGCGCACCGATCCCAAGTATTTCAAGCAAGACCTGGACATGGTTTACAGCCTGTTCCCCCGTTTGCAGGAACGTCAGGAACAGCGCGGTGGCACCCTGTCCGGCGGTGAACAGCAGATGCTGGCCATCGGGCGCGCCCTGATGAGCCGTCCGCGTCTGTTGCTGCTCGACGAGCCGTCCCTCGGGCTGGCTCCGATGGTGGTGCGGCAGATTTTTGACGTGATCAAGGAAATCAACCGTCGGGACAAGATGACGGTGTTCCTGGTCGAACAGAATGCCTTCCACGCCCTGAAGCTGGCGCACCGGGCCTATGTGATGGTCAACGGTGTGATCACCCTGCAGGGGTCCGGGCAGGAACTGCTGGCCAACCCGGAAATCCGGGCGGCCTATCTGGAAGGGGGATCGCACTAATGGAGCATGTCAACCTTCTGGGCGGCAATCTGCTGACCTTCATCCTGTTTACCGGGATTGCAGGCGGCTGGCTGGCGTTCATGACCGGCAACGCGCTGGCGGCGACGTGGCGTCCGCTGTGGCAGGCCATTCCCTATGCTGTTCTGCTGGGTGCGGCGGAACGGTTTTTCAACTATGCCCTGTTCCGTGGGGATTTGCTGTCGTTCAGCGGCTTCCTGATTGATACGGCATTGTTGATGTTGATCGCGGTTGGATCCTATCGCGTGACCCTGTCGCGCAAAATGGTTCTGCAATATCCGTGGCATTACGAGCGCGCCGGTCTGTTCGGCTGGCGGGCCAAGGGTCGGTAACGGCCTGTCGGGACCGGCCGTGCACAGACTTTCAGCACGGTCGGCCCCTGCATCTTTTTGATGCGGGTTTTGTTGATAAAGCCTTGTTTTTCCAGACGCATTGCGTCACACTGTTGAAACAGTGCTTCACGGGCTGGGGGGTGTGCAGGGCGCTGAAAATCATATATCCGGTTGCATTTTCTTTCCGGAAAACGCCCGCATTTTCCTGCCATCCTTGCTTGTCCATTCCCCGCTGCGGGGATGACCGATCTTTATCGAATCTAGGGAGAGCATCGTATGGGTACGCTTAAGACTGGACTGCTTGCTGCCGCTGCCACCGTCGCCCTGTTTGCCGCTGGCTCTGCCAACGCCGAGATCGTGATTGCGACCGCTGGCCCGATGACCGGCCCCTACGCCGCCTTTGGCGAGCAGATGAAGAAGGGCGCCGAAATGGCCGTCAAGGACATCAACGCCGCTGGCGGTGTCCTGGGCGAAAAGCTGAAGCTGGAAGTCGGTGACGATGCCTGTGACCCGAAGCAGGCCGTGGCCGTTGCCAACCAGTTCGTTAACCAGGGCGTGAAATTCGTCGCCGGTCACTTCTGCTCCGGCTCGTCGATCCCGGCGTCGGCGGTGTACAACGAAGAAGGCATCGTCCAGATTTCGCCCGCTTCGACCAACCCGAAGCTGACCGAACAGAACTTCCCGCTGGTGTTCCGTACCTGCGGCCGCGATGACCAGCAGGGGATCGTTGCCGGCAAGTACATTGCTGACCACTTCAAGGGCAAGAAGATCGCCATCGTCCACGACAAGCAGGCCTATTCCAAGGGTCTGGCGGACGAAACCAAGAAGACCCTCAACGGTCTGGGCATCACCGAAGTGATCTATGAAACCATCACTCCGGGTGAAAAGGACTACTCGGCGCTGGTGACCAAGCTGAAGCAGGCTGGCATCGAAGTCCTGTATTACGGTGGTTACCACACCGAAGCCGGCCTGATCGCGCGCCAGATGCGCGAGCAGAGCATGACCAGCACCCTGATCTCGGGTGATGCCCTGGTGACCGACGAATACTGGTCGATCACCGGCGAAGCCGGCAATGGCACCCTGATGACCTTCGGCCCGGACCCGCGCAAGTCGGAAGCCGCCTCGAAGGTGGTCGCCGAGTTCCGCAAGGACGGCTATGAGCCGGAAGGCTACACCATGTACACCTATGGTGCCATCCAGGCTTACGTGCAGGCCATTGCCGCTGCCAAGAGCACCGAAGGCGCCAAGGTGGCTGCCGCCCTGAAGAGCGGCACCTTTGATACCGTTCTGGGCAAGTTCAACTTCGATGCCAAGGGTGACGTCACGGCTCCGGGGTACGTGATGTACTCCTGGAAGGGCGGCAAGTACGGCTACGCCTCTGAAATGTAAGCTGTTTGCCGCTATCGGTAATCGCTTGCGACCGGAAAGCGCCCAGGGGGAAACCTCTGGGCGTTCTCTTTTTGGTGCCGTGCGATGAGGGCTGTCCTTGAGATTTTGCCGCCAACCTTTTACAGTCCGCGCCAGTGGCAGGGCATCGCCCCTGCAGAGACGAGGCTTTTAGTGGAGTGGTCATCCAATGGCTGGCAGCGTAAACAAGGTAATCCTGATTGGGAACCTCGGGCGTGATCCCGAAGTGCGGACCACTCAGAACGGCGGCAAGATTGTCAACTTCACGCTGGCAACGTCGGAAACGTGGAAAGACCGCCAGAGCGGCGAACGGCGTGAAAAGACCGAATGGCACCGGGTGGCGGTGTTCAACCCCAATCTGGCCGACATTGCCGAGCGATACCTGCGCAAGGGCTCGAAGGTCTATGTCGAAGGTGCCCTGCAGACCCGCAAGTGGACCGATCAGAGCGGGCAGGAACGCTATACCACCGAAGTCGTACTTCAAAACTTCCGTGGCGAGCTGACCCTGCTGGACGGTCGTCCGGGGGCTGGTGGCGGCGCTGATGCCGGTGGCTATGGCGATGCGGGCTATGGCGGTGACATGGGCGGTTCGGGCAGCAGCACAGGCGGCGGTTATGGCGGCGGCGGCGGCTTTGGGGGTGGTGCATCCTCGGGTGGTTCGCGTCCGGCGGCTGGCGGCGGTGGTCGCTCGTCTGCTGGCGGTTCGGGCTGGGATGCTCCGCCTCCGATGGATCTGGACGACGAAATTCCGTTCTGACGAAAACAGACGGGCGGTGGCGCAGCTTATTTTTGCGTCACCGCCATTTCTTTGGGCTTCTGGTGAATTTCTCCTACATAGTCGATTGATTTCATTCGGATAAATATCCATTCGGCGAAAGCTGAAAAAACCCGGCCTCCGGCGTCTGCACGGTTGTTCCGGGGTGGGGCGCATGGTACATTTTGCAGCCCCTTTCAGGGGGTGCGGTGCGGGGAGTCTCTCTGCCGTCCGCCAGTTTTGCTATCCGTGACCGAGGCCGTTTTCTGACGGATTTTTCTCTGGTCTGCTGTCCCCCGGCCGGTGTGCCGGATTGTCTGGTTACGCATGCCCCGCATGGGGGTGCGGTCAGCCCGTCCGCTTGCCATATCGCGCCATAGAACCCGAGCTATCAGCCTTGACCGATACGCCCCTTACTCCGCCAGCACTGCCGACCCCTTCGGATCAGGACATCACCCCGGTAACCATCGAAGACGAGATGAAGCGCTCGTACCTCGACTATGCCATGAGCGTGATTGTCTCGCGCGCGCTGCCCGATGTGCGCGATGGCCTGAAGCCGGTGCACCGCCGTATCCTGTACGCGATGAAGGAGGGCGGCTACGACTTCAACAAGCCGTATAAAAAGTCGGCCCGTATCGTCGGGGACGTGATGGGTAAGTATCACCCGCACGGCGACAGCGCGATCTATGATGCCATGGTTCGCATGGCGCAGGATTTTTCCATGCGCCTGCCACTGATCGACGGTCAGGGGAACTTTGGCTCGATGGACGGCGACCCGCCAGCCGCCATGCGGTATACCGAAGCCCGCATGGCCCGGACGGCGCATTCCCTGCTGGATGACATCGACAAGGAAACGGTCAACTTCCAGGCCAACTATGACGAAAGCACCCTCGAGCCGGTGGTGCTGCCTGCCCGCTTCCCCAACCTGCTGGTCAACGGCGCAGGCGGGATTGCGGTGGGGATGGCCACCAACATTCCGCCGCACAATCTGGGCGAAGTGATTGATGCCTGCTGTGCATTGATCGATACCCCGGACCTGAGCGAAGACGAGGTGATGCGCATCATCCCCGGTCCGGATTTCCCGACCGGCGGCATCATTCTGGGTCGTGGTGGCATCCGCTCGGCCTATACCACCGGACGCGGCTCGATCATCCTGCGCGGCAAGGCGGAAATCGAAGAAATCCGCGCCGGGCGCGAAGCGATCGTCGTTACCGAAGTGCCCTATCAGGTCAACAAGGCCTCGATGATCGAAAAGATCGCCGAGCTGGTGCGCGACAAGCGCATCGAAGGCATCTCGGACATCCGCGATGAGTCTGACCGTCGCGGCGTGCGGGTGGTGGTCGAAATCAAGCGCGATGCGGTGCCCGAGGTGGTGCTGAACCAGCTGTACCGCTTTACCCCGCTGCAAACCTCGTTTGGCGTCAACATGCTGGCGATCAACGGTGGTCGCCCGGAAATGATGCGCCTGCGGGAGATCCTGCGGGCCTTCATCGCTTTCCGCGAAGATGTCATCCGCCGCCGGACCATCTATGAACTGGGCAAGTCACGCGAACGGGCCCATGTGTTGGTCGGTCTGGGGATTGCGGTTGCCAATCTGGACGACGTGATTTCGCTGATCCGCTCGGCACCCGATCCGCAGACGGCCCGCGAACAATTGATGGGTCGCGACTGGCCGGCGGCGGACATGCAGCCGCTGATCGAGCTGATCGCCGACCCGGAATATCAGGTGGTGGACTCCCGCTATCGACTGTCGGAGGCTCAGGCCCGCGCCATTCTGGAACTGCGCCTGCACCGCCTGACCGGTCTGGAGCGCGACAAGATTCACGAAGAATTGCGCGGGATCGGCGGGGATATCGAGGAATTCCTGTACATTCTCGGCTCGCACGACCGCCTGTATGAAATTCTGCGCGGCGAACTGGTGGAAATGCGTGACGCCTACGCCACGCCACGCCGGACCGCCCTCGAAGAGTCCGAGTTTGAACACGACATCGAAGACCTGATTGCCCGCGAAGACATGGTGGTGACGGTGACCAACACCGGCTACATCAAGCGCGTGCCGCTATCGACCTATCGCGCCCAAAAGCGTGGCGGCAAGGGCCGCAGCGGGATGGCGACCAAGGAAGAAGACTTCGTTACCTCGCTGTTCATCGCCAACACCCATTCCCCGATGCTGTTCTTCTCGACCTCGGGGATGGTCTACAAGATGAAGGTCTATCGCCTGCCGCTGGGGACGCCCACCAGCCGGGGCAAGGCGCTGGTCAACCTGCTGCCGATTCAGGAAGGCGAAACCATCGCCACCGTGATGGCTCTGCCGGAGGATGAGGAAAGCTGGAGCAACCTGCATGTGATGTTCTCGACCTCCACCGGGAATGTTCGCCGCAACCTGCTGTCGGATTTCACCAACGTGATGTCGAACGGCAAGATCGCGATGAAGCTGGAAGAGGGCGGCGAGCGTCTGGTGGGTGTTGCCACCTGTACCCAGGATGACGACGTGATGCTGTCTACCCGTGGCGGCAAGTGCATTCGCTTCCCGGTTGGTGATGTGCGCGTGTTCGCGGGCCGGACCTCGACCGGCGTGCGCGGCATCAGGCTGGCTGACAGCGATGAAGTGATCTCGATGTCGATCCTGCGCCACGTCGAGTTTTCGATCGAAGAGCGGGCCGCCTATCTGCGGATGGCAGCGCAGGCGCGCCGGACCGAAGGGGCTGACAGCGAAGAACTGTTCTCGGCTGAGGATGGCGACGCTCCGGCGGCGCTGCTGGATGCCGAAACCTTCCAGCGCTTTGCCGAGCTGGACCAGTTCATTCTGACCATCACCGAAAACGGCTTTGGCAAGCGCACCTCGGCCTATGAATACCGGGTGACCGGTCGCGGCGGTCAGGGTTTTGCCAACATCGAAATGACCGAACGCAATGGTGCCGTCGTGGCGTCGTTCCCGATCGGGCACAGCGACCAGATCATGCTGATTTCCAACGGTGGTCAGTTGATCCGTATGGGTGTTAACGACGTGCGTATTGCGGGCCGCAAGACGCAGGGGGTGACCCTGTTCCGCACGGCTTCGGACGAAAAGGTTGTCTCGGCAGCATGGATGCCCGAGATGGGGGATGATGACGCTGCGGATGCCGAACTGGCAGACGGGCAGGCGGCGGATGCTCAGGCAGCGGGGGAACCGACTGCCGCAGGCTCTGACGCAGAATAGGGGGCATGAATGGTCGAGCGTATTGGCGTCTATCCGGGAACTTTTGACCCGATTACCAACGGGCATCTGGATATCATCCAGCGGGCGGCAAAAATGCTCGACCATCTGGTGGTCGGGGTGGCAATCAACGCCGGAAAGGGGCCGCTGTTCAATCTGGAAGAGCGGGTTGCCCTGACCCGGGAAGCCATTGCCACCCTGCCAGTCAACGGTACCCGCATCGACGTGAAACCCTTTGAGGGTTTACTGATGGATTTCGCCGCCGAACAGCACGCCCGCGTGGTGGTTCGCGGGCTGCGGGCGGTGTCGGATTTCGAATATGAATTCCAGATGGCCGGAATGAATGCCCGCCTCAATCCGACCATCGAAACCGTTTTCCTGATGGCGTCGGAACGCTGCCAGTTCATTTCTTCGCGCTTTGTGAAGGAGATCGGGCGACTGGGGGGCAACATCGACAGTTTTGTGACCGTTGGGGTCAAGGCGGCGTTGCTGAAGCGTTTTGCCGAGCAGGCAGAGTGATCTTTACCGGGGTCTGTTGCGGTATGCCCTGTTAAACTCATCGAGTTTGTGCGAAAAAAACCGTCAGCCGTTTTTTGCGCGCAATCCTCGAAGAGGGCGAAATGCCTAAATTCCTGAAATTCCTCCTGGTTGGAGTATTGTTTCTGATGAGCACTGTCACCGAAGCCCCTGCGGCCCAAAAGGACGATCTGGAAAACACCCTGTACATGGACCTGAGCTATGGTCGTGTGGTGATCCGTATGCGTCCCGATCTTGCTCCGGCACATGTGGCCCGGATCAAGGAACTGACCCGTCAGGGGTTCTATGATGGCGTGGTGTTCCACCGTGTGATCTCGGGCTTTATGGCTCAGGGTGGCGATCCGACCGGCACCGGTACCGGTGGTTCGGGCAAGAAGATTCCGGCGGAATTCTCCAAGACCGCCAAGCACCATCGCGGCACCGTGTCGATGGCCCGCGCCCAGGACCCGAATTCCGCCGACAGCCAGTTCTTCATCTGCTTTGAAGATGCCTCGTTCCTCGATGGCCAGTACACCATTTGGGGCGAAGTGACCTCGGGCATGGAATTCGTCGATCAAATCAAAAAGGGCACCGGTGCCAACGGTATGGTCGCCTATCCCGACAAGATCGTGAAGATGCAGGTTGCCGCCGACGCGAAGTAAGGCGTCGTCTGGTGTTGGGGGCGTGCCGCTGAAAAAAGTACCCGATCCGAAAATAATATGTTGACGGATCATGGTCTTCCAAGTATGGTGCGCCTCCCGACGCCGAGGAGGCGAAATAAACTCTCCGGTGGGTATGATCTCGTAGCTCAGTTGGTAGAGCAGCTGACTTTTAATCAGCGGGTCGCGCGTTCGAGTCGCGCCGAGATCACCATTTAAAAAAGCCGCCAATCCAATGGGTTGGCGGCTTTTTTATCGTTCGTGGACAGGGCGGTAAAAAAAACAGGATCATGGAGCGCTGCTCCATACCTCGCCGGGGCCTTGAGGCCCCGAGCGGTGCAGGCGGCAGCCTGCTTCTTTCTTTCAACTGCGCGCCCTGATGGCCCGATTTTCCCCGTCGCATCGTTTATGCGAAAAAACGGTTTCCACTTTTTCACACGATGCCTGATTTTCCCCGTCGCATCGCTTATGTGAAAAACCGGTTTCCACTTTTTCACACGATGCTCTAAAGTCCCCCGCACGTTGTCTCACCGATAAAGAGCTAGGGTTCGCCGAATGCGTCTGTCCCGCTACTTCCTGCCCGTCCTTAAGGAAACCCCCGCCGACGCGCAAATTGTGTCGCACCGTCTGATGCTGCGCGCGGGCCTGATCCGCCAGCATACTGCCGGGATTTACAACTGGTTGCCGCTGGGCTATCGCGTTCTGCGCAAGATCGAGCAGATCGTGCGCGAAGAACAGGACCGTTCGGGTGCGGTCGAAATCCTGATGCCGACCGTGCAGTCGGCGGACCTGTGGCGTGAGTCGGGCCGTTACGAAGACTACGGCAAGGAAATGCTGCGCATTGTGGACCGCCACGAACGCGACATGCTGTACGGGCCGACCCACGAAGAAGTGGTGACCGACCTGTTCCGCTCGATTGCGCGCTCCTACAAGGACTTGCCGCGCAACCTGTATCAGATTCAGTGGAAGTTCCGCGACGAAGTGCGCCCGCGCTTTGGGGTGATGCGGGGCCGTGAATTCCTGATGAAGGACGCTTATTCCTTTGATCTGGACGAAGCCAGCGCCCGCCGCGCCTACAACAAGATGTTCGTGGCCTATCTGAACACCTTTGCCCGTCTGGGGGTGAAGGCCATTCCGATGCGTGCCGCTACTGGCCCGATCGGTGGGGATCTGTCGCACGAATTCCTGATTCTGGCCGAAACCGGCGAAAGCGGCGTGTTCGTGCACAAGGGCGTGCTGGACAAGAGCGTTCCGGCGGATGTCGACTTTGATGGCGACCTGCAGCCGATCGTTGACGACTGGACCAGCCTGTACGCTGCCACCGACGAAATGCACGAGGAAGGCGCTGGCGCCGAGCTGGGCGACGATCTGGTTTCCGCGCGCGGCATCGAAGTCGGCCATATTTTCTACTTTGGCACCAAGTACTCCAAGCCGATGGGCTGCACCGTGGCCGGGCCGGATGGCGCGCCGGTGGATGTCCACATGGGCTCGTATGGCATCGGCGTGTCGCGTCTGGTGGGGGCGATCATCGAAGCCTGCCATGACGAGGCCGGGATCGTGTGGCCGGAAGAGGTCGCTCCGTTCAAGGTTGGCCTGATCAACCTGAAGTCGGGTGCGGCGGAAACCGATGCGGTTTGCGAAGACCTGTACGCCAAGCTGGAAAAGGCTGGTGTGGACGTGCTGTACGACGACCGCGCCGATGAACGGGCCGGGGCGAAGTTTGCCACCATGGACCTGATTGGTCTGCCGTGGCAGGTGATCGTCGGGCCGAAGGGCGTCGCCGCTGGCGTTGCCGAGTTGAAAAACCGTGCCACCGGCGAGCGCGTTGAACTGTCGTTCGATGCGATTTTGGCCAGGCTGGCTGGTTGATAGCATGATACGGCACCCCTTTCGGGCCATGTTTGGTCCGGGAGGGGTTTTGTCTTTGCGATATGCGCTGTGCCGCATTTTTGACGCAAAGAGCTTCTATTGAGCATTCGACAGGCCCGTGTGGCCGTCTGTTTTTTTATCCAGATAACTCCAGGGGGAATGATGGCCTTTGACGCCTTTGAGCGGATGATGGCTTGGCGCTATCTGCGTGCCCGCCGTAAAGAGGGGTTCGTGTCGGTGATCGCCGGGTTTTCCCTGTTGGGGATTGGCCTGGGCGTGGCGACACTGATCATTGTGATGGCAGTGATGAACGGCTTTCGTCAGGAGCTGATCGGTCGCATTCTGGGGCTGAATGGCCATCTGTCGGTCTATGAAGCCAGCGGCACCATGCCCGACTATCCAAAGCTGATCGCGCCGCTGTCGTCCATTGAAGGTGTGGTGTCGGTTGCTCCGGTGGTCGAGGGGCAGGTGATGGCCTCGGCCAATGGCGCGGCTGGCGGGGCTTTGGTGCGCGGGATGCATGCCGAAGACCTGCAACGGCGGGCCACCATTGCCGATCATATCGTTGACGGGTCGCTGAAGAACCTGCAGGGCGACGATGTGGTGATGATCGGCCAGCGGATGGCGCAACGCTATGGCTTGCAGGTCGGCAGTCAGATCAGCCTGATTTCGCCCAAGGGCAATGTGACGGCCTTTGGCTCGGTGCCTCGGGTGCGGTCCTATACCGTGGCGGCGATTTTCAATGTCGGGATGTATGAATACGATTCCAGCTTTATCTACATGCCGCTGGAAGCCGCGCAGACCTATTTCCGCATGGACGGTGGCATCAGCCATCTGGAAGTGATGGTCAAGGAAGCCGAACGGCTGGCGCCGGTGATCCGGGCGATCCAGAGCAAGGTGGGATCACGCTATCTCGCCAATGACTGGACCCAGTCCAATTCCAGCTTCTTTAACGCGTTGCAGGTTGAACGCAACGTGATGTTCCTGATCCTGACCCTGATCATTCTGGTGGCGGCGTTCAACATCATCTCGGGCCTGATCATGCTGGTGAAAGACAAGGGGCGCGACATCGCCATTTTGCGCACCATGGGGGCATCGCGTGGCTCGGTGATGCGGATTTTCTTTCTGGCCGGGGCCAGTGTCGGCGTGTTTGGAACCCTGTTCGGGGTAACGCTGGGGCTGGCATTCGCGGAAAACATCGAAGTCATTCGCCAGTTCCTGCAGGGGCTGACCGGACGCGAGCTGTTCTCGGCGGAAATCTATTTCCTGTCGACCATGCCGGCCAAGGTTGATTACAGCGAAGTCCTGTCGGTGGTGGGAATGGCGGTTGGCCTCAGTCTGGCGGCGACGCTCTATCCGTCTTGGCGGGCGGCCCGCCTCGATCCGGTGGAGGCGCTGCGCTATGAGTGAGGGACAGGCAATGAACGCAATCGCGCTCGATCTGGGGGGTGTCTGGCGGCGGTTCCCGCAGGGGGCCGGGACGCTGGATGTTCTGCGCGGGGTAAACCTGACCATTGCCCGTGGCGAGATCGTCGCGCTGGTCGGGCCGTCGGGGGCCGGGAAATCAACCCTGTTGCACATCGCCGGGCTGCTGGAGCCGCCGACCGAAGGGCGGGTGATGATCGGCGGCCAGCAGGCCAACGGTCTGGACGATGCCCAGCGGACGCTGTTGCGGCGAGCCCATCTGGGCTTTGTCTATCAGTATCACCACCTGTTGCCGGAATTTTCGGCGGTGGAAAACGTGATCCTGCCGCAGATGATCGCCGGAGTATCGCGGGGGGCGGCTCGCAAGCGGGCGGTTTCCCTGCTGGAAAGCATGGGGCTGGCGGCGCGTATTGACCATCGTCCGGGACAATTGTCGGGCGGTGAGCAGCAGCGTGTGGCGATTTGCCGGGCGCTGGCCAACAAACCGGCCCTGCTGCTGGCCGACGAGCCGACCGGGAATCTGGACCCCAACACCTCGGAGACAGTTTTCGCCGAGTTGCTGCGGTTGGTGCGGGATGAAGGGTTGTCGGCCCTGATTGCCACCCATAACCCCGAACTGGCGCGCCGGATGGACCGGATGGTGACCTTGCGCGATGGTCTGGTGTGCGAGGTTTTACCTGCCTGACGGGCGAAAAAAGGGGAGGCGGGCTACATTTTAGGGAGCCTTCTCTTGTCTGCACTCTGGGGGTGTGTTTCACTCCCCGCCCGGTATGAAAATAACGCGCGGGGAGTGTAAAATGGGTGTATTTTTCCGTAACTGCTCTTATAAATTGCTTTTGAGCGGTGTGGTGATGGCTGCTTTGGGCAGCCACGCCGCCAATGCCGAAGTCGGCGAAGCGGGAACCTTGACCGCAACCACCGCCTGCGAGGCCTATAGCAGCAAAAACACCAAGGCCAATCCCGGCAACGTGCTGCTGGAAGTCGGCAAGGCCTATAAAGTCAGTGGCCGCAACGCGACCGGTGGTGAATGGCTGCATATCTCGGTTGACGGCGTGGAAACGCCACGCCGGTGGGTCAATCAGAGCTGCGGCACGCTGGTGGCGCAGGCGCAGGAGCCTGCTTCTGCTCCGGCCTCTGGCGAGCAAAAGGCCGCAGATGCCAAGCCCGCCGGGCAAAAACCCGCCGAACCACAAAAAGAGCCAAAGTCCGCCGCCGACGAGGCAAAGAAGCCCGATGCGCCCAAGCCGACCTTTGCGCCGTTCTTTGACAGCGTGGCACAGGCCCCGGTGGATGACACCCCGGCGGTTCCGACCCTCAGTGCCTTTGATGCGGCAATCCTGACCATCTGTGGCCCGTGGGACAGCACGCCGCAGGCCAAGGACTTTGAAAGCGCCCTGCTGACGGTGTTCCCGGAACAACTCTCTGCCATTCAGAAGGCGGTCGGCGGTGGCCTGACCACGCCGAATGCACCGACTGCGACCTTTGCGCAGGAACTGACGGCGGCCTGGTTTGACAACAAGGCGTTCAAGCATGTCTTCTGCGGCGAGCCGAACAAGAAATCGTTGGGTGGCCTGCATTTCGAGGGGCGCTATCTGCAGGCCCAGCGCGCCGGTTGGGCGGGGCGGCTGGACGGCCCGCAGTGTGACAAGGGCGAGGTGAAAGCCCCTGTCTACAGTGTTGGGGTGTCTTTCCTGACCCCCGATGGCGGGGCGGAAAAGGCTTGCCCGAAAAGCTATGTGCATGGTGAGGGGGCGCTTGACATCCTTATCCATGGCACTCAAGCTTTGAAAGCTGCTCGAAACTGGGCAAAGCCAGAAGATAAATCTGCATGTGTCGCTAATATCAGCACGACACAAGGCGATTATGCGGCTTTGCTGGTTATTAAGAAGCAGGCTGTTGTCACATTCTATCCGGTGGCTTCCCCCAGCACCAAGGAACGTTCCTGCCAGTAACAGGGCAAGAAAAAGGCGGGGGAAAGCTACGTCCTCCGCCTTTTTTGTGGGCGGGTCTGCGATGAAAGCATCATGAGCTACGCAAACTTTGTCCATCTGCGCGTCCACACGGCCTATTCGATGTCCGAAGGGGCCATTGCGACCAAAAAAATCGGCAAAATGTGTAAAGAGATGGCCATGCCTGCGGTGGCCATCACCGATACGCGCAACCTGTTTGCGGGCCTTGAATTTTCGACCATGGTGGCAGGGGAAGGCGTGCAGCCAATCGTTGGCTGTCAGGTTTCTCTACAGCAGGAGGTGGGTGAGGCTCCGCGCGGGTTTGGCAATCGCGATGCCCGTGGTCCTGAACCCGATGATCTGGTGCTGTTGTGCCAGAATGATGCCGGTTATCGCAATCTGCTGAAGCTGGTGTCCTCGGCCTATATGGAGACGCTGGGGCACGAAACCCCGCACATTACCTGGGATCAGCTGGCGGCGTACAATGACGGGTTGTTGTGCCTGACCGGCGGGGTGTCCGGCCCGATTGGCCGCTTGCTGCTGGCCGGACAGAAAGACGAGGCCCAGGCTGCGCTGGCACGGCTTAAGGCGTTATTTCCCAAACGACTGTACGTCGAAATTCAGCGTCATGATTTGCCGGACGAAGACCGCATTGAAGGCGATCTGATCGATCTGGCCTATAAACTCGATATCCCGCTGGTGGCGACCAACGATTGCTATTATCCCGACGCCGGGATGTACGAAGCCCATGATGTGCTGATCTGCATGGCGCAAAAGGCGACGCTAAGCCAGAATGACCGCCGCCGCCTGACGCCGTATCATTATTTCCGCTCGCCGGAGGAAATGCGCGAGCTGTTCAAGGACCTGCCCGAAGCGGTCGACAATACCATGGTGATTGCGCAGCGCTGCGCGTTCATGGTCGAAAAGATCAACCCGATCCTGCCGCGCTCGGCCCGTGCAGCTGAACTGTCCGAAGAAGATACCCTGCGCAAGATGGCCGAAGACGGCCTGAAATTCCGCCTGAAGACGCAAGTCTACAGGGAGGAGATGCCGCAGGAAGAACGCGATGCCCTCGCCAAAAGCTATTGGGAACGGCTGGAATTCGAGCTGGGTGTGATCATTCAGATGGGGTTCCCCGGCTATTTCATCATCGTGGCCGACTTCATCCAGTGGGCCAAGGATCATGATATCCCGGTGGGGCCGGGCCGTGGCTCGGGGGCAGGGTCGCTGGTGGCGTGGGCGCTGACCATTACCGACCTTGATCCGCTGCGCTTTCAGTTGCTGTTCGAACGCTTCCTGAACCCGGAACGCGTGTCGATGCCTGACTTTGACGTCGATTTCTGTCAGGAACGTCGCGAAGAGGTGATCCAGTACGTGCAGGGTGCCTATGGTGTTGATCGCGTGGCGCAGATCATCACCTTTGGAAAGCTGCAGGCGCGGGCGGTGTTGCGCTCGGTTGGGCGTGTGCTGGAAATGCCGCTGGGCTACGTGGACAAAATCTGCAAGATGGTCCCCAACAACCCGGCCAACCCGGTGACGCTGAAGGAAGCCATCGAGCAGGAACCGCAGCTTCAGGCCCTGCGTGACAGTGACCCCAACGTGGCTCAGTTGCTGTCGATCGGGCAAAAGCTTGAAGGTCTGTACTCGCACGCCTCGACCCACGCCGCCGGGGTGGTGATCGGTGACCGGCCACTGAACGAGCTGGTGCCGCTGTACCGCGACCCCAATTCCGACATGCCGGTGACCCAGTTCAACATGAAATGGGTGGAATCTGCCGGGTTGGTGAAATTCGACTTCCTCGGCCTGAAAACCCTGTCGGTGTTGCAGGAAGCGGTGCGGTTGCTGAAACTGCGCGATATCCACATCGATCTGACCCGTGTGCCGCTGGACGATGCGCCCTCCTATGAAATGCTGGCCCGTGGCGATACCGCCGGGGTGTTCCAGCTGGAATCACAGGGGATGCGCGACGTTCTGACCAAGCTGAAACCCGACTGTCTGGAAGACATCATCGCCGTGGTGGCCCTGTATCGTCCGGGGCCGATGGATAACATCCCGTCCTACATCGCCCGTAAAAAGGGCGACGAGGTGGTGGATTACATGCACCCGGACCTGGAGCCGATCCTGAAGGAAACCTACGGGATCATGATCTATCAGGAACAGGTGATGCAGGCCGCGCAGGCTCTGGCGGGCTATTCGCTTGGCGGCGCTGACTTGCTGCGTCGCGCGATGGGGAAAAAGATCAAGGAGGAAATGGACAAGCAGCGCGAGATGTTCGAGGACGGCTGTGAGTCCCGGGGGACACCGCGCAAACGTGCAGCTGAAATCTTTGACACCATCGCCAAGTTTGCCGGCTACGGCTTCAATAAGTCGCACGCGGCCGCCTATGCGCTGGTGGCCTATCATACCGCCTATCTGAAGGCCAATTATCCGGTCGAGTTCATGGCGGCGATCATGACCTACGACTTGCAGAACACCGACAAGCTGGCCGGGTTCAAGGCCGAATTGCAGCGCCTGAAACTGCCGTTGCTGCCGCCGGATGTCAGTGCCTCGGAGGTGCGGTTCTCGGTTGAATTCAGCGATGCCTATCCCAAGGGAGCGGTGCGCTATGCGCTGGCGGCGGTGAAGGGTGTTGGCGAAGCGGCGATGGCCGGGCTGGTGAAGGAACGGGAAAAGGGCGGACGGTTCGTTTCGTTGCATGATTTCGCCAAACGCATCGACCCCAAGACGGTCAACAAGCGCATTCTGGAAAACCTGGCGCGGGCCGGGGCGTTCGACACGCTGCATCCCGATCGGGCCGAGGTGTTCAACGGCATTGAAGCCCTGATGAAGTATGCGCAGGCGGCCTCCGAAGAACGGTTATCGGCGCAGGTTTCGCTGTTTGGGGGGGCTGACGATACGCCAAAGTTCACCCTGCCGCGTCTGGAACGCCCGTGGACCAAGACCGAGATGCTGAACGAAGAACGTGCCGCCATCGGCTTTTTCCTGTCGGCTCATCCTCTGGACAGCTATGCCACTACCCTTGAGCGCCTGTCGGTGGTGAAGTCATCGGATTTGGTGACCTATTTGCGCAATGGCGGGCAATCGCCGGTGAAAATGGCGGCGATTGTCGGTGGGCGTAAGGAAAAGGTCGGCAAGAACGGCTCTCGCTATGCTTTTGTCAGCCTGTCGGACGCCGGGGGAGCCTATGAAGCGATGTTCTTCTCCGAAGTCCTCAATGCCTCGCGTGAGCAGCTGGATTCCGGTCAGGCCTTGTTGATCACCATTGACGCCCGTCTGGATGGCGAACAACTGCGGTTGGGTGGTCAGCATGTCGAATATCTTGATGATGCCGTGTCCAAAGCAACAAAAAAAGTGATGGTTTACTTTTCTGATGAACGGGCCGTCCCCACGTTAAGGCAGATCATCAGCCAGGATGGCCGGGGGCATGGTCGCATTGTTCTGGTCGCTTGCAATGCGGCTCAGGAAGTGGAAATACAACTCAACGAAGGCTTCCAGTTGGCTGGTGCAACCATTGGAGCTTTGAAAGATGCGCCTGGGGTGATAAACGTGCGGGAAGTATAATGCCCGAATAAAGATGTCATGTCTGATTCATCTGGGGGTGCTGATGCGGTTTACGATCAAGGTGAAACTGGCTTTGGTGGCGGTCATTGTCGCTGTTGCCATGGGTGCGCTTGCTGTCGGGGCTTTGTATACAAACCACACGCTGTCTGATGCGCTGGCTGAACGTGGACAACGTGATGCCGAGGCACAGATTTTTGCCGACATGAACCTGGTCATCAACGACATACAACTGGCGGCAATGGATACGCTGGTTGATGCCGACGAAAAGGTGATCCACCCCGACCGGATGAAGATCATGGTCGATGGCGCCGACTTTCTGGGCAAGAATGTCGATAAGCTACAGGCCCGGGCGACCACCCCTGAGGAAGTCGAGCTGGCGAAGACCTTTGCCGCCAAGGTCGAAACCTACAATGCCATTGCCACCACGCGCTTGCCATCGGCCATTCGGCGGGGCAACCAGATGGTTCTGGGGGTCATTGACGATGACATGGACAAGGTCTCGGGCGAGCTGTCTGAAATTCTGGACACCTTTCGGCAAAAGGTGATTGCCGATCGTGAAAAGTCAGCCCAGTTTACTCTGGACACCTTGTCAGCAGCCAGTACCGCCGTTTCGATCATTGCCGGGGGGAGCCTGCTGGTGGTGGTCGTGACTTTAGGGCTGATCTCCTTGTCGATCATTCGTCCGGTGAATGCCCTGTCGCAAGCGATGCGGGCGCTGGCGAACAAGGAGCAGAACGTCTCCATTCCGGCCACCGGCAAACGCGATGAAATCGGCGACATGGCCCGCTCGGCGGCGACGCTGAAGGAAAGTGTCGACGAAGCATTCCGCCTGAAGCAAATGGTCGATGTCCAGCCCGCCCGCGTCATGTTGTGTGAGCCTGACGGGCTGACCATTACCTATGCCAACAACGCCGCCAAGGAAATCCTGCAGCGGTTTGGTGATCGTCTGGGCTGTGCTGCCGAGGATGTTATTGGCCGTCCGGTGATGTCGTTTCACAAGAACGGTGATTTTGTCCGCAAAATTCTGGGCGATCCGTCAAAACTGCCTTACAAGGGCAAGTTCACCATGGCCGGGATCACCATCGAAAACTATGTCAGCCCGATTTATAATGCCCAGGGGGATTATCTGGGGCCGATGCTGAACTGGGATGATGTGACCAAGTACGTCGCCATGGCCGATGATTTTGAAAAACAGGTGCGGGTGATTGCCCGTAATGTAAAGGACGCTGCCCAGTCACTGGAAGACGCCGCACAGGAAATGACCCAAAGTTCGGTTGATACGGTCCAGCGAACGGATGCCGCGGCGCAGGCGGCCGGAATGGCCAATGCCAGTGTGCAGACGGTGGCCTCGGCGGCCGAGGAGCTGAGCGCGTCAATCGAAGAAATTGCACGCAATGTGGCACAGGCTTCGGTCATTACCCAACAGGCTGTCGGGCAGGCTGAACGGACATCGAACAACATTCAGGGGCTGGAACAGGCCTCTCACCGCATTGGAGAGGTGGTGAACCTGATCACCGATATTGCCAATCAGACCAATCTGCTGGCGTTGAATGCCACCATCGAGGCCGCTCGCGCCGGGGATGCGGGCAAGGGCTTTGCGGTGGTGGCCAACGAGGTCAAGAATCTGGCCAGCCAGACGGCCCGCGCAACGGGTGAAATTTCGTCGCAGATCTCGGAGATCCAGCAGGCAACAGCGGTGGCGGTGGAGGATATTGCGGCGATCACCACGGTGATTGCGGAAATCAGCACCATTTCTGAAACCATCGCGCAAACGGTTGAACAGCAAGGTGCGGCAACGCGGGAAATCAGCCACAGCGTGCAGCAGGCGGCTGAAGGAACGATGGAAGTGACCGCAGACATGGAGCAAATGTCGTCGTCGGTGTCGCGGGTCAAGCATGTCTCGGAAGGGGTGCTGGGGTCTGCGTCGGAACTGACCCGGCAGGCCGAGGCGCTGGGGGGTGAGGTTGACCGCTTCCTTGATGTGATTCGCAATACCTGACCGGCTGCCGGACCATGCCGCCAGTGGGTGTTTTTTCCTGCTGGCGGGGGTGTCTGGTTGATGAAAATGCATTTGACCCCCAACTGTCACACATCAGGGCTTGCCTTCGCGATCAAGCGAGGTTAAAAGGCGGCCCATGAAACAACGCACGCGGGCTGCGGCCGTCTGTCCTTATGGCAGCGTCCATCCGGTGCCGGGAATGGTCCCGGTCACTTGTCCCGCGGAGGCATAACCGGAAAAGGTTTAAAGACATGGCTCTTCCGTCTTTTAGCATGCGTCAACTGGTCGAAGCTGGCTGCCACTTCGGTCACAACACCCGCCGCTGGAACCCGCGCATGGCGCCGTTCCTGTACGGCGTGCGTGACGGCGTGCACATCATCGACCTGCAGCAGACCGTTCCGATGCTGCACCGCGCCATGGAAAAGGTGCGCGAAGTGACCGCCGTCGGTGGTCGCGTGCTGTTCGTCGGCACCAAGCGCCAGGCTCAGGACATCATTGCTGAATCCGCCCGCAAGTGCGGCCAGTACTACGTCAACCACCGTTGGCTGGGCGGCATGCTCACCAACTGGAAGACCATCTCGCTGTCGATCAAGCGTCTGCGCGAGCTGGAAGAGCTGCTGGGCAGCGGTGAAGTGCGCGGGCTGACCAAGAAGGAACAGCTGAACCTGACCCGCGAAATGGACAAGCTGGAACGCGCTCTGGGCGGCATCAAGGAAATGGGCGGCCTGCCGGACGTTCTGTTCATCATTGACGTCTGCAAGGAATCGCTGGCCGTTCAGGAAGCCAACAAGCTGGGTATCCCGGTGATCGGCGTGCTGGACTCCAACGCCAACCCGTCGGGCATCGACTTCCCGGTTCCGGGTAACGACGATGCCATCCGCGCCATCAAGGCCTACTGCGACCTGATGGCCGGTTCGGTTCTGGACGGCATTCAGGCCCAGATGTCGGCCGCCGGTGTGGATCTGGGTGCTGCCGAGCACACCCCGGTTGAAGCCGCTGTTGCCGAAACCGAACAGACCGCCTAACCGGTTTTCTGTGACGTGACATGGCGGCGGCTTTTGGTCGCCGCCTTTGTTTTATCCTTTCGTCTGCCCCGCTAAGGGGTCACTTTGACGTACAAATAGGAAAGAGGGTTTTCTCATGGCCGAGATTACTGCTGCCCTGGTGAAGGACCTGCGCGAAAAGACCGGCGCCGGCATGATGGATTGCAAGAAGGCGCTGGCCGAAACCGGTGGCGACCTCGAAGGTGCCATTGACTGGCTGCGCAAGAAGGGTCTGGCCGCTGCTGCCAAGAAGGCCGGTCGCGTTGCCGCCGAAGGTCTGGTTGCCGTTGCCGGCGCTGGCAACAAGGCTGCCGTGGTCGAGCTGAACGCTGAAACCGACTTCGTTGCCCGTAACGATGGCTTCCAGGATTTCGTCAAGGGCGTCGCCGCCGTGGCGCTGGACGTTGTTGGTGATCTGGAGCAGCTGAAGGTTGCCGCCTATCAGGACACCGGCCGTAACGTTGCCGACCAGGTGACCCACATGATCGCCACCATTGGCGAAAACATGAACCTGCGTCGTTCGACCGGCCTGTCGGTTGCCAACGGTGTGGTTGCCTCGTACATCCACTCTGCCGTGGCTCCGGGCCTGGGCAAGATCGGTGTTCTGGTCGCCCTGGAATCCGAAGGCGATGCCGCCCGTCTGGAAGAAGTGGGCAAGCAGATCGCCATGCACGTGGCTGCCGCCAACCCGCAGTTCCTGAACCGCGACAGCGTTGACACCAGCGCTCTGGATCGTGAACGCGCCGTGCTGGTCGATCAGGCCCGCGCTTCGGGGCGTCCGGAAGAGATCATCGAAAAGATGGTCGAAGGCCGCCTGCGCAAGTACTACGAAGAAGTCTGCCTGCTGGAGCAGGTGTTCGTGATCGACGGCGAAAGCAAGATCAGCAAGGTTGTCGAAAACCTGGCCAAGGAACTTGGCAAGCCGGTGGCTCTGACCGGTTTCGTGCGCTACGCCCTGGGCGAAGGCATCGAAAAGGAAGAGAGCGACTTCGCTGCCGAAGTGGCTGCTGCCGTTAAGGGCTAAAGCATTTTCAAGTTGACCATTTATGGTTAACGGCTCGGAAAATGTGGCATCGAAAGTGGAGAGCGTTTTCGCGCGTCGTCAAAGCGCTCTCCGGTTCGTCTTGTCGGGGCGATCTTTCCGCTCCGCAGGTCGGTTGGTGCCTGTGCTAACGAAAAGCCGTCCTGCACTTTTGTCAGGGCGGCTTTTTGGTGTCCGGGTGTGTCGGCATACTATTGTCCACGCAAAAAAGGACGACAGCGCCCCGGTTTCGTGTAATATGCCGACACGTCGGTTGGGGGGAATGCTCCGGGGCTGGGTGCCCTGATGCTTTCTTTCCTGATTTCCTGTTTGATTGTCAGAGGCTTATCGCATGCCCAGCCTGAAAGATTTTCGTCGTGTTCTGCTGAAGATTTCCGGCGAAGGGTTGATGGGATCCCGTGACTACGGCCTTGATACCACGATTGTCGGGCGCATTGCCCAGGACATCAAGGATGTGGTGCAGCAAGGGATTCAGGTCTGTCTGGTGATCGGCGGCGGTAACATTTTCCGGGGCGTCAAGGGCGCCGCCGAAGGAATGGACCGCACCAGCGCCGACTACATGGGAATGCTGGCAACGGTGATGAATGCGCTGGCCGTCCAGAATGCACTGGAACAGGTCGGCGTTTCCACCCGCGTGCAATCGGCCATTCCGATGTCTGCCGTGTGCGAGCCGTATATCCGTCGCCGGGCTGTGCGCCACATGGAAAAGGGCCGGGTGGTGATTTTCGCCGCCGGGACCGGCAATCCGTTCTTTACCACCGATACCGCTGCTGCCTTGCGTGCGATCGAAGTCAACTGTGATGCCCTGCTGAAGGCGACGCAGGTCGATGGTGTCTATTCCGCCGATCCGAAATCCGATCCGCAGGCAACCCGTTATGAAGCGTTGAGCTATACCGAAGTCCTGACCAAGGACCTGCGGGTCATGGACGCTTCGGCAATCGCGCTGGCGCGTGAAAACCGCATGCCGGTGGTTGTGTTCAACATGCATGGTCAGGGCGCATTTGGCCAGGTCATGCGCGGCGAAGGCCGCTATACCATCATTACCGAGGAGAATTAACTGTGTCCGGAGATGGCGTTACCTACGCAGCACTGAAAAAGGACATCAAGCACCGTATGGATCAGACGGTGGAAGTCCTGAAAAAGGAATTCTCTGGTCTGCGGACCGGTCGCGCGGCGACCAGCCTGCTGGACCCGGTGATGGTCGAAGCCTATGGTCAGAGCATGCCTTTGGCTCAGGTTGGCACCGTCAGCGTTCCCGAATCGCGCATGCTGTCGGTTCAGGTGTGGGACAAGACGATGGTCAAGGCGGTCGAGAAGTCGATCCGCGATGCCGGTCTGGGGCTGAACCCGCAGGCTGATGGCCAGTCGGTGCGTATTCCGATCCCGGCCCTGACCGAAGAACGCCGTCAGGAACTGGGCAAGGTTGCCGCCAAGTACGCCGAAGCCGCCCGCGTGGCGGTGCGCAACGTGCGTCGCGATGGTAACGACAGCCTGAAGAAGATGGAAAAGGCCAACACCATCTCGCAGGACGAAGCCCGCCAGTACCAGACCGAAGTCCAGCAGCTGACCGATGACGCGATCAAGCACATCGACGAAACGCTGGCGCACAAGGAAAAGGAAATCATGCAGGTCTGACCGTCAGGTTGACCTGTTGGGCCGGGCCGATGTCCGGCTGATGATGAAAGGGCAGGCGTCCATCCGGGCGCCTTTCCTTTATGGCTGCGCAGAGGGCTCCCCCCTTGCACAGAAATGGCTGCGCGCGAAAGGAAAGCTGTGCTTCGTCAACGAATCCTCTCGGCTCTGGTGATGGCTCCGCTGGCTTTGGGGGCCGTTTGGGCAGGGTCGCCGGTCTTTAACGTGCTGGTGGCCTGTGCGGCTGCGGTGATGGCGTGGGAATGGGACCGGATCTGCCGGGGCCGGTTCAGCAACAGTGGCAAGATTGCCGCCTGTGCCGTGTTTGCCGCCGGGCTGTTGGGGGGCTATGCCCCTGTTGCGGCTCTGGGGGTGGTGTGGTGCGGGATGCTGGCTGCGGCGGCCTTTTCGCGCTCGGGCTGGCTGGCGATGGGGGCGTTGTATATCGGCGTGCCGGTGGTGGCGCTCAGTTGGGTGCGTGAAGCTGGCGGCTTGACCACTTTGCTGTGGTTGCTGGCGATCGTCTGGGCAACGGACATTGGTGCCTATGCTGCCGGGCGGACCATTGGCGGGCCAAAGCTCGCCCCCCGGATCAGCCCGAACAAGACCTGGGCTGGATTGATCGGCGGTGTGACCGCGGCTGTTCTGGTTGGTGATCTGGTTCTGTGGATCACGGACATCCCGCATGTGGGCGTCTTGAGCCTGTTTTCGGCCGTGCTGGCCGCGGTGTCCCAGATTGGTGACTTGTTTGAATCCTCGGTCAAGCGACGGTTCCAGGTCAAGGATTCCAGTAACATTATCCCCGGTCACGGCGGCGTTCTTGACCGGGTGGACGGATTGATTGCCGCTGCGCCTCTGGTGGCGCTGGCGGTGCTTGCCATGGATGGCGGGCTGGAGGTATGGCGATGACGGATATGCAGCGGACGGTCACGGTTCTCGGCTCCACCGGTTCGATCGGGCGGAACACGCTGGATCTGATCGAACGCAACCGCAGTGCCTATCGCGTCGAGGCGCTGGTTGCGCACCGGAACGTCGATCTGCTGATTGCGCAAGCCCGGTCCGTTCGTCCGCAGTGCGCGGTGGTGGCCGATGAAGCCTGTTATGCTGCCCTGAAGGATGGTCTGGCCGGAACCGGCATTGCGGTGGCGGCTGGCGCGGCGGCGGTGGTCGAAGCGGCGCAGCGGCCAGCGGAGTGGGTGATGTCGGCCATCGTCGGGGCCGCCGGGCTGGAGCCAACCATGGCCGCAGTCCGTCGCGGCGCTGTGGTGGCGCTGGCCAACAAGGAATCACTGGTCTGTGCCGGTGATCTGATGATGGCCGAGGTGCAGAAATCGCAGGCAACCCTGTTGCCGGTTGATTCCGAGCACTCGGCGATTTTTCAGGTCTTTGACTTTGACCGTCCACAGTCAATTGAAAAAATCATCCTGACCGCCTCGGGGGGGCCGTTCCGCACATGGGACCGCTCCGCGATGGCCAGTGTCACACCGCAACAGGCGGTGGCCCATCCGAACTGGTCGATGGGGGCCAAAATCTCGGTGGACTCTGCCACCATGATGAACAAGGGCCTTGAGCTGATCGAGGCCCACCACCTGTTCGGCCTGCCCGAGCACCAGATTGACATTCTGGTCCATCCGCAGTCGGTGATCCATTCGATGGTGTCCTATGTTGATGGATCGGTGCTGGCCCAGTTGGGCACCCCGGACATGCGCACCCCGATTGCGGTGGCGCTGGCCTGGCCAGCCCGCATGGAAGCGCCGTCACCCCGGCTCGATCTGGCGGCGGTTGCGCAATTGACCTTTGAGTCTCCTGATCATCACCGCTTTCCGGCCCTGTCTTTGGTCCGGGGTGCCTTGCAAAGCGGGGGGGCGGCTCCTACTATCATGAACGCTGCCAACGAAGTGGCAGTTGCCCGGTTCCTGGCTGGTGGATTGGGATTCCTGGAAATTACGGCGGTGGTCGAACAGACCCTGGCCGATCTGGGGGCCCCGGCGATGTCCAGTCTGGAGGATTTGTTTGCGTTTGATACGCAAGCGCGCCACCATGCGGCGGTCCTGTGCCAGAAGCGGTCACAGGCAGCAGCCTCGGGCATATCATAAACAGTAGATAGTTGAGGCAATGGACGCTCTTTCCTCCTTGTTGACTACCGGCGGGTCGTTTCTGGTTCTGTTGACCGTTGTGGTGTTCGTCCACGAGCTGGGGCATTTTTTGATTGCCCGCTGGAACGGGGTGAAGGTCGAAGTCTTTTCGGTCGGCTTTGGGCGTGAGCTGGTTGGCTTTTATGACCGCCACGGGACGCGCTGGCGCCTCAGCCTGTTGCCCTTCGGCGGTTATGTGAAGTTCTTCGGCGATGCCGATGCTGCCAGTGCGACCGAAGATGACCTGAACGGCCTGACAGAGGACGAGCGGAAGGTCGCTTTCCCCTGCCAGCCGCTATGGCGCAAGGCGGCGATTGTCTTTGCCGGGCCAGCGGCGAATTTCGTGTTTGCCATTCTGGTGTTTGCCGTTGTGTTCATGACTGTCGGTCGTCCGATGGCTCCGGCGGTGATCGGATCGGTGCGGGCTGACAGTGCGGCGGCAACGGCAGGTTTGCTGGCCGGTGACCGCATTGTGGCCATCGCTGGTCATCCGGTAGAAGAATTTGCCGATGTCCAGCGGCTGGTGCCGTTGTACGGAATGGATGCCATGCCGGTCACTGTGGTTCGTGACGGCGGCGAACTGACGGTGACAACTCACCCCAAATCCCTTGACGAACAGGGGAACCGCCTGCCAGCCCCGATCCTGGGGGTTGTCATTTCCCAGTCTTCGGTAGAAGTTAAATCCTTGGGTCCGATCGAGGCGGTTGGGCAGGCGTTTGAAAATACCTGGACCATTACCGCGTCGACGGTGGTGGCGATGGGGCAGATGGTGCGCGGTGACCGTGGAACCGAAGATCTGGGGGGGCCGATCCGGATCGCAGAGTTCTCGGGGCAGGCTGCGCGCAATGGCCTTTTGAGCTTTGTGACCTTTATCGCTGTCTTGTCGATCAATCTGGGCCTGATTAATTTGCTGCCGGTGCCGGTCCTGGATGGCGGTCATCTGGCTTTGTATGCTATTCAAGCGATCCGAGGACGTCCTTTGGGGGAACAGGCCCAGGGGATCGGTGTAAAAATCGGGCTGGTATTCGTTATCGGCTTGATGATTTTTTCAACGTGGAACGATATCCTGCGGCTGGTCCGTGGATAAGGACTGTAGGATGATATCCGGTCCGGTTGTGAAGGGGGCTACCTTGGTGCGTCGTGCGCTGTCTTGTGGTCGCTTGCTGGCGGCTCGTCTGTCCCGTGTGGGGCTTGGCAGGGTTTTCGCTGGTGCGATGGTTCTCGCGGTCGGGATCAGCCCGTTGGCTGGTCAGACGGCGTGGGCGCAGTTTACCGTCAATACCGGAGTGCCCGGCCAACAGGCGGCTCCGACGCCAACGCCGACGCGATCGGTTGCACCGGTTGCGCGCAAGGCTCCGGTGGTGTCGCCGGTTGCGGCGACCACCCCGGCGGCGGCACCTGCTGCCGAACCGGCGGCATCCGTGGTGCCCGAGGCTTCTGGCGGGACCATCGCCAGCGTGGCGGTCACCGGCAACCAGCGTATCGAGGCTGACACCGTTCGCGCCTACATGGTGCTGAAAGACGGTGATACCTTTGACAGCGCCCGCATGGACCAGTCGCTGAAGAGCCTGTTCGCCACCGGCCTGTTTGCCGACGTGGCGATGGCACGCCGGGGCAATGATCTGGTGGTCAAGGTGGTGGAAAACCCGATCATCAACCGGATCGCCTTTGAAGGAAACAAGCGCGTCGAAGACGACAAGCTGCAGGCGGAAATCCAGCTGCATCCGCGTCAGGTCTACACCCGCACCAAGGTGCAGGAAGACGTCAAGCGTATTCTGGACGTCTATCGCCGGTCGGGTCGTTTCGCGGTGACCGTTGATCCCAAGGTGATCCAGCTGGAACAGAACCGCGTCGATCTGGCCTTTGAAATCAACGAAGGGCCGTCGACCTATATCCGCCGGATCAACTTTGTCGGTAACCAGAAATTCAGCGACAGCCAGCTGCGCGAAGTGATCTCTTCGCGTGAAGAGCGTTGGTATCGCTTCTTCTCGTCGGCGGATACCTATGATCCGGACCGCCTGACCTATGACCGCGAATTGCTGCGCCGCTATTATCTGCGCAACGGCTATTCCGATTTCCGCGTGGTGTCTGCCGTGGCCGAGCTGAGCCCGGACCGCGAGAGCTTTTTCGTCACCATCACCCTCGACGAAGGTGAACGCTACAAATTCGGCGATCTGAACGTCGAAGTGGCAATTCCGGACGTGTCTGCTGACAGCCTGCGTCCGCACATCGTTGGTCAGAGCGGCGACTGGTACAACGCCGATCAGGTCGAAGATACCGTGCAGGCGATGACCGATGCGATGGGTGCCTTGGGGTATGCCTTTGTTGATGTGCGTCCGCGGGTCAAGCGCGACAAGGAAAAGCGCATCATCAACATCACCTATGCCATTCAGGAAGGCCCGCGGGTGTTCGTTGACCGTATCGATATCACCGGCAACGTGCGAACCCTGGACGAGGTGATCCGGCGTGAAATGCAGTTGGTCGAAGGCGATGCCTTCAACACTGCCAAGATGCGCCGTTCCAAGGAAAAAATCCGCAACCTTGGCTTCTTTGACAAGGTGGAAGTGACCAACGTCCCGTCCGAAGTCGCCGCCGACCGGACCGTCGTGCAGGTTGACGTGCAGGAAAAATCCACCGGCGAACTGAGTTTCGGCGTTGGCTGGTCGTCGTCGGCCGGGGCGCTGTTTGATGCCTCGATCCGCGAACGCAACCTGCTGGGGCGTGGTCAGGACCTGAAGCTGGGTCTGCAGATCGCCGAGCGCAAGCAGAGCGTAGATCTGAGCTTCACCGAGCCGTATTTCCTTGATCGTCCGCTGGCTGCCGGTTTTGACCTGTATTCGACCACGCAGGACCTGCAGGACGAATCTTCCTATGACATTTCGGAAACGGGTGGGGCGGTTCGTCTGGGGTTCAACTATAACCAGTATCTGCGCCAGACCCTGAAATACTCTCTGACCAAGACCACCATCAAGAGCGTGGCCAGCGATGCGTCGATCTACATCAAACAGATCGAAGGCGACAGCGTGCTGTCCCAGATGTCGCAATCGATCGCCTATGACCGCCGGAACAGTGCTGTCGATCCCAGCGAGGGTTATTTCATCCGTCTTGGTACCGACTTCGCCGGTCTGGGTGGGAATGAGTCCTTTATCCGCTCGACCATTGATGCGGCGCAGTACTTCCCGATTGATGATGATGTGGTGCTGACGATCTCCGGCGAAGCCGGGATGATCGGTGGTATTCTGGACAAGAGTGTTCGTCTGCAGCGGAATTTCAATCTGGGTGGGGACAACCTGCGCGGCTTTGAAAGCGGCGGTGCCAGCCCGCGCGATACCAGCACCGACGATGCTCTGGGCGGCACCTGGATTGCCACCGCCAGTGCGGAAATGCGCTTCCCGCTCGGCCTGCCCGAAGAACTGGGCGTGACCGGGAAAGCCTTTACCGACGTCGGCACCATCGGCAAGCCGGACAACATTTCGGGCAGCAACATCGGGGCGGAATCGTCGCCGCGCATGTCGGCCGGTGTCGGGCTGATCTGGGTGTCGCCGATGGGGCCGGTGAGCATCGATCTGGCGCAGGCGATCCTGAAGGAAGACTACGACAAGACCGAATTCTTCCGCTTTAACTTCGGGACGAGGTTCTAGGGAATGGTTCGCTTCTGTGGTGTTGCGGCACGCGCCGGGCAGGCTCTGCGGAGCCTGCATCCGGTGGGTGGGGCAGCCCTGTTGGCTGTGCTGCTGCTTGCAGGCGGGATGCCTGCGCAGGCGGCAGGCCCTGCGGCGGCGGCCTCGGTGGCCGTGAAGCCGGTGATCGGCGTGATTGACCTTCAGCAAATTCTCGCCAAGGCTGACGCCGCCCGCAAAGTGGCAAGCCAGCGGGAAAGCTATCTCAATGCCTATCAGGCCCGTGTCGCCGAGCAGGAAAAGGGCTTGCGCGATATTGACCAGAAACTGGGGCAGGAACGGGCAACGCTTGATCAGGCCACCTTCAACAAGCGGCGTGAAGAGTTCCAGTCCAAGGTGGCCGCGTTCCAGAAGGAAGTGGAAACCCGCCGCCGAAACCTTGAACGTGCCTATACGCAGGCGATGAACGAGATCCAGGGGGCGGTCATCCGCCATACCAAGGATCTGGCAACGGCGCGGGGCATGAACATTGTGGTCTATCGGTCGCAGGTTTTCCTGTTCGATCCGGAAATGGACATCACCGACGAGGTTCTGGCGGCGGTCAACGCGTCGCTGCCTGCGGTGACAATGCCCAATCCTGATAGCCTGCCGCCGACCAAGGAGACGAAGTAGTCGTGGCTGATTTCCGTTTTTTTGAAAACAAGGGGCCGTTTTCGGCGGCCTCTTTGGCACAGGCCGTTGGTGGTGAGCTAAAGGCGGACGATCCTGATGCGTTGATGCAGGATGTGGCACCGCTGTCAACGGCGCAGGCCGAGCATGTCAGTTTCCTCGATAACCGCCAGTATATTGACCAGTTTACGGTCAGCAAGGCGGGGCTGGTGATTGTCCGCCCGGAATTTGTCGACCGTGCGCCCGCAGGGATGGCGTTGATTCTGACCAACGATCCGTACCGTGCTTATGCGGTGATTGCTGCCCTGTTCCACCCGCGTCCGGCGGTGGTGCCGGGGGTGTCTCCGCTGGCGACGATTGATCCTTCGGCCCGTCTGGGGACCGGGGTTGAAATTGCTGCCGGGGCGGTGATCGGGGCCAATGTCGAATTGGGGGATCATGTCAAAATCGCCGCCAATGTGGTGATTGGCGATGGCGTGATGATTGGCGCCCATTCGTCGGTCGGTCCCAATGCCACCATTACCCACGCCCTGATTGGCACGCATGTCCATATCTATCCCGGCTGCTGCATCGGTCAGGATGGCTTCGGGTTTGCCATGGGGCCAAAGGGGCATCTGAAAGTGCCTCAACTGGGGCGGGTGATCATTGGCGATGATGTCGAAATCGGTGCGAACACCACCATTGACCGGGGTGCCGGACCGGATACGGTGATCGGCCCCGGATGCAGGATTGATAATCTGGTCCAGATCGGGCACAACGTCGAACTCGGTGCTGGTTGTGTGCTGGTCTCCCAGGTGGGAATTTCGGGCAGCACCAAGCTGGGACGGGGCGTGGTGGTCGGTGGGCAGGCCGGTCTGGCCGGCCATTTGTCGATTGAAGATGGCGTGCAGATCGCAGGGCAGTCCGGAGTGATGCGGGATATTCCCAAGGGCACTGCGGTGATGGGATATCCAGCCAAGCCGATCAAGGAATTCTGGCGCGAAGTCGCTGCGCTGTCTGCTATGGTAACGCGCAAAAAGCGCACTGATTGAGAAAGAGGGCATTGGGCCAATGACGAAGGAAGAAGCCTCTCACGAGCAAGTGGCGGAGACCGGCGGCGAAGTGATCAATATTGATCGGATCATGCAGATGATCCCGCACCGCTATCCGTTCCTGCTGGTGGACCGTGTGATTGATGTGCGCAAGGGCGAAAGCGCCATCGGCATCAAGAACGTTACGGCGAACGACAATTTCTTCCAGGGGCACTTCCCGCAGCGCCCGGTGATGCCCGGTGTGTTGATCATCGAGGCAATGGCCCAGACTGCGGCCATTCTGGTGGTGTCAACCCTGGGGCCGGATGCCGAAGGCAAGCTGGTGTATTTCATGAGCGTTGACAACGCCCGTTTCCGCAAGCCGGTCGGGCCGGGGGATCGCCTGGAACTGCACGTCTTCAAGGAACGCTCGCGCGGGAACGTGTGGAAATTCCGTGCCGAGGCGCGGGTTGATGGTACGCTGGTTGCCGAAGCAACCTATGCGGCCATGATTCTGGATGATTGATCCGACGATGGCAACGATCCACCCTACCGCTGTTGTTGACCCGGCTGCTCAGCTGGGTGCAAATGTTTCCATTGGTCCCTATGCTGTCATTGGACCGAACGTGGTGCTGGGGGATGGCGTTACCGTCCAGTCCCATGTGGTGATTGATGGCCGCACCACCATTGGCGCGGGGACGACGATCTATCCGTTCGCCTCGATCGGGCTGCCGCCGCAGGATCTGAAGTACAAAGGCGAAGCGTCGGTGCTGGAAATCGGCGCCAACTGCATCATCCGCGAGCATGTGACGGTCAATCCCGGCACCGAAGGCGGCGGCATGGTCACCCGGGTCGGCGACAGGGTGATGCTGGCCATCGGGTCGCATGTGGCGCATGACTGTCTGATCGGCAACGGCTGTCTGGTGATGAACCATGTGCTGCTGGGCGGCCATGTGGTGATCGGTGATTATGCCGTGCTGGGCGGCGGCTCGGCGGTGCACCAGTTTGTGCGCATCGGCAAGCACGCGATGATTGGTGGCCTGTCGGGGGTCGAAAACGACGTCATCCCCTATGGCACGGTGATGGGCAACCGCGCCCGTCTGGAAGGCCTGAACATTCTGGGTATGAAGCGTCGTGGCTTTGGTCGCGAAGACATTCATGCGGTCCGCAACGCCTACAAGATGCTGTTCCTTGACGCCGCTCAGGGGGTGATGGCCGAGCGGGTGGTGGCGGTCGAACAGACCTATGGCTCTGCCGAAGCGGTGCGGGACATTCTCGACTTCATTGGCGGACACTCTTCCCGCGCGTTGTGCCGTCCGGCCACCGATGGTCATCAGGCCACCGAAGGCGATGCGGCCTAAGCTGGGGATTATTGCCGGTGGGGGCGACCTGCCGCTGAAGGCTGCCGAAGCCTGTCAGCGGCAGGGCCGCCCCTATTTCGTGCTGGCTCTGGATGGCTTCGCTGACCCGGCGTTGCTGACCAGCGGCCATCCGCTGGCGGTGGTCCGCATGGGGGCGGCGGGCAAGGGCTTTGGCATTCTGCATCAGCAGGGCGTGCAAGAGGTGGTGATGATCGGCCCGGTGCGCCGCCCGTCACTGGCCGACCTGCGCCCGGACTGGAAGGCAACCAAATTCTTTGCCCGTGTCGGCTTGCGGGCTCTGGGGGATGATGGCCTGCTGCGAAGCGTCATCCGCGAACTGGAAAGCGAAGGCTTTACCGTGGTGGGCGTCGAGCAGGTGCTGGGCGAGGAAATCCTCGCATCGGCAGGGGTGATGGGCTGCCATGCCCCCGACCAGCAGGCACTGGTGGATGTCGCTCGCGGCGTTGAGGTTGCCCTCGGGCTGGGCGTGCTGGACGTCGGTCAGGGCTGTGTGGTGCAACAGGGATTGGTTCTGGCCGTCGAAGCCATCGAGGGTACCGATGCGATGCTGGCGCGCTGTGCTGGCTTGCGGCGCGATGGACCGGGCGGCGTGCTGGTCAAGGTTCGCAAACCCCAGCAGGAAGCCCGTGCCGATTTGCCGACGATTGGCGTTAACACCATTACCGCCGCCCATGCGGCCGGCTTGCGCGGCATTGCCGTTTCCGCCGGGGGGGCGTTGCTGGTGAACCGGACGCAGACCATTGCCCGTGCGGATGCCCTTGGGTTGTTCGTTCTGGGTGTCACCGGAGAGACTGCCCCATGACTGCTGCCCCATCCCGCCCGCCGCTGGTGTGCATCATTACCGGCGAACCATCCGGCGACCTGCTGGGGGGGCGGCTGATGGATGCCCTGCGGCGGGCGACGGGTGGAACCGTCGACTTCATGGGCGTCGGCGGCGAAAGCATGGCCGCCCGCGGACTGGACAGCCTGATTGACCAGCGCGAGCTGGCGGTGATGGGCTTTATCGAGGTGGTGCCAAAAATTCCCCGCATCCTGCGACGGGTGCGCGAACTGACGCAAACCATTCTCGACCGCCGCCCGGATGTGCTGATTACCATCGATTCCTGGGGATTTACCAAGCGGGTCCATCGCTCGGTGCGGGCGGCGTCGGCTGCGGCAGGCTGGAAAGTCCCGCAGTTGCATTATGTCGCGCCGATGGTGTGGGCGTGGAAAGAAAAACGCGCTCGCGATGTGGCGCGAACGGTCGATCACCTGCTGTGCCTGTTGCCCAATGAACCGGCCTATTTCGAGCGCCATGGCTTGCCGGTGACCCATGTCGGACATCCGGTGGTCGAAGGTGGGGCCGGGCAGGGGGATCGGACAGGTTTCCGCGCCAGCCATCATCTCGGCGATGACAGCCCGTTGCTGGTGGTTCTGCCGGGTAGCCGTCGCAGCGAAACCAGCCGGTTATTACCGGTGTTCGGCGAGGCGGTTGCCATTCTGGCCCGTCGCCATCCCGGCCTGCGGGTGGTGGTGCCAACGGTTGCCACCGTCGCCGATCAGGTCGAACAGCAGGTTCAGTCCTGGGCCGGAACGCCGGTCGTCCTGCGCGGGGAACAGGCCCGCTATGACGCCTTTGCCGCCGGTGATGTGGCGCTGGCGGCATCGGGAACGGTCAGTCTGGAACTGGCGATGGCCGGGCTGCCGCATCTGGTGGCCTATCGTGTTGCGGCATCGACGGCCTGGCTGTTCCGCCGCCTGACGTCGTTCCGCTATGCCAACCTGATCAATTATGTCCTCGACCGGTTTGTCATCCCCGAGGTCTTGCAGGAAGACTGTACCGCTCTTACCTTGGCCAACACCATCGACACCCTGCTGACGGATGCATCTGTGCGCGCCGGGCAACGCGATGCCTTCGCCCAGGCGATGATGCTGTTCGGAGGCGGGGAAGGTTTGCCCAGCGACCGCGCCGCCCGCGTGGTGCTGGATGCCATTGCGTCAGGAGAGGGTTGATGAGCTTTCAGTTTCTGCACACCATGATTCGCGTCTTTGATCTTGAAAAGTCGCTGGATTTCTACACCCGCCATCTGGGGATGACCCTGCTGCGCAAGCAGGACTATCCCGATGGCCGCTTTACCCTCGCCTTTGTTGGCTATGGTGAAGAAAAAGACCATACGGTGATCGAACTGACCCATAACTGGGATCAGGCGGAACCCTATGCGATTGGCTCGGGGTTCGGGCATCTGGCGCTTGGCGTGGCCGACATTTACGCCACCTGCGACGGCTTGCGCGCCGATGGCGTGAAGATCATCCGCGAGCCCGGCCCGATGAAGCACGGCAAGACGGTGATTGCCTTCATCGAAGACCCCGACGGCTACAAGGTCGAACTGATCGAGCGCGCTTCTCAGCATGACTGAGGCCCGCCTGAAGGCCCGCTTGTGGGTGCAGGCCTTGATTCGCCGCTGCATGACGGAGGACATCTTTGCCGCCGTCGTGCGGGCGGGCGATCACGATGCCGGGGCGGTGCTGGTCAAGCTGAACCGCCTTGATGCTGGTGGTTGCACTGTCTTTACCCAGATCAGGGATCGGGACGGACAGGCGGCATGGCTGCGGGGGACCGGCCCCGAGCCGGTCAGCGAAGCCTCCGCCGACGACTACATTGCCCGCCAGCTTCGCTATGACGAAGACCTGTGGGTGGTCGAAATCGAGGATCGCGCCGGACGGCACCCGATGGTCGAGCCGGTGATTGCCGGATAAGGTGCGGGTAAGCCGCAGGTGGCCCCTTCACCGAATTTCTTGCTTCAGGATCATGCCGATGGATCGTTTTACGGTTTCCCTCGACGAAGACCTGCTGGCCCAGTTTGACCAGTACAGTCAGCGTCGTGGCTATAGCAACCGCTCGGAAGCGGTACGGGACATCCTGCGCCAGACGCTGGAGGCCGAGCGGTTGGGGGAGGTCGGGGATGGCGACTGCATCGCCTGCCTGTCCTACATTTACAATCACCACGAACGCGAACTGTCGCGGCGACTGACGCAGGTCAGTCATGCCCATCATGATCTGACCCACACCACCCTGCATGTGCATCTGGATCACGACAACTGTATGGAAGTGGTGGTGTTGCAGGGGCAAACCGCTGCCGTGCGCCAGTTTGCCGATGCGGTCACCGCTGAAACCGGGGTCCGTCACGGGTCCCTGCATGCGGTGCCGGTCGAGCGGCAGGTCAGCGAAGACCACCATCATCACGACCACCCCGGCCACGATCTTCCGCACGTTCACCATCGCCCGAAGACCTGATCCTGTCGGGATGGCCGTGCAGCAAAACGATTTCATACGATTTTCAAATATTTCATACGACGAGCGCATGGTGTATGACTGCCGCCTGAATGACAGGCTCCAGTTTGAACCAGAGGCTCCGACATGCTCGAGTATCTCCGCCGTGGCGATGATATCTATCGCCAGTCCTTTGCCATCATCAGGGCCGAAGCAAACCTGACCCGCATTCCTGCCGATCTGGAAAAGCTGGCGGTCCGGGTGGCCCATGCCTGCGGCATGCCGGACATCATTGATGACCTGATGTTCTCATTGGGGGCAGGGGAAGCCGGTCGGGCTGCGCTGGCCGCCGGAGCAGCGATCCTGTGCGACTGCCGGATGGTCGCCGAAGGCGTCACCCGCGCCCGTCTGCCTGCGGCCAATCCCGTCATCTGCACGCTGAATGATCCCTCGGTGCCCGATCTGGCGCGGCAGATGGACACCACCCGTTCGGCGGCGGCTCTGGAGTTGTGGCGTCCGCAGTTGGCGGGGGCGGTGGTTGCGATTGGCAACGCTCCCACCTCGCTGTTCCATCTGCTGACCATGCTGGATGCCGGAGCACCGCGCCCGGCGCTGATTTTGGGCTTTCCGGTCGGCTATGTCGGGGCGGCGGAGTCCAAGCAGGAACTGGCCGATGACAGCCGGGGCGTGCCGTTTGTGGCGGTCCGGGGTCGTCGTGGCGGCAGCGCGATGGCCGCTGCCGCCCTCAACGCTCTGGCGACGGAGGACGAGTAAATGGTAGCGGTCAAGGGACGACTGTTCGGTTTGGGGGTCGGGCCGGGCGATCCGGACCTGATCACCGTCAAGGCATTGCGCTACCTGCAGGCGGCGGCGGTTGTTGCCTATCCGGTTGCCAAAGGCAAAAAAGGCAATGCCTTCAGCATTGTCGAAGGGTATTTGCAGGACCGGCAGATCCGCCTGCCACTGGTCTATCCGGTGACAACGGAAACATTGCCGCCACCGTTCTGCTATGAAACCACCCTGCGCACCTTTTATGACCAGATGGCTGAAGAGATTGCCGTGCATCTGGAGGCTGGCCGCGATGTGGCGGCAATCTGTGAGGGTGACCCGTTCTTTTACGGCTCGTTCATGTACCTGCATGACCGGCTGGCCGACCGTTTTGAGACCGAGGTGGTGCCGGGTGTCTGCTCGATGCTGGCCGGAGCAGCGGTACTGGGGGCTCCGCTGGTCTACCGCAACCAGACCCTGACCGTGTTGTCGGGGGTTCTGTCGGAACAGGAACTGTCCCGTCGTCTGGCGGATACCGGCGCGGCGGTGATCATGAAACTGGGTCGCAATTTTGCCAAGGCCCGCAAGGTGATCAACGATCTGGGATTGATGGGGCGGGCGCTGTATGTCGAACGTGCCACCATGAGCGCCCAGCGCACCCGACCGTTGGCCGAGGTGGTTGCCGACAGTGTGCCCTATTTCGCCATGATTCTGGTTCCTGGCCCGCGATGGGAAGCATGATGGCGGCGATCCTGATCCTCGGGCAGGGCAGCCTGCCAACGGCGCGACGTCTGCAAGCAGCCTTGCCGGAGGCGGTCATTTACGGTCTGAAGGGGCGGGTAACCGGTGCCGACAGGGTCTATGACGGCTTCGGGGAGACCCTGCGGGAATTCTATCAGCGTGATGTGCCGATCATTGCCCTGTGTGCCAGCGGCATCATCATTCGCTCGCTGGCACCGTTGCTGCAAAACAAGCGGGCCGAGCCGCCGGTGCTGGCGGTGGCCGAGGATGGCAGCGCGGTGGTTCCGCTGCTGGGCGGATTGCGTGGGGTCAATGATCTGGCGCGGCGGATCGGGACGGCGCTGGGGCAGGCTCCGGCGATCACCACCACCGGCGAGGTTCGACTGGCCCTGACGCTGGAACATCCGCCATCCGGGTACGTGCTGCGCAATCCGGCAGACGGAAAAGCCTTCATGTCTGACGTGCTGGCCGGGGAAACGGTGCGGGTGATCGGGCAGGCTCCGTGGCTGGCGGCCAGTCGTCTGGTTAATGATCCGAACGGGCGGTTGATTTTGCGGGTCACCACCGAAGACCATCAGCCGGGGGCGGGGGAACTGGTGTTCCATCCCCGCTCGCTGGTGCTGGCGGCCCGCGAGGTGAGCGACAACCTGCCGCAACAGGTGCAGGCGGCTCTGGCGGCGGAGCGGCTGGCGGTGCAGTCGGTGGCCTGTCTGCTGGTGCCGGTGGCCGCTGCCGGGCAGCCTGCCGTCCATCAGGCTGCGGCCCTGTTGGGCTGCCCGCTTCGTTTCGGTGACGCCGACCTGCCGGACGCCCGACACCATGGCCCGATTGCCATCGCTCAGGCATCTGACCCGACCGCCCTGTCCCTGCCGGGGCTGGGGCAAGGGCGGCTGGCGGTGATCGGTCTGGGGCCGGGGGCGGCGGACCTGATGGCCCCCGCCGTCAAGGACGAACTGCATCGTGCCGGGCATCTGATCGGCTATGACCCTTATCTGCAGATGGCAGGCCCGTTCCGTCCGGATCAGGTGGTGCATGGCTCGGACAACCGGGTGGAAATGGACCGTGCCCGCCATGCCTTGCAGCTGGCTGCCGCTGGCGAGCGGGTGGTGGTGGTGTCATCGGGCGACCCCGGTGTCTTTGCGATGGCAACAGCGGTGATGGAAGCCTTGCATGCCTCCGATGACCCGCTGTGGCACGGGGTGAATCTGGTTGTCCTGCCGGGTATTTCGGCGGCGCAGGCGGCGGCGGCGCGCGCCGGTGCGCCATTGGGGCATGATTTCTGTACCCTGTCGCTGTCTGACAACCTGAAACCGTGGCCGGTGATCCTTGACCGGCTGGCCCACGCGGCACAGGCCGATCTGGTGCTGGCCCTGTACAACCCGCTGTCGCGGGCGCGACCGTGGCAACTGGGCGAGGCGCTGGAACTGCTGCGGCAATACCGGGCCCCGGAAACGGTGGTGGTGCTTGGGCGCGATGTTGGCCGTCCCGCCGAGGCGATGACCATCACCACCCTGCATGACCTGCGTCCGCAGCAGGTGGACATGCGAACGGTGGTGATCATCGGCTCGTCCCTCACCCGCCACTTCCCGCGCGGGGTTGGTGGGCAGTGGGTTTATACCCCGCGCTGGTATCCCAACCAGTAAAGGGCTTCGGGGACGGTGGCCGCCGTTGCGGTCTCGGGGCGGCGCGGGCGGTTGCGGATCACCACCCGTATCCCCAGCGCACGGGCGGCGGTCAGCTTGGCATCGGTTGGGCCGCCGCTGTTCTTGCACACAATGGTATCAATCCGCTGGTCGGTCAGCAGGGCATGCTCGTCTGCCAGCGTGAACGGTCCCCGCGCCAGCAGAATCTCCGCCTGCGGGAAGGGGGGCATCGGGTCAGGCGGCTCGACTGAGCGGATCAGAAACCACGGTTGTTCCAGTGTGGCAAACGGTGCCAGTTCCTGCCGACCGACGGCCAGCAAAACCCGCCGGGAATGATTGGCGACCACGGCGACCGCCTGCTGCCAGTCATCGACCTCATCCCACAGGTCTCCGTCCTGACGCCGCCATGCCGGGCGTTCCAGCCGCAGCAGCGGGACTCCCGCTACGGCACAGCCCGCCGCCGCGTTCCAGCCCATCCGCGAGGCAAAGGGGTGGGTACAGTCGACCACGGCGGCAATCTGCTGTGCCGACAGGTACCTGGCCAGACCCTCCGGCCCGCCAAAGCCGCCGATGCGGACTTCGCCAGCAGGCAGGCGCGGGGTGCCGGTCCGTCCGGCCAGCGAGGAAATCACCCGCACACCGGGGCAGTCCACCAGAGCACTGGCCAGAGCATAGGCTTCGGTAATGCCCCCGAGAATCAGGATGTTACGGACCATTGTGCCTTTCCATTGCGGCCCGCAGCACAGCGGCTGCGCGATAGGGGGCATGGGCAAATTTCCCCTGCCCGAGAGTGGCAAAGAATCCTGCCACGCAGCCCATGTGGACCGCCAGCAAAATTCCCATCGCCGCCGTTTCCCGCCACAGCAACAGGGCAAGACCGGTGGCGGCGATGGCAAACAGCAGCACCGGCAGGGTGAGGCCCGCAGCAAGAGGATCGACAGAGGGATCAGGCGGGGGGCGATACCACAGCATGCCGCTGCTTCCGGCGATCATGGCCACGCCTCCCGCACTGCCCAGCACCACCGGCAGGCTGTCCAGCGGATAGGGAGCCTGCCAGCCAAGGAGGTGATGGTACAGGGTGGCGATGATGGTGGCGGCAAAGCACAGCAAAAAACCCGAGACCAGCAGGTGATGGGATCGGCGGCGGGCGGTGCCGTTGGCGCAGGCGAGGCCGGTGCCGCGCAAGGGGCGCAGGGTGATCAGGGTCTTTCCGGCGGTGAGAAGGGCCGTCAATGATGGTGTTCCGCCGCCGCTGGCGCGCCAGAAACGGCGTAAATCATGCCACAGGCTGAGGACTGACCACAACAGCGGCACGCCCGCCACCGCACACAGCACCGACCACGGCAGGACAGCGTAAAAGGCGCCGGGGGCAAGGTGGCGGGCAAACAGGATGTTCCAGGGGACCAGCAACAGGGTCAGCAACGGCACCAGCACCACCACCGACCAGGCGATCCACGGGCGATCACGCCATGACTGCTGCCGCAGACGGGCCAATGTCCGGGGAACGGTGACCGCAAAGGGATGGGGCGGGGCATACTGGCAGACCGACCCGCAGGTTCGACAGTCATGGCACAGGTGCGCCAGCCAGATCAGTTGCCCATCGCCGGGCGTACCGGAAGCAGACTCCTTTTTAAGCTGGTGTGTCATTCGGAACATGTCGCACACGCCGTTGCAATAGTTGCACACCATGCACAGGGTCAGGATGCGGCGGGCTTCGGCCAGATCGTCACGGGCAGGATCAGGCAAGGACATGGCGTGCGGCCTCCTCGCCCGCGATGCGGCCAAAGACGGCGCCGATGGTCATGCCGCCTCCGGCCAGATAGCCGGTTCCCAGCACATTGGGGGCCATGATCATGCCTGCGGCAAAAAGGGTATCGCACCGGCTGCCGTCCCGCATCACCAGCCGGGTGGTATGATCGACCTGCACCCCCAGACAGGTGAAGGTGATGCCGGGGCGAAGGGGATAGGCGAAAAAGGGCGGCTGGCGCACCCGCCCACACTCTGTGGCCGAGCGGGCCAGAGCGTCGCCGTTCAGGCGCAGCAGCGCCGCCAGCGCGGGAAGAGACGGGGCCGACAGTGGCGGAAACACCGACAACGGCATGGCGGTGTGGCCGTCCGCATCGATAATCAGGGTCGCCTGCCGGTCCGGCAGAGCGGCAATCCGGCGACCCCAGACAGCATACCGGTTCTGACCAACGACAGAGCCTTCGTCCTGAAACCGGTTGCCTGCCCCGTCAACCACCATGCCATGGGACATACCATCAACGCGGGTGACGATGCCGCCGTCATGGTCGGGGGAACGGGCATCGACGGCCACCAGATGGGCGGCCCCGTCCTGCCCGACGGCGGCAACGCCCTGTGCCAGCAACGAATGCAGCATGGTTCCGCTGGCAAAGCGGGTTCCCCGGTTGATCAAGCCATGGCGCAAGTCGGCCTGATGGCCGCCACAGCAGACAATCACTGCCGAGGCGGGCAGGTTGTGCAGGAGCAGCGACGGGATTGGGTGATCATACAGGATCTCGATCCCCAGCGCCTCTGCTGTTGCATACAGCGCATTCAGGGCCGCCATGCCGCCACCCAGCAGGAAAGCGGTCTTGCGCGAGGGTGGAATGTCGCGGGTCTGAAAGACGACCCCCTGCGTCGCCAGCCACTCCGGCAACTCGGCGGAGCGGTCAACCAGCACGTGGCATAGCTGCGAATTGCCTGCTCCGGCGTTGGCGGTGTGCAGATCGGCCAGAAAATCCGCTGCTGGATAGGTGAGGGGAAACAGTGGGCCGGGTGCATCGTGCCGGATGCGCAGGTTACGGGAATGGCGGGTATTGCCGCCGCGCAGGGGCCGTGGAGCGGCCTCGGCAAGACGGACAGTAGCCCCGGCCCGGCGTGCGGTGATGGCAGCGCATAAGGCAGCCAGCCCGCCGCCGATGACCAGAATGTCCGTGTGGGCCATGGCGTTCGGTGTTCCACAGGATCGGGAAGACAGGGTGTATGATTTTTCTGAAAATATTCTTACTAGATGGTCTGTCAAGAGAAAGCGTCATCCTGACGATGGCTCATCTTTTTTATTATACAGAAGTTAAATTATGCGACCAAATCACGACATTATGGTCCTCTGGAAAACAAAACGGCACTGCCCGTCTGATCCTGAACCGCCGTAAGAGGTTTACAGCAAAAGGGCGTCCGGGTCAGGAGCCCTGTATGCAGGCCGCAGGCGCATGAAAAACCGCCCCGAACCGATGGGTCCGGGGCGGTGAAACTGGCTTGGCAGGGCAGGGCGGGTTACGCCCCGTGCGTGCTCTTGATCAGGTTGGCGTACCAGTCGAACGAGGCTTTTTTGGTCCGCTTCTGGGTTTCGTAATCGACATGAACCAGACCAAAGCGCGGACCATAGCCCGAGCCCCATTCAAAGTTGTCGAGCAGCGACCAGACGAAGTAACCACGGACATCGGCACCCTTTTCAATCGCTTCGTGCATCGAGGCTGTATAGCGCTTGAGGTAGGTAACACGGTGGTTGTCGATCACCTGTCCGTTTTCATCAACCGTGTCGCCGCCGCCACAGCCGTTTTCGGTGACGTAAATCGGCAGCTTGTAGCGGTGGGTGAGGTCGATCAGCTCGTCGCGGAAGGCATCGGGGAAGATCGCCCAGCCCAGTTCCGACTTGTCGGCATCGGCGGGGGCTTCGCCCCAGGCAAAGCCCCAGGTGCTGTTCGGGTTGTCGTCCACCTTGGCAAAGATCGGGCCATAGTGGTTCAGGCCAAAGAAATCGAGCGGACGGCAGATGCGGGCCATGTCGCCAGCCTGCACATAGGGCTCGATCGCCTGCCCCAGCATCGGCGGGTAATAGCCCAACAGTTGCGGATCAGGGAAGGCACGGTTCCAGTGCTCGTCCAGCAGGGCGGCGGCGTGCTTGTTTTCTTCCTTGCCGTGCTCGGGCCAGACCGCCTGCCGGTTATGAACTGCCCCGATGACCGCACCGGGAACATGGGCGCGGATCACATCGACAGCAGCGCCGTGGGCCAGGTTGACGTGGTGAATGGCCTTCAGGTGGGTGTCGCGGTCGGTGATGCCGGGGGCGCTCCAGTCGATGGCATAGCCGAACAGGGTGAACACCGAAAATTCGTTGAAGGTGATCCACTTTTTCACCCGGTCGCCATAGCGGCGGACGAGCAGGGTGGCATAGTCTTCGAACCAGCCGACGCTGTCGCGCACCGCCCAGCCGCCGATATCATGCAGGGCCTGCGGCAAGTCCCAGTGATAAAGGCACAGCCACGGTTCAATATCGTTGGCGAGCAATTCGTCGATCAAACGATCGTAAAATTCCAGCCCCTTGAAGTTGACCGCCCCTTTGCCTTTCGGCAGGACGCGCGGCCAGGCGACGGAGAAGCGATAGGCGTCGATGCCCAGCTCTTTCATCAGGGCAACGTCTTCGCGATAACGGTGATAGTGGTCACAGGCCACATCGCCGTTGTCGCCATTGGCGATCTTGCCCAGACGGCAGCGGGTATCCCAGATGCTGGGGGCGCGGCCATCTTCCTGTGCGGCACCTTCGATCTGATAGCTGGATGTCGAAACCCCCCAAACAAAATCCTTGGGCCAGCCGGTGGTGGTGTTATGGCTCATGGCGCTTCCCCTCTGGTTTGTGTGTTTATCGGTCAGGGTGTAGAACTCACTGTAATACCATTCAAAATTCCGTCAAGCGGCGGCAGGTAACACCCCTATACTTCTGGTGTGGGGCTGCGTTGCGCAAAGATCAAGAGGCATACCCTTTTCGCTCTCCCTCGCAACCGGCTATGCTGGTCGGCTGCGGCCCACAGTCTGGCGAGGCTTTGATGCGTATTGATGTGCTGTTTCAGGACCGGATCGGCATCGCCCAGGAGATTCTGGGGGTGGTGGCGGGCTATGGTCTGAATGTGGTGGCGGTGGAGGTCGATCCGCCGCATGTGTTCGTCGATGCGCCGGGGCTGGGGACGTCGGCCTTTGGGGCGTTGCGTGATGCCTTGCTGCTGGTGGTCAGTGTGGTGGATGTCAAGCCGGTGGACCTGTTGCCGGGGGCGCGGCGGCGGTTGCATCTGGATGCCTTGCTGGCGGCGATGCCGGACCCGGTGCTGCTGGTCGATGCCGCCGGGCTGGTGGTGGTTGGGAACGCGGCGGCGGCCACGGCCACCGGCCTGCGCCCTGAACAGTTGTCCGGTTTGCCGTTGCAGAGCATGGTTGATGGCGCGGAAGGGGCCGGGGCCTTGCAGGCCGAGCTGATCGCCAGTGCTTTTCGCCTGTCGCCACGGGAAGTCACCGTTGGCGGCGAACCCTATCTGCTCGACTGTCGCCCGACCGAAGAAAGCGGGACTGGCGGTATCCTGACCCTGCGCCCGCCGAACCGGCTGGGAGAGGAGCTGCAAATCCTGCAACCGTTCCGCTCGGCGGACTTTGAGTCGTTTCTGGGGACCTCGCCAGCGGTGCAGGCCCTGCGACAGCAAGGCGCACGCTTTGCCCTGCTGGATGCTCCGGTGCTAATTCTGGGGGAAACCGGCACCGGCAAGGAACTGGTGGCCCATGCCTGCCACGCTGGCAGCCATCGCAAGGGGGCGCCCTTTCTGGCCCTGAACTGTGCCGCCGTGCCGGAAAGTCTGGCCGAGAGCGAATTGTTCGGTTACGCGCCGGGGGCCTTTTCCGGGGCGCAGAAGGGCGGCAAGCCGGGATTGCTGGAGCTTGCCAATGGCGGCACGGTGTTGCTGGACGAGGTGGGGGAGATGAGCCCCTATCTGCAAGCCAAGCTGTTGCGCTTTCTGAATGACCACAGCTTTCGCCGGGTGGGTGGCGAGAAGGAAATTACGGTGAATGTGCGGATTGTGGCAGCGACCCATCGCGACCTGTCGGCGATGGTTGCCGAACGCACGTTCCGCGAAGACCTGTATTATCGCCTGAACGTGCTGCGGCTGGAAATGCCGCCGCTGCGGGCGCGCGGGGATGACATCATCTTGCTGGCCCGTCACTTTGTCCATGATGCGGCGGTACAGGTCGGTCGCCCGGCACCGTCGCTGTCTCCGGCGGCGCGGCAGGCGTTGCTGGCGCATCCCTGGCCGGGCAATGTGCGCCAGTTGCAGAACGTGCTGTTCCGGGCCGTGACCATGTGCGACCGCTCGGTGCTGGGGCGCGAAGACCTTGATCTCAGCCTGCCGGGGCAGGTGGCCGAGCCGTGGGAAATGGCCGGGACGGTGAGCCTTGCCCCCGACGCGGCGGGCGGCGATTGGCCCGAGGACTGGGAACAGGCGCGGGATACCTTTGAACGGGGGCTGCTCGAACAGCTTTATCCGCGCTTTCCCTCCAGCCGCAAGCTGGCGCAGCGGTTGCGGACTTCGCACACGATGATTGCCAACAAGCTGCGGAAGTACGGGTTGGGTGGGTGATGTAAATTTTTATGTACACTGTATTCTTTTGATTACAGACCGTATTTTGCAAGTTTCATGATAAATCGTTTTATATCAGTGTGTTGATTTTTATGGTGTACATAAATATGTACGACGTGTGCGTTGCATATAGTCTGTGCAGGTGCGAAGAGCCGCCTGTTTCCTGTGCTGGAGTCAGTTGGCACGCATGTTGCGATAGGAGGGCCATGGCGCCGGTGGGCCGGTGCCTCTCCTTTTGTGACAGGTGCTCCCCATGTCCTCAGCCTTCACTCTCTCCACCCCGGGCCAACAGGCTGATATCGCGGTCGGTGCTGCCGATCATGCTGGTGCCCTGCTGACCATTGATCTGGGCGCGGTGGTGGACAACTGGCTGACCCTGAAAGGCATGGCTGCCGATGGCGCAGATTGCGCCGCCGTGCTGAAGGCCAATGCCTATGGTCTGGGCGCGGTGCCGGTGGCGCAGGCCTTGGCGGCGGCGGGGTGCCGGAACTTCTTTGTCGCCCATGTGGACGAAGGCATTGCCCTGCGCCGTCACCTGCCTGCCGGAGCCAACCTGTTTGTGCTGCACGGCGCGCCTCCGGGTGCCGAGGAAGCCTGTGCCGCCAATGGCCTGATCCCGATCCTGAACAGCCTGCCGCAGTTGCGGGCGTGGGTGGCCCTGTGTGGTCGCTGGTCGCGTCGCCTGCCGGCCGGGCTGCAGGTGGACAGCGGCATGGCCCGCGCCGGGATGGATGCCGCCGAGCTGGCCGAGCTGGCCGCCGTCCCCGAGCTGCTGGAAGCCTTTGACCTGCGTCTGATCATGAGTCATCTGGCCTGCGCCGATGAACCAGAATCGCCGATGAACTGCGAGCAGTTGCAGGCCTTTAGCGTCCTCCGCGCCCGCTTCCCGCAGGTTCCGGCCAGCTTTGCCAACTCGTCGGGGGTGTTCCTCGGCAAGGAATGGCATTTTGACCTGCTGCGTCCGGGGGTGGCCCTGTACGGTGGCAACCCGACCCCGGGCAAACCCAACCCGATGAAGCCGGTGGTGCGCCTGCGGGCCAAGATCATGCAAATGCGCTCGGTGCCTGCCGGGGCGTCGGTCGGTTATGGTCGCGGTCATATCACCAGCACCCCCAGCCGGATTGCGACGGCGGGGGTTGGCTATGCTGACGGTTTCTTCCGCTGCCTTGGCGGCACGGCGCTGGCCTATTGGGCCGATACGCCGCTGCCGATCGTCGGTCGGGTGTCGATGGACATGATCACCGTTGATGTGACGGCGGTCCCCGAAGACCTGCTGTATCCCGGTGCGCTGATCGACCTGATCGGCACCCACCGCACGGTGGACGATCTGGCCACCGAAGCCGGTACCATCAGCTATGAAATTCTGACCAGTCTCGGCAATCGCTATCACCGTACCTATATCAACGGTACGGGTCGTGTTGCCTCAGCCTCTTCTTCTCTTTGAGCCAAAAAGGGCACCCAGCCATGAAAGTCGTCATCCTTGGCAGCGGCGTTATCGGAGTCACCACCGCGTGGTTCCTGGCCCAGGACGGCCATCAGGTCGAAGTCATCGACCGTCAGGACGCTCCGGCGATGGAAACCAGCTTCGCAAACGCTGGCGAAATCTCTCCCGGCTATGCTACGCCGTGGGCCGCGCCCGGCATCCCGATGAAAGCGTTCAAGTGGATGTTCGAGCGCCACGCGCCGCTGGTGCTGCATGCCCGCTTCGATCCGTCGATGTGGAGCTGGATGTGGCAGATGCTGCGCAACTGCAACGCCGAGCGCTATGAGATCAACAAGGGCCGCATGGTCCGGGTGGCCGAATATTCGCGCGACGTGCTGAAGCAACTGCGCGCCGACATCGGTCTGGAATACGATCACCGCACCCTCGGCACCCTTGAAGTGTTCCGCACCCAGAAAGCGGTTGATGGTGTGGCCAAGGACATGGCCGTGCTCGACAGCTATGGCGTGCCCTATGAAGTGCTCGACCGCGACGGCTGCGTGCGCTATGAACCGGCGCTGGCCCGCGTGAAGGACAAGATCGTTGGCGGCCTGCGCCTGCCGGGCGATGAAACCGGTGACTGCTTCAAGTTCACCCAGACCCTGGCCAAGCATGCCGCTGCCGCTGGCGTGGTGTTCCGTCAGGGCGTCAAGATTGCCGCCATCGAAAGCAACGGTGACCGCATCACCGGTGTGCGCACCACTGACGGTCTGGTGACGGGCGATGCCTATGTGGTGGCGCTGGGCAGCTATTCGCCGTTCCTGCTCAAGCCGCTGGGCATCCATGTGCCGGTGTTCCCGGTCAAGGGTTATTCGATCACCGTGCCGGTGAGCAACCCCGACGCCGCTCCGGTTTCCACCGTGATGGACGAAGCCCACAAGGTGGCGCTGACCCGTCTGGGTGACCGCATCCGCGTGGCCGGGATGGCGGAACTGGCTGGCTTTGATCTGGAACTGCGTCAGCGCCGCCGGGAAACCGTCGAACATGTGCTGCGCGACCTGTTCCCCGATGGTGGCCCGATTGAGCAGTCTGAATTCTGGTGCGGCCTGCGTCCGATGACCCCGGACAGCGTGCCGGTGATGGGGCCGACCAAATTCGGTAACCTGTTCCTGAATACCGGCCATGGTACCTTGGGCTGGACCATGGCATGCGGCTCGGGCCGCGTGTTGTCCGACGTGATCGGTGGAAAAACCCCCGCCATCGACATGGAAGGCCTGACGGTCGCCCGTTTTGGCGGTACGATTGCCCCGGCATCCCGCCGGTCGGCGGCGTAATCGCTGCTTTTCCTGACAAACCCTAAAGACAAGGCCTGATTTCATGTCTGACCTCAAGATCATCAGCACTGACAAAGCCCCCGCCGCCATCGGTCCCTATTCGCAGGCGATGGCCCTGGGCAATCTGGTGTTTACCTCTGGCCAGATCCCTCTGAAGGCAGACGGCACCCTCGTTGACGGTGGTGTCGAAGAGCAGACCAATCAGGTGCTTGCCAACCTGAAGGCGGTGCTGGAAGAAGCCGGTGCCAGCCTGTCGTCGGTGATCAAGACCACCGTCTTTGTGCAAGACCTTGCCCATTTTGGGACCATCAACGCCCTGTATGAAGCGGCGTTCGGGACCCATAAGCCGGCGCGTTCCACCGTGCAGGTCGCCCGCCTGCCGCGTGACGTGCTGGTGGAAATCGAGGCGATTGCCGTTATCGGCTGATCGCAGCGGTTCCACCGCCCCGTCAGATCCTGGTCCCTCTGACGGGTTTCACCGAAGCCTACCCTACCACGCAACTATAGCCCTCGCCCCGGCCTGCCGGAGCGGGGGCTATAGCCGTCTGGAGCATTGTGCGAAAAGTGGGAACCGGTTTTCGCAACGACAATGCGGCATGGAAAAACCTGCATTGTGCGAAAAATGGGAACCGGTTTTCGCAACGACAATGCGGCATGGAAAAACCTGCATTGTGCGAAAAAAGTGGGAACCGGTTTTCGCAACGACACGGAAAACAGTATCATGGAGCGCTGCTCCAAACCTCGCTGGGGCCAGTCGGCCCCAGACCCCATTGATTTGATATTCAAAGAAAAAATGGGGGTTCGGGGGCATCGCCTCCGAACGGGTATGGGCGGTAGCCCATCCTCCTGCGCTGACTGTCGTGTACTGTGGCGTCAGATGTAACACACGCTGGTCTGGGTGGGATTTGGCCAAAAAACAACACCGGACAGGGCGGCCCCGTCCGGCGTCGTCGTCTTTTTCCCGGTAAAGGGAAGCCTTATTTGGCCTCGGCAAAGGCCTTTTCGATCACGAAGTGGCCCGGCTTGTTGCCTGCGCCTTCGTCAAAGCCGATGCTTTCCAGATAGTTCGACAGCTCGACCAGCATCGAAGGGTTGCCGCAGATCATCACGCGGTCCACCGCCGGGTCGAACGGCTTTTCGCCGAGATCCTCGAACAGCTTGCCGGTGTAGATCAGGCTGGTGATGCGGCCCTGACGTTCGTGCTGCTCACGGGTGACCGAGCAGTAATAGGTCAGCTTTTTGGCAATCACATCGCCAAAGAACTCGTTCTGCGGCAGATCGCGTTCGATCAGCTCGCGGTACACCAGTTCGTTGGTGGTGCGGCAGGTGTGGGTCAGGATCACCCGGTCAAACAGTTCATAGACTTCCGGGTCCTTGATGATGCTGAGGAACGGAGCCAGACCGGTGCCGGTGGAAATCAGGTACAGGTTCTTGCCGGGCAGCAGGTTGGCGGTCACCAGCGTCCCGGTCACCTTACGGTTGACCAGCACGGTGTCACCGACCTGAACGTGCTGCAGGCGCGAGGTCAGCGGACCGTTCGGCACCTTGATCGACAGGAATTCGAGGTGTTCTTCATAGTTGGCGCTGACCACCGAATAGGCGCGCATCAGCGGCTTGCCATCAACCCGCAGGCCGATCATGGCAAATTGACCATTCTCAAAGCGGAAACCCGGATCACGGGTTAGCTTGATGGTGAACAGGGAGTCGGTCCAGTGGTGAACTTCAGTGACCGTGGCTTCGATGATATTGGACATGGGCCTTCCGGGGGAACTGTAGTGACAACGAAATGCGCCTGACCAGATTGCTGCCCTGACCGCATGGGGAAACGCCTGGCGAAAGACCCCACAACCGCACCTGCGAACGCTAAGATAGCTTCATAAGGCCGGACGGAAAAAAAGCAAGCACCCTGTGCGCCGTGGCGGCGAATATCTGCCATGTTGCTGTAAAATGCAACATAATTACGTAAAAATATGGTGATTATTTTTTTGCGAGAAAACAATCCCCTCAATCCCCGGTGCGTGCTGCGCGGGATGAACCGGGCCTGCTGATTCTGCTGTCTTTTTTTTGCCAGCACGTCATGCTGGGGGCAGGCGCAACAGGGGTTGTTGACGGATGTTTCGCTCCAGGCTGTTTTTACGCACCTTTTCGGCGTTGGTGGCAGGCATCATTTCGATGGCGGCGGCGATTTATCTGTTTTCGGTGCCGCTGATTCAGGAAACGGCCTATGACATTGAACTGAATGCCAGCCAGACCATCCTCGACAACGTGTTCGAGATGGCGAGCAAGATTCAGTTCAACCTCGAAGCCCATCGGGCGCTGGCGCTGGAAGGCCACAAGCGGCAACTGAAGAACATCGTCTCGATGGCCACCGGCTATGTGGCGTTCAATGACAACCGCGCCAAAAACGGCGAAATTTCCTACGCCGAAGCACGCCGCCTGATGCTGGAGGGCTTGCGGACCTTCACCTATGGCAACAACGACTATGTGTGGGTGATGGACTACAAGGCCCGGCTGCTGTCGCACCCGGACCCGCAGTTTCAGGATGTTGACGGCACCAAGATCACCGACAGCCAGGGCAAAACGTTCCTGCCCGAAATCGTTGCCATCGCCCAGCGGGACGGCGAGGGCTATTACACCTACCCGTGGAGCCGTCTGGGGCGCAAGACCCCCAGCCAAAAGCTGTCCTATTTCCGCAATCTGCCCGACTACGGCCTGATCATCGGCAGCGGTGTCTATCTGGATGACGTCGAAGAAGAAGTGGCACAGCGCAAGGCGGCGGCCATCGAAGACTTGCGGCAGGCGTTGCGCAACATCCGCATCGCCCGCACCGGCTATATCTATATTTTTGACGCCTCGGACCACATGCTGATCCACCCGAGCGCCAATCTTGAAAACACCCTGTTCGGCAGCTTGCCCAACCCGGTTTCCGGCCAGTCAATCGCCAAGGAACTGCGTGAGGCCGCCGCCAGCAGCAAACCATTGTATTACAAATGGGACAAGCCGACCGATCAGGGTAATTACGTCTATGAAAAACTGTCGTGGGTGCGGCATTTCGAAGGTTTTGACTGGTACATTGCCTCGTCGGTCTATACCGAAGAATTACGGCGCAGTTCGGACATTCTGGGTGATCGCATCCTGAAAATCTCCATCGCCGTCCTGCTGTTGGCCAGCCTGTCCGGCTATTGGGCGGTGCGCACGCTGGTGCGGCCGCTGAACCAGTTGGCCGCTACGGCAATGCGTGTACGTTCGGGCGATCTGTCGGCGACCAGCGGGATTCGGCGGGATGATGAAATCGGGGTGCTGGCGGCGGCGTTTGACGGCATGATCGGACGATTGCGGGCCAGTATCACCGTGCTGGACAGCCATGTCCGGTCGCGGACGGTCGAGCTGGAGAGCGCACAGGCGGCCCTGACCGAAATCGAAGCCCGTCAGCGCCTGATCCTGAATGCCATTCCAGCAGCCATTGCCTACATCGACCAGCAGCAACTGGTCCGTTTTGCCAATGCCCGCTGGATACAGCTGGTGCGGGGAACCCACAGCGATCCGAACGGTGTGCTGGGGTTGCCGTTGGCCGATTGCATGGGGCGCAGTGCCTATGCGGTGGTCGGACCGCAGGTGGAAAAGACGCTGGCCGGGCATCAGACGACTTTTGAATATGCCTATGTCTCACCCGCAGGCACCCCGACGGTGATCAAGACCACCCTGATCCCGGAATTTGGTCCCGATGGCGAGGCGGTAGCCCTGTTCGTCCTGTCGCTGGACATCACCGACGAAAAGGAAACCGAGCGCCATTTGCTGGAGGCTCAACGCCTGAAAGCGGTCGGGCAGTTGTCTGGTGGACTGGCACATGATTTTAACAACTTGCTGTCAATCGTGATCGGCAACCTGTCGGCAGCCCGCGACAAGTTCATCACCGTGGAAGGATTGGCTCCCTACCTCGAGCCATCCTTGCGGGCGGCCTATCGCGGGGCGGACATAACCAACCGGCTGTTGGCCTTTGCCCGCCAGCAACCGCTGGCCCCGTCGGCGGTTGATGTCTGCGCTTTGGTCCGCGAGGCCGAACTGTTGTTGCGTCGCTCGATGCCGCCGGGGATCACCATTGATGTCGGCAGCGATGAGTGCGCCTGTCATGCCTTTGTTGATCAGGGGCAATTGACCAACGCAGTGGTCAATCTGGCCTTTAATGCCCGTGATGCGATGCCAAAGGGCGGCACGCTGTCGATCAGTGTGCAGGCGCGCCATTATCAAAAGGCCATGCCCTTTGACGAGCCGGTGCCGCCGGGGCTGTACGCCGAAATTCGCATTGCTGACACCGGGCAGGGATTTGCCCCCGAGGTGCTGGCACGGGCCTTCGAGCCGTTCTTTACCACCAAGGCGCAAGGCTCCGGGCTGGGGCTGAGCATGGTCTATGGCTTTGTGAAGCAGTCGCGTGGTTTCATCCGTATTGCCAGCCAGCCCGAGCAGGGAACCACCATCACCATCCTGCTCCCGGCGGCTGAAAAGGTGGAGGAGGCTGCTACGGCAGCCTTACCCGCGCCCGACACAATCCAGTGGCAGGGCGAGCTGGTGTTGCTGGTCGAGGACAACGAAGACGTCCGCCACATGATTCGCGGGCAGTTGACCGATCACGGGCTGGCGGTGCTGGAAGCCTCCAGTGGTGATGAAGCCGCCGAGCTGCTGGAAGCGGTTCCCGATATTGCGCTGGTGGTGTCTGACGTGCTGATGCCCGGCAACCTCAGCGGGATTGATCTGGCGCGGCGGGTTCGTCGCTATCATCCGGCGGTGGGCATTGTCCTGCTGAGCGGCTTTGCGCTGGAGGCCGGGGAGTGGCCCCGTGAACTGGCCGATGTGCCGCTGTTGCGCAAGCCGTGGCAGCCGCAACAGTTGTTGCAAGCGCTGGCCGGAACCCGCCGCGACGGTGGTGAACCACCGCCGGTATTGTCAGATCAAATATAAGCCATCACTTGAACAACTGGCTGCCGGGTCGCACAATGGCCCGATCAACCCGCCCGGATGAGGTGGGAAATACGGCAAGGGAGGGCGAGTTTGCTCAGGGACAAGCGCATCTATGTGGTGGAGGATCAGCCAGACCTGCGAACGCTGCTCGCGTCTGTGCTGACGGAATACGGCTATCAGGTCACCGGCTATGCGACCGGGCGCGAAGCGCTGGCCGCGATTGCCTCCGAGCCGCCTGATTTGTGTCTGGTTGATCTGGGCTTGCCGGATATGGATGGCATGGCGGTCATCCGCCGCCTGCACGACGACCGCCCGTTTGGCCTGATCATCCTGACCGGGCGCGGGGGAGTTTCTGACCGGGTGCTGGGGCTGGAGCTGGGCGCTGATGATTATATCGTCAAGCCGTTCGAGCCGCGCGAACTGGTGGCCCGCGTCAGCAGCGTGTTGCGGCGAACCGAACAACTGGCGGCGCTGAGCGCCCTGTCGGTGACACAGGCGCAAGATGCCGAACTGGCACCGACTGCCCGCTTTGCCGACTGGTGCTATGACAGTGGCAGCCTGACACTGATCCGGGGCGATGGGGCGCAGGAACGCCTCAGCCGGGCGGAGGCCGACATGCTGGCGACCTTCCTGCGCTCCCCCAAACGGGTGCTGTCGCGGGAACAGTTGCAGGGCGATTGTCCGGACAGTGACGATATCGCCTTTGACCGTGCCATTGACGTGCGCGTTTCCCGCCTGCGTAAAAAGCTGGGCGATGACCCGCGCAGCCCGCGCCTGATCAAGACCGTCTACGGGGCAGGGTACCTGTTTGCCAGCGATATTGCCTGGAGCGGGAGGCGGTAAGGTGGGGGAGGGGCGACGTTTGGCTCACAATATAGTTCCTGCCAGCCAAGGGAAAATGCGCTATGATCAATCCCTCATTATCTGCTTTCTCCCTTGTGGATTGAAATGGAACTGTCATGAAGAGCAGTGCCCCCGACCACTTCCCTCTGATCGAAGGCATTGAAAATGATCCGTTTACCGTGGTTGATGATCTGCTAAAGGCGGGTGTTCCTGCCTTTTACACTGACCCGCGTTTTTCCGAGACGGAGTACGTCGTGCGCGCCGATCCGGACGGCTCGAAAACCCTGATCCGCTTTAACGGTACGGATTGGGAAGACGTGCAGGTGCTATGAGCAAAACGGTATGGATCGTGGCGGGGCCAAATGGTGCTGGCAAAAGCACACTGGTTGCCCGTCACAACAAGACCGGTTTTCCGGTATCGAACCCTGATGACATTGCACGGGATTTATGTCCCGCATCTCCGGAAACAGTTGCATTCCAGGCAGGCAAACTTGCTGTTACGCAGCGGAAAAGCCTGTTGCAGGAAGGTCGTTCGTTTATTGTCGAGACAACATTTTCAGGGGCCAACACGTCAGGGTTGATAGACGAGGCCCATGCCTGTGGGTTTAAGGTCCGAATAGCGTTTGTTGCGGTAAGTGCTCCTACAGTTTCCATGCTACGCGTGCAAACCCGGGTCAGGGTAGGGGGGCACAACGTTCCGACCAAGGATATCCTGCGCCGTTATGAGCGGTCTTTTTCTAATTTTCTCAAGGCATTGGAAAAAACTGAAAGAGCTTATGTCATTGACAACAGCCGCCTTCGTCCCATCGTCGTTGCCCGGTTCCACAAGGGCAGGCTTCAGCGCGTTCAATCAATTGTTCCTGAATGGTTGCTGACACGCATTCCTCAGATTGGTCACCGTATGGAGTAAGAACCGGACGTCCGGGAAATCTGGGGAATGCAGTAACGCCCCGCCCTGTTACAATTGGTTACAGTGTGCAGAAACTTCTGCAAAAGTCCTGCGCTACAGTGCTTTCCAAGCCACCGCACACGGCACAAGCCGGGCGGACAGAGATTTGGGAGACGCCCGTATGCCATCCGCCCCTGATGACCGTGATCTCACCGTGTCGGTTTACGACCGGGACCTTGGCAAGAACGAAGCCAACTATGTCGCCCTGTCGCCGCTGACCTTTCTGGAGCGGTCGGCCAGTGTGTACCCGGATCGGGTGGCTCTGATCCATGGCGCAGTCCGCCGGACGTGGCGCGAGACCTATCAGCGGTGCCAGCAACTGGCCGCCGGGCTGGTGGCGCAGGGGATCGGGCCAGATGAAACGGTGGCGGTGCTGGCGGCCAACACGCCCGAGTTGTTCGAGGCCCATTTCGGGGTGCCGATGGCCGGTGCGGTGCTGAATGCGATCAACACCCGCCTCGACGGCGAAGCGATTGCCTTTATCCTGAACCACGCCGAAGCGCGTATCCTGCTGGTGGACCGCGAATTTTCAGCGGTGGCCGAGCAGGCGCTGGAACTGGTCGAGCGTGACATGCTGGTGGTCGATATTGACGACCCCTCCTTTGACGGCGGCCATCGTATCGGCTCGATGACCTACGAAGAGCTGTTGACCCGTGGCGCGGCGGATTTCCGCTGGCAGGCTCCGGCAGACGAGTGGAAAGCCATTGCGCTGAACTATACCTCGGGCACCACCGGTAACCCCAAGGGGGTGGTGTATCATCATCGCGGTGCCTATCTGAACGCGGTGTCGAACGCCCTGTCGTGGCATTTGCCGGACGGAGCGATCTATCTGTGGACGCTGCCGATGTTCCACTGCAATGGCTGGTGCTTCCCGTGGACGATGGCGGTGGTGGCGGGGACGTCGGTCTGCCTGCGTCATGTGCGGGTCGAGCCGATCCTGAACGCCATCCGCGACGAGACCGTCGGCTATTTCTGCGGTGCGCCGATCGTGCTGAACATGCTGAACAACGCCCCGGATGCCCTGAAGGCCGGGATTTCGCATCCGGTAAAGGTGATGACTGCCGGGGCGGCACCCCCGGCGGCGGTGATTGCCGGCATGGAGCGGATGAACTTTGAAGTCACCCATGTCTATGGCCTGACCGAAGTCTATGGCCCGGTGACGGTCTGCGTCTGGCGCGACGAGTGGAACGACAAGTCGCTGGAAGAAAAGGCGCAGTTGAAAGCCCGTCAGGGCGTGCGCGGTCCGATGCTGGAAGCGGTGATGGTGGCCGATCCCCAGACCTTGCAGCCGGTACCGCAGGATGGTCAGACGATGGGCGAAATCTTCATGCGCGGCAACAACGTCATGAAGGGCTACCTCAAGAACCCCAAGGCCACCGCCGAAGCCTTTGAGGGCGGCTGGTTCCATACCGGCGACCTCGCGTGCTGGCACCCCGACGGTTATGTCGAAATCAAGGATCGCTCCAAGGACATCATCATCTCGGGCGGGGAAAACATCTCGTCAATCGAGGTCGAAGACATCCTCTATCGTCACCCGGCGGTGCTGGAAGCCGCCGTGGTTGCCCGCCCTGACGACAAGTGGGGCGAAACACCCTGCGCCTTTGTTACCCTGAAAGAGGGTGTCAGCGATGTGGACGAAGCCGCCATCATCGCCTGGTGCCGGGCGCATATGGCACACTTCAAGACACCCCGGACGGTGATCTTCGGGCCTCTGCCCAAAACCTCAACCGGCAAGATCCAGAAATACGTCCTGCGCAGCAAGGCGCGGCAGGACGATCTGACCGAAGCCTGATCACTGCACAAGGGTCAGCATAAGACCCGCAGTTCCGCGTTCCATCCCATAAAAAACACCTCACAGGGAGGTCCAGATGTCCGAGCACATTCTGGAAACGCAAAATCTCACCAAGGAGTTCAAGGGATTTGTTGCGGTCAGCAACGTGAACCTGTCGGTCAAGACCGGCCACATTCACGCCCTGATCGGCCCCAACGGGGCAGGCAAGTCCACCGTGTTCAATCTGGTGACCCGTTTCCTGACCGCAACCACCGGCAAGATCCTGTTCGAGGGTCGCGACATCACCACCACCAAACCGGCGGACATTGCCCGTCTGGGCATGGTCCGGTCGTTCCAGATTTCGGCGGTTTTCCCGCACATGAGTGTGCGTGAGAACGTGCGGGTGGCCCTGCAGCGGGCGACCGGTTCGGCCTATCACTTCTGGAAAAGCGCGACCAGCCTGAACGAGCTGAACGCGCGGGCCGACGACCTGCTGGAACAGGTCGGCCTGCTCAGTCACGCCGACGCGCTGACCGTCGAGCTGCCTTATGGCCGCAAGCGGGCGCTGGAACTGGCGACCACTCTGGCCCTTGATCCGCGCCTGATGCTGCTCGACGAGCCAACGCAGGGCATGGGGCACGAGGACGTTGGCCGGATCACCGATCTGATCCGCAAGGTATCGGCCAACCGCACCATCCTGATGGTGGAACACAATCTCAGCGTGGTGTCGCGGCTGTGTGACCGGATCACCGTTCTCCAACGCGGCGCGGTGTTGACCGAGGGCAATTACGAGCAGGTTTCTGCTGATCCGCAGGTGCGGGCGGCCTATCTGGGAGGAAGCCATGCAGCCTGAACTGTACGCCAGCCCGGACGAAGACCTGCGCATCACCGATCTGCATGCCTTTTACGGCGAAAGCCACATCCTGCACGGGATCGACATCAGCCTGTGCCGGGGTGAACTGGTCACCCTGCTGGGGCGCAATGGTGCCGGGCGCACCACCACCTTGCGGGCAATCATGGGGCTGGTCAGCCGCCGCACCGGCTCGATCATGGTCAAAGGGCAGGAAACCATTGCCATGCCGACCCACCGGATTGCCCATCTGGGGATCGGCTATTGCCCGGAAGAGCGCGGCATCTATTCCAGCCTGAGCGTGGAAGAAAACCTGTTGCTGCCCCCCAAGGTTGCCAGCGGTGGCCTGACCGTCGAGCAGCTTTACGAGATGTTCCCCAATCTGGCCGAACGCCGCAACAGCCGGGGCACCCAGTTGTCCGGCGGCGAGCAGCAGATGCTGGCGATGGCCCGTATCCTGCGCACCGGCGCTGATCTTTTGCTGCTGGACGAAATCACCGAGGGCCTCGCGCCGGTGATCGTCGAGCGGCTGGGCGAGGTTCTGACCCGGCTGAAGGGGATGGGCTATACCATCGTCCTCGTCGAGCAGAACTTCCACTTCGCGGCCCCGCTGGCCGACCGCCACTATGTGGTGGAACACGGCCATGTGGTCGAAACGGTCCTGAAAGAAGAGCTGAAAGCCAAGACGGACCTGCTGAACAGCTATCTTAGCGTGTAATCAGTATTCAAAAAGCCTGAACAGAAGGCTTGTCACTTAGGGAGTGATCGTTCCATGCAATCCATTCAATCCACTCACAAGGCGTCGCGGTCCTTTGGTCGCATGTTCACCTCGGCGCTGGCCCTGTCCGGCATGCTGGCCGCCGGGGCGGTGGGCCTGATGGCTCCGGCAGCGCAGGCGGCAGGGATTTCGGACGGCAAGGTCAAGGTTGGCGTGCTGACCGACATGTCCGGCACCTATTCCGACCTTGCCGGGCCGGGTGCTATCGAAGCCGCCAAAATGGCGATCGAAGATTTCGGTGGCAAGGTTGCCGGGGCTCCGATTGAACTGGTAACCTCTGACCACCAGAACAAGCCCGACATCGCCGCCAACACCGCCCGCGAATGGGCCGATGCCGGTGGGGTGGACGTGTTCGCCGAACTGGTGACCACCTCGGTGGCTCTGGCCGTTGACGAAGTCGGCAAGCAGAAGAACAAGATCACGCTGGTCTCCGGTGCCGCCTCGTCGGCAATCACCAACGCCTCGTGTACCCCGACCGCCATTCACTACACCTACAACACCCGCGCTCTGGCGGCGGGGACCGGCAGCGCGGTGGTGAAGGAAGGCGGCGATACCTGGTTCTTCCTGACCGCCAACTATGCCTTTGGCGAAAGCCTGGAACGTGACGTGTCGAAGGTGGTCAACGAAGCGGGCGGCAAGGTGCTGGGCGCGGTCAAGCATCCGTTCCCGGCCTCGGACTTCTCGTCGTTCATCCTGCAGGCGCAAGGCTCGGGTGCCAAGGTGATCGGTCTGGCCAACGCTGGCGCCGATACCATCAACGCCATCAAGGCCGCCAATGAATTCGGCGTGGTGCAGGGCGGGCAGAAAATCGCCGGTCTGCTGGTATTCCTGACCGACGTCCACAGCCTGGGCCTGCAGGTGGCGCAGGGGCTGCAACTGACCACCGGCTTCTACTGGGATCGTGACGAAGAAACCCGCGCCTGGTCGAAGAAGTTCTTTGCCCGCACCGGCAAGATGCCGACCATGGTGCAGGCCGGGGTCTATTCCTCGCTGACCCACTACTTCAAGGCCATCGAAGCCACTGGCACCGACGACACCATGACCGTCCGCCAGAAGATGGAAGAGATGCCGATCAACGACTTCTTTGCCAAGAACGGCAAGATTCGTCCGGACGGCCTGATGGTCCACGACATGTTGCTGGCCGAAGTCAAGAAGCCGGAAGAGTCGAAGGCTCCGTGGGATTACTACAAGATCCTGCGCGTGATCCCCGGCGACGAAGCCTATGGCCCGCTGTCGGAAAGCACCTGCCCGCTGCTGAAGAAGTAAGCTGACCCGGACGGGGCTTGTTCCTGCACAGGGCAGGGGCAGGCCCCGCCGTTTTTCCCGAAATAAAGACTGCTGGTTCCCTTGAGAGAACCGGCTTGCAGGCCACGACAGAAATACTGTCATCGCAGAACAGTTCGGCCTGAATAAAAAATACGATCGCTGAGACACCAACAACGATCACAGAGGAAACGCCCCATGGATATCTTTTCCATCTCGCCGCAGGTGCTGCTGGGACAGCTTCTGCTCGGCCTGATCAACGGTTCGCTGTACGCCGTGCTCAGTCTGGGTCTGGCGATCATTTTCGGCCTTTTGAACATCGTCAACTTTACCCACGGGGCCCAGTACATGCTGGGGGCCGTGCTGGCATGGGCCGGGTTGAATTACCTTGGCATGAATTACTGGCTGGCGCTGATCTTTGCGCCGTTGATGGTTGGTGCCATCGGGATCATCATCGAACGGACGATGCTGCGCCGTCTGGCCAATGTCGATCACCTCTATGGCCTGCTGCTGACCTTTGGTCTGGCGCTGATCATCGAAGGCCTGCTGGTGCGGATGCTGGGCGTTACCGGCCAGCCCTATGCCGGTCCGCCGGAACTGAAGGGCGGGATGAACCTGGGGTTCATGTTCCTGCCGTACTACCGCGCCTGGGTGGTGGTGGCGTCGCTGGCGGCCTGTCTGGGGGCCTGGCTGCTGATCGAACGCACCAAAATCGGCGCCTACCTGCGGGCCTCGACCGAAAACCCCAACCTGCTGAAAGCCTTTGGCATCAACGTGCCGCTGCTGGTGACGCTGGCCTATGGCTTTGGCGCGGCGCTGGCCGGGTTTGCCGGGGTGTTGGCCGCCCCGTTGTTTCAGGTCAGCCCGCTGATGGGCTCCAACCTGATCATCGTGGTGTTCGCGGTGGTGGTGATCGGCGGCATGGGGTCGATTCTCGGCTCGATTGTCACCGGCTTGTCGATGGGCCTGATCGAGGGCCTGACCAAGGTTGTCTACCCCGAAGCCTCGTCAACGGTGGTGTTCGTGGTGATGGCGATTGTTCTGTTGGTGCGGCCCGCCGGGCTGTTCGGCAAGGCAGCGTGAGCGGAAGGGACAGATCATGACCAAGATTCAAGCACGCAACCGGCTGTACTTGTTGCTGGTGGCCATCGTTATCGGGCTGTTGGCTCCGCTGGTGGTGTACCCGGTTTTCCTGATGAAAATCCTCTGTTTCGCCCTGTTTGCCTGTGCCTTTAACCTGCTGCTGGGCTTTACCGGCCTGCTGTCGTTCGGTCATGCGGCCTTCTTTGGTGGCGCGGCCTATGTCACCGGTCATGCGCTGAGTGTCTGGGGCCTGCCGTTCGAACTGGGCATTCTGGCCGGGACGCTGGCGGCAACGGTGATGGGGGCGATTGTCGGCAAGTTGGCGATTCGCCGTCAGGGCATCTATTTTGCCATGGTGACGCTGGCGCTGGCGCAGCTGATTTACTTCCTGTGCCTTCAAGCGCCCTTTACTGGCGGTGAAAATGGCCAGCAGGGAATCCCGCGCGGGTTCGCTCTGGGCATCCTCGACCTTAGCAATAACACCACCCTCTATTATGTCGTTCTGGTGATCTTTTCCCTGGGGTTCGGGCTGGTTTATCGGGTGATCAACTCGCCGTTCGGGCAGGTTCTGAAGGCGGTGCGCGAGAACGAGCCGCGGGCCATTTCCCTCGGCTATGATACTGATCGCGTTAAATTAACCGCCTTCATTGTCTCGTCCGCACTGGCTGGTCTGGCCGGAGCAACCAAGGCCGTTGTGTTCCAGTTGGCATCGCTGACCGATGTGCACTGGCACATGTCGGGCGAGGTGGTTCTGATGACCCTGTTGGGGGGTGTCGGAACTTTGATTGGTCCGGTTGTTGGAGCAGGGGTTGTCGTCACCCTACAGAATACTTTATCCTCTGGTCCGTTGAACGCTTATGTTCCTGTGGTCCTGGGGGGAATCTTCGTGGTCTGCGTGCTGGCTTTCCGGCGAGGCATCGTCGGTGAGATCAAGGCGCTGATCAAACAGTCCTTCTGACCATCTCATCACACACCCAAACGGGGGAATTCATGATCGAAACAATCGGCATCGTTGGCGCAGGCCAGATGGGCAACGGCATCGCCCATGTGGCAGCCATGGCGGGCTATGCGGTCAAGCTGGTGGATATCAGCGCAGACCAGCTCGCCGGGGCTGTGGCGACCATCGACCGCAACCTCGGTCGGCAGGTGGCAAAGGGCAAGGTGTCCGATGCCGACAAGGCGGCCGGGCTGGCGCGGATCACCACCTCGACGGTGATGGATTTTGCCGATTGTGATCTGGTGATCGAAGCTGCCACCGAAAACGAGACGGTCAAGCGCGCGATTTTCGCGCAGATTTGCCCGACGCTGCGTCCGCAGGCGATCCTGTGTACCAACACCTCGTCGATTTCGGTGACCCGTCTGGGGGCTTCGACCGACCGCCCCGAACGGTTCATGGGGATGCACTTCATGAACCCGGTGCCGGTGATGCAGCTGGTCGAGCTGATCCGTGGCATTGCCACCTCGCAAGAGGTGTTTGCCGAAATCCGCACGCTGACCGAACGTCTGGGCAAGACCCCGGTGTCGGCCGAGGATTTCCCCGCCTTTATCGTCAACCGTATCCTGCTGCCGATGATCAACGAAGCCGTCTACACCCTGTACGAGGGCGTCGGCTCGGTGTCGGCGATTGATACGGCGATGCGGTTGGGCTCCAACCATCCGATGGGACCGCTGGAACTGGCCGATTTTATCGGCCTCGATACCTGCCTTGCGGTGATGCATGTCCTGCATGACGGCCTGGCCGACAGCAAATATCGCCCCTGTCCGTTGCTGGTCAAATATGTCGAAGCCGGTTGGCTTGGCCGCAAGACGGGCAAGGGTTTTTATGACTACAGCGGGGAAACTCCGGTCCCAACCCGGTAAAGGAAGCACGACCAATGACGACCTATCTGCCACCTCTTGATGACATGCGCTTTGTGCTGGCCGAACTGGCCGGTCTGGATCAGATTGCCGCCCTGCCGGGCTTTGAGGAAGCGACGCCCGATCTGGTGGACAGCATCCTGACCGAAGCCGGTCACATTGCCGAACAGGCGCTGGCCCCGTTGAATGCTCCGGGTGACCGTCAGGGCTCCAAACTGGTTGATGGCGTGGTGACCACGCCCGAAGGCTGGCAGGACGCCCTGAACACTCTGACCGAAGGCGGCTGGAACGGTGTGGCCTTTCCGGCGGAATTCGGCGGTATGGGGCTGCCCAATCTGGTCAACGCCCCGATTCAGGAAATGTGGCATTCGGCCAACATGGCCTTTGCCCTGTGTCCGATGCTGACGCAAGGGGCGGTGAATGCCCTCCTGACCTATGGCACCGACGCGCAAAAGGCCCTGTATCTGCCGCGTCTGGTGACCGGGGAATGGACCGGGACCATGAACCTGACCGAACCGCAGGCCGGGTCCGATCTGGCCGCCCTGCGCAGCATGGCCACCCCGGACGGTGATGCCTATCGCATCAAGGGGCAAAAGATCTTCATCACCTATGGGGATCATGAACTGACCAGCAACATCATTCATCTGGTGCTGGCCCGTACTCCCGATGCGCCTCCGGGGATCAAGGGGATTTCGCTGTTCATCGTGCCGAAATTCCTGACCAATGACGCTGGCGAGATCGGTGCGCGCAACGATGTGCACTGCGTCTCGCTGGAACACAAGCTGGGCATCCACGGCAGCCCGACGGCGGTGCTGTCGTTTGGTGATCACGAGGGCGCGGTCGGTTATCTGATTGGTGGCCTGCATCGTGGCGTCGAATGCATGTTCACCATGATGAACCATGCTCGTCTGTCGGTCGGGATGCAGGGGCTGTCGATTGCCGAACGGGCCTATCAGCAGGCACGCGGCTATGCCCGCGAGCGCATTCAGGGCAAGCCGGCGGGCTGGACCGCCGATGGCAAGACCGGCATCGTCAATCACCCGGACGTGCGCCGGATGCTGATGACCATGAAGTCCAAGATCGAAGCCATGCGGGCACTGGTCTATGTGTCGTGGGCGGCCATTGACGGGGCGCATTCCAACCCCGACGCCGAACAGCAGGCCAAGGCGGCGCTGATGGCCGACCTACTGACCCCGATCACCAAGGGCTGGTGCACCGAAACCGGTGTCGAACTGGCCTCGCTGGGGGTGCAGATCCACGGCGGGATGGGCTATATCGAAGAAACCGGCGCCGCCCAGCATTTCCGCGATGCCCGCATCACCACCATCTATGAAGGCACCACCGCCATTCAGGGCAACGACCTGATGTTCCGCAAGCTGTTGCGCGACAAGGGAGCCGCTGTTGAGGGCCTGCTGGCTGACATGGATCAGGTTGCCCGGCAGGCGACCACCCTTGGCGGGCCGCACCTGGGCTTGATCGGGGCCGGTCTGGCGACGGCGGTTGCCCAGACCCGTCAGACAGTGAAGTGGCTGCTGGATGCGGCGGCTCCGAATGCCGCTCTGGCGGCGGCCGCCGCCGTGCCGTTTCTGCGCCTGATGGGAACGCTGGTCGGCGGCTATCAGCTGGCGCGGGCGGCTTTGGTCAGCCAGGCCAAGCTGGCGGCCGGTACCGACACCCCGGACTTCTACACTGCCAAACTGACCACCGCACAGTTCTATGCCGCCTCGATTCTGCCCGAGGTGGCGGCCTTGACCCAAAGCATCGTCATCAGCAGCGATCTGGTGATGGCGCTGGACGAGCCGTTGCTGTAACCCATCCGCTGGCCGCCGGAAGGCTCCCGGCTGCCGCGCTCCCGAGTCATTCCGATGGTTCGGGAACGCCCTCCCTTAGAGAGCCATACCCCTTGGGGGCGGGACGTTTGTGCCCGCCCCCCTTTTCCTGTGGGCAAGCAGGATGATGCAGGTCAGAGGAATGAGTGCGATGCGTGAGTCAATGGAATTTGATGTCGTGATCGTTGGTGGCGGCCCGTCGGGGCTGTCGACTGCGATCCGGCTGATGCAAAAAGCCCAGGCCGACGGGCAGGAACTGACCGTCTGCGTGATTGAAAAAGGGTCCGAGGTCGGGGCACACATCATGTCCGGGGCGGTTCTGGAGCCGCGGGCGCTGAACGAGCTGCTGCCGGACTGGAAAGAGCTGGGGGCGCCGCTGCTGACGCCTGCCAGGGAAGACCAGTTCCTGTGGCTGAGCGAAACCGGGGCGCGGAAAATGCCGACCCCGCCGCAAATGCACAACGACGGCAATTACATTGTCTCGCTGGGCAACGTCTGCCGCTGGCTGGCCCGGCAGGCCGAGGCGCTGGGGGTGGAAATCTACGCTGGCTTCGCCGGGGCCGAAGTGCTGTTCCACGAGGACGGCTCGGTGAAGGGTGTCGCTACCGGTGACATGGGCGTGGACCGCGAAGGCCACCCGATCGACGGCATGTACCAGCCGGGGATGGAGCTGCACGCCAGACAGACGGTGTTTGCCGAAGGCTGCCGGGGCTCGCTGTCCAAGCAGTTGATCGAGAAGTTCGACCTGCGGGCTGGCAAGGATCCGCAGACCTATGGCATCGGCATCAAGGAACTGTGGGAAATCGACCCGGCCAAACATCAGGCAGGCAAGATCGTCCACACCATCGGCTGGCCGGTGACCAACGACGTTTACGGCGGCTCGTTCCTGTACCATCTGGAAAACAATCAGGTGGCGGTGGGCTATGTGGTCGGGCTGGACTACAGCAACCCGCACCTCAGCCCGTTCGACGAGTTCCAGCGCTTCAAGACCCATCCGGCGATCCGCCCGACCTTTGAAGGTGGCCGCCGCATTGCCTATGGTGCGCGCGCGCTGAACGAAGGCGGTTTCCAGTCGATCCCCAAACTGACCGTTCCGGGGGCGGTGCTGGTCGGCTGTGCCGCTGGTTTCCTCAACGTGCCGAAGATCA